>SDBV01013857.1_pt1 | contig 10214 bp, 9 predicted proteins | sample 2277081 | NCBI WGS metagenome assembly SDBV01 (sample SAMN10402039, study PRJNA504765) | marine sediment metagenome | isolation source: marine sediment core GS10_PC15, 223 cmbsf | place: Arctic Ocean: Southern Knipovich Ridge | collected 2010 | reverse complement strand
ACAGGTTTATTCGGAAGTTCTTCATTATTACTGAGTATAAAAAATAAAACAAAAATCCCAGAACAAAAACTTGAAATTTCAAAAACAAAACTCAGGGGACCATTATTAGGGGCATTAATTGCTTCGCCAATTTGTAGTTTTCTTCCAGGATTAGGAAGTGGGCAGGCTGCAGTTATAGGGAATATGATTTCAAAAACAGATCAAAAAGGTTTCTTAGTTTTACTTGGAGCAACAAACACATTGGTAATGGGATTTTCATTTGTTTCATTATATTTGATTTCGAAAACAAGAACTGGCTCAGCTGTAGCAATCAAAGAAATGGTAAACACTTTCTCGAAAGAAGTTTTTATATTGATTTTAATTACAATTTTAATAAGTGGAACAATTTCTTTTTTCTTAGCTAAATTCCTAGCAAAAATAATTTCTCAAAAAATAAGAGAAGTAAACTATACAAAACTATCCCTTATTACTTTGTTAATTTTAGGAATAGTTGTCTTTTTAGTTTCAGGATTTATTGGATTTATAATTTTAATAGTTTCTACAATGACTGGGATTTATTGCATTTCCCTAAATGTTCGGAGAACAAACATGATGGGTTGTTTACTTATTCCAACAGTTTTTCTTTATTTATTTTGAATCATACAAATTCTTAAATAATCCTTTAAATTTTTTTATTCATGACAACAATTCTATGCGATATGAGTATAGGACAATTCCAGTTATTTATCAAGGAAGTTTATGAGATTCAAAATAACCGGCACTTTGAACTAGGAGAAATGTTGAATAATACTCAAAGATTTTGTATGAGGGGTCTAAAAGGGATAAGAAAAAGAGATATAGACAAAACAAAAAAAAATTTAATAATTTCATTCAGTTTTTTTATGTCTATTCTAAATAGATTGAAAATAGAAGTAGAAGAAGAAATCTGGCAAAGATTCCCTTATGTTTGCTCTTATTGCAATTCTCGTCCTTGCGCATGTAAAGAAATAAAGCCAGAAAATAGATTGAAAATAGAAGTAGACGCCTCCAAAAGACCAAAAACACTTTCAGAATTTCAAAAAATGTTTAATGAAATTTATCCGGCTTATTCTCGAACATTAGAACATGCAGGAGTGCATCTTGCAGAAGAAATGGGGGAATTTTCAGAAGCCATATGGGCCTATAGAAGTAATCGTTCAGAAAAAGAATTTAAGGAAGTTGTGTTGGAAGCTGCAGATTATTTTTCATGCCTTACAGGGGTTTTTAATTCATTAGGTTTAAACCTTTCAAAAGAAATAACCAAATTCTATCCTAACAATTGTCATCAGTGCAGAAACGCCCCTTGTAGTTGTTCATATGGGGTTGTCAAGGAATATAAAATCTAAGCACTTCTAGTTTTTATCTTAAATAAATTCTTCAAAAAAACTTCCTTTCTTAACAAAATACCATAAATAAAACTAACTAAAACTATCAGTTTTAATTTAGAACCATTTCTTCAAAGGTTCTTGCTTTTCCATTTCTCTTCCAAAAACAGAATCAATATATCTTTTAATCAATTCCAAATTTTGTTTCATATAAGGAGAAACATTATATTTATGCGCTAAATCAATTGCAGGTTCCAAATATTTTTTTATTCCCCCTTCATTAATTGTAAAAATAATTTTCCCATTACATTTTGTGCAAACCCCATTCAATGGAACTCTCCTAAAAATTTCATTACATCCCACACATCTAAAAGACTGAGTTGAAAATCCCCTCAAATTTCCCCGCATATCTTTAATGAAATGCCTGTCAATCACAAGCCGAGCAGTATCCGAAGTATCTGCTGCCCTCAATCTTTCAACTAATTCCATCTGATGTTGTAATTTTTCTTTCATAGTTGCCAAAGTTTTGTAAGACGAACACAAAACTCCATCATTAAAATTAGAAGTATCATGAGTAAACCCTAAATTTTCAAAAGGATTTTTACCCTCTTTCAAATAAGATTTCACCGTCGGGATCTTAACCTCAGAAGAATGCTTCCTCTCTTCTGAAAGTCTATAAAGTTCCAAAGGATATTTGGAAGTTAACTCAAAATCCATAATCTGATCGTCAACTTCCCCTGCATCAATCTTTGCATTCAAAACCAACGGAGCATCCTGTGTTCCCCCCCTATGTCTTGGCAAAAATTCTAATGAAAAATTTATCAAAACATCTAACAAAAGCATAACTGCCATTTCATCCCCATCACAATCTCTTCTAATCGCAGCATGCATATAAGGACTTGCAAGCAAACCTTGAGTGCTGGAAAAACCGATTATTCTACAAGCCACTCCAGCGCAATTATGAGGGGCCATACCAACTCCAAGGTGTCCAACTAAATCTTCTTTTTTCTTAACATTGTAAAATGGTTCTAAACCATAAAATCTAGTTAATAAAGAATCCACAAATTGGCTAATTCTTACAAAAACATCTCCTGCGCCCTCTTCGCCATTTGAGGGTGGGCATGGAAGAACAACATCATGGGGCATCATTTCCACAATTTGCTCATCATCTACGAGATCTTTTCCAAAAGCATCCTTAGTATAACCTAACTCATTAAGTTTCTCAACACTAGTTCCAATTTCCTTTGGTTTGAAAGAAACTAGTGGTAGCTCAGTAGCATCAAATCTAATTGTCCCATCCTTATTAACTTGCAAATTATATGCTGCCCTTAAAATTCCTTTAACTAAATGTTCCGTCTTCCTATTTGCAGAAGAACTTCCCTTAATTCCCTTAATCAAAGTGGGGATGTTAGCTCTTGGAATTTTTAATTTTTCAATCGCTTTCTCAAAATAGTGGCCAATATCTAAACTTTGATTTGTGTAAGTTAATCCCCTCTCATGTTCTTGACAAATATCAAAAGATTTTTTCTTACATTCATAACAATAAAACATTTCTTTAGTTTTATTTTCACAATTTTCGCACTTAGGGTAAATCGTTTCATGACTACAAGGTTCACAATAATATAATGGAAATGCGCTTTTTACTTTTCCAACTTCGCAAGCAGCATTAACACTCCTGAATCTCCCACCTTCTTCCCCAACCGGAAATAAAACATTTGGACTTCCAGTCAATTTTCTTAATTTTGCTTTCTCAGGTCTTCCCATTCTGGTTCCAATAAAATCTCCTGCCTTATCTTTAATTTCAAAATCAGAAGAGCTATTTACAATTTCTAAAACGCTTCCTTCAATCTCAAATTTTAAAGGATTAATTTCCCTGAAAACAAATCCCTCCGTATCAAAAAGGTTAACAACAATTCCTAAATTTGCCATCAGAGCATTACTTCGAGATTCATTAAGAATAACATTCTCTATGCTAACTTCATGCTCAATTCCTAAAAGTTCTAAAGTTCTTTTCCCTTGGGAATATTTTTCTTGTTCACTTCTAGAATAAGGGAAAATTATCTTCCCACTTCTAGTGGATCTTGAATTTTTCAACCATTCAACTAACGACAAAAGTTGTTCATTAGAAATTTCAGTCCAATAAAAAATAAAATCTGGATGCAAAGGTATTTCATATTTTTTACTAATTTCAACAGCTTCTTCAAATGAAGTTTCAGAATAATTTATAGTTTTAGAAAATTCGGCATCTTTCTCCTCTAATTCTAGATGCCACCATTCTTCAACATAGCCCGGTTTTATCAAAACATGATTCCTATTTGCTAAATCTCCAAAAGGAAAAAGTAAATCTCCCATGTAAATTATTTCTTCAACGTCTGGATAAAGCTTAGTAGCCTCTTCCCGACTATTTAATTTTTTTACACTGCCATTAAAAAGCTTAACGATAGGCCCATCAATAGAATCACAAGTAGTTATCGCACATCCTTTGGTGGGTTTTTCTATTTTCAACTGAGTTCCAATTGCAATAAAACCATCTGTAATGGCCATTGTTGCAGGATGTGCTGAAGCCGCACTAAATCCACTAACCCTACTTCGACCATATCTAAATCTAAATCCCCCTGATCTTGATGGATGGGCAAAAACTGGTCTTCCTGCAACTAAATCATTAATGTAAGTCGGAGAATCGTCGGCTTTTCCAGTATCTCTTTTTTTATGCAATTCTATAAATTCTTCAAGAAAATCCCAGTTATTAATTTTGAATCCTTTTTCCTTAAGAGAATCAATATATCTTTTGATTTTAGCAGCTTTCTGTGCCACTCCCTCTCCAATTGTCAAACAAAAACCACTCCTAATAAAATTAGTTTCAATTCTGTCCAAATTCTTAAAATTCGAAACTTCAAGTTTCTCAGAAGCATCTCCATTAACTTGAACCGGTAAATTTGTTGCTAAAAAAACCATCTCCTCTTCCGTAGGAAGATACTGAAGGTTAGTTACCCTATCATGATAATCAAGCAACTCTGTGACAGTTCGTTTTATTTCATTTTCCGAAGGATCATATTTTGAAAATCCAAATATATCTGCTAAATAGTCTACAATCACAACAGAAAAAGCAGCCCCAGTTCCCCCTGCACTTCTTACTGGCCCTGAATAAAATGGTGAGAGATATTCCTTCCCATCTTTTCTCTTAAGAATCTTTATTTCGGTTAAACCCTCTATTGGAGAAGAAACAACCCCTAAAGTAATATATGCAAACCCAATCCTTGCCCCGGCATCAATCGACTCAAGTAAAGAATTAAATTTACAAAACTTTTGTTTCGCCACTTCTTCCGAAATTTGTAAGGCCACTGCAGGGTCTAACTTCCGATAATCTTTTTCCAATTCTAAAATCCGTTCAGAGATTCCAGAATTCATCATTTGAGGGTATATAGTAGAGATCAAACCGACAACTTTTTCAGCCATACTCATCGCTAAAGGAATTTCAACTTTTTCTGCAGGATCGTACCCTTTTTTTCTAGCTTCCTCTGCAACTTCATAAGCCTGCTTGACTTTTTTTTCAAAATTTTCAAAATATTCTTGAGTACTCATTTTAAATGCTCCAAAATTTCTTCCCAATTATTAACTTGAGTTATCTCAGGATGAAGATTTTCTTCTTGATTCCAAGGATAATTTAATAATATGGATTTAATCCCCTTTTCTGCGCAAGGTTTTGCATAGATTAAATCATCCTCAATTATAATTTCATATTCATTTTCCACACAAAGGTCAAATTTATGGGGCCTTGATTCATCAGCAGAATTAATATTCCTTGCAAAATGAATTTCTGAAAAAACGTTTGGGAAAAATCTTTCAATCCACTCAAGAGTCTCATTTTTAAGATATTCTTTTCTGGCTGTGATGACCACAAGATGGTTTCTTTTAGATAAATAAGAGATTACATCTTGGGCCCCAATAACTGGCTGAATTTTTTTAAAAAAATCTGATTTAAAAAAATCATTCAGCAAATTTTTTTCCTCTTCCTCGTTTATCCCCAGCAATTTCTTAAAATCAAAAGTATGAACATCTTGAAGCTTAAATGAAATGCCAAATTTTTGATTATAATATTCTAAAAAAGGTTCTGTTAAATTTGCAAGAACACCATCAATATCAACCGCTATTCTTCTCATTCTCCACCAACCTCCTCATCTGATTCATGAAAATCTAAAATTTTTAATTCCCTTGTCTTAAAATTAAACATTGGAACTTTACAGAAATCTGGTTTACTGCCAAACTTCTCTTGAATCGGAGTCAAGCTTTCCCAACAAGCACTAGAAAGAAGTAAGATATTATTATAGTACGAAGCTGCCCCTTTATGAGTATGTCCTGAAACAAATATATCTGGAGCCTTCCTAATCAATAATGGATCTTTTTCATCAGGATAATGTTGGTTTGAGGCATGTGTTGGAGCCAAATGTCTATTTTGTAAAAGATATTCCATAATTTTATCAGGAGAATCTATAGCTGCATTTTGTTCCATCAAACTAGGAACATTATTTCCATAAAAAAAGTATGAAAATCCATGATATGATAAAACATCAAATCCGGAAAAGTTTCCTTTCGCACCAACATTAACTACCGAAGGATTTGCAGTAAGAGTTACATTTTCCATGTCATATAGTGGCCAAGCATACTTTTCATCCAAAACTGGTTGAGGTTCCATTAATCTCACACCATCATGATTCCCGGGAAGCATTATTATTTGAATATCTTTTCTTATTTTTTCAAAAAGTTCTGCAACACGTGCATACTGTCCTTCAATATCCGGAATCGCGAGCATCTTCTCTTGCCCAGGGTAAACCCCAACTCCTGCAATTAAATCCCCCACAACAAAAAGATATTTTATTTTCTTTGCCTCTGGAGTATTTGGCACTTCTCCATTCAAATAATCGATAAACTTTAAGAAATTCTTTTCAAAAAATAATTTACTTCCAATATGAAGATCGCTGATAAAAACTGCACTTTCGTCAAAAGGTGATTTTTTTCTTTCTGGAAGTTTTAAGTCAGGTAAAAATAAATCATTCACAAATAAAATATCCCTGCTCCCAGATCCTTTGAATCCAACTACAGAATCTAAAACAAGGTTTTGCGCCTTTTCGTAAACTTCTGTTTTATTTTGGTTAATCAAAACATTAATTCTCCCTGTAAGATCTTCTACTTCTAAAATTATATTTTTGTTTTTTGTAGTTTTTTTACCAGAAATCATCCCAATAATAGAAATCCCTTGCCGATTCCCGACAATTTTATCAATTGAAATAAGATTATTCAATTCAGGCCTATCTTGCAAGAAAGATTTAAGTTCAAAAAATCTATTTCTAAAATGAGTTATAAAATCTTTTACAACTAACTTTTTCCCAGGGGACGCCATCAAAGAATTAATTTTTACAATTCCCTCAGGAATTTCTTCTTTAATTTCATAAACTTCTTGAATAGGATTCTTAACCTCCTGAGAAATTTCAATACTCAATCCCAGTTTAATTTTTAATCTTTTAATTTTTTCCTCAGGAATATTTGAAAAAAATTCTTCCACTTGATTCTGATTATTATAAAAAACACTTTTAGTAATTATTCTCTGATTAGTATGTGTCTTTATTTTTTCAATAATTAACTTTACAGATTCCGTATCAACTGTCCCACTAAATAAATTCAGGACTTCTTTATCAATCAAGAGCCCTTTTTCCATACAAAATCCTAAAATTTCTTTTGGGTCCATAAATATTAATTGTAACTTATAGAGTCTTCAATAATTTCTTTCACTTTTTCGACGATACCCTTTGTAATTGCTAATTTAATTTCCCTCATTCTTCCCCCTCTTCCTTTAGAAATAACTTTAACATTAATTATTCCCAACATATCAAATTCTTGAATAATATCTGAAACTCTTCTCTGAGTTAAAATCTCCATTTTATATTTCAAACATAAATCATGATAATAATTGTAAATCTCACCCGTAAAAATAGATTCACTTGATTGAGATCTATTATTTGAATTAAGTCTCGTTTGAGGACCACTATTTTTTTGAGATAACTTAATTATAGAATACAAAACTAACTGAAATTGCTTAGGTTCAGATTTTACAACATCTAAAATCTTATCTCTTTCTATTTTGCCATTGGCAGTATCTATATGTTTCAAGAAAACCATTTTACTTCCATCCCTTTCAGCTAATTCGCCCGCTATCCTAAATAAATCAAGAGCCCTTCTCGCGTCCCCATGTTCTCTAGCAGCAAAAGCAGCACATTTAGCAATAACACCATCTTCAACAACCCCTTCTTTGAAAACCTCTTCAGATCTCTTTTTTAAAATATCTTGTAGTTGTATCGCATTATATGGTGGGAAAATAATTTCTTCTTCAGAAAGAGAACTCCTCACTCTAGGATCTAAACCCTCTAGAAAAGTCAAATCATTACTAATCCCTACGACTGCTATTTGAGATTGAGATAATTCAGAATTAAGTCTAGTTAAATTATACAAAAAACCATCTGAAATCTTTTTAACCGTTTGATCAATCTCATCCAAGATCAAAACTATCAATTGTTTTTCAGAATCTATAATCTCCAAAAACTTAGTATAAACTGACTCAGTAGGTAAACCAGTGTTAGGAACTTCCCCACCAAGCTTCTTTACAAGCTCTGCCAAAATCCTATATTCAGTATCTGAAACTTTCTTTAATTTACAATTCAAGTATTCTATCCTAAGTTTAAATCCTGTATTTTTACTTGCTCTTTTGATTAACTCATCCCTGATATATTGAATAGAAAGTGTTTTTCCAGTTCCAGTCTTTCCATAAAGGAATAAATTACTCGGTCTTTCACCCCTTAAGACTGGCGCAAGAATAGAAGCTATTTGATTAATCTGCTCATCCCGATATAAAATTTCTTTAGGATTGTGATTAGTTTGAAGAATACTTTTATTTTTGAAAATCAAATTCTTATCAAAAGACTCAAATATTTTATCTAGTTCGCTCATTTTTTTTAATTCCTTACCCCTACACCTATGTTTCTCTTGGAAAAACCAAATTAACCAAAATTACTATCGAGAAAAATATTCTAATTATATAAACCCTTATGACTACTAAAAAAGAAAGACACCAAAGTTTCTCATGGAACCTAATATTTTCTTCTTAAGAATAATAATTTACTACCTATATATAATATATAATATAAATATTTTTAATAATAATAATATAATAAAAATTCAATTTTTTCTTTTTAAAACTTTCCATGCGAAATGATAGGGTGAGTAGGTTCATCTACCATCTTGATTATTCATTATTTTTTACAGAAAACTTTATATATTATTTTCTTATGAAATAATTATGCAAAATAAAAATCCATTTAGTTCTCTTCTTGGAAAAATGATAGTAACTAAAGAAGGCAAAAGGTTAGGCTTTGTGAGGGATTTAACCTTTGAAACAAATTCAGGAGAAATAATAAATATTGTTTTGAAAGATCCAACACCCCATATAAAAAATCTTAATTTAGAAAGAATAAGCAATAGTGAGTTATTAATACCTTATAACTCTATAATTGCCATAGGGGACTTTGTAATAGTATCTGAAGAAGATTTAATATGAGTAATGAAATAACTTCTTCTTATTTAGGAAAACCAATATATCTTCCTGGCCCATTACCTATTTCTGCTGAAGAAGCTGGTCTAAGATCTAATTTTGGAGAAGGATTAAGTGAAGAAGCTAGAGGAGATATAGAGGTTATAGAAGAAAACCGAAGGAATTCTTCATATCGAACAAGAAATTTTATTCTAGATTAATTTTAGCTTAGAAATATTTAAAAACAACTATTTTGATAGATTAATATGAAAATTATCGGATTCAATTTTAATAAAATCTCAGTAGAGAAGAAATCGTCTGAATTTAGGAACACTAAGATAAAAAACACTATAGATGTAACAAATGTGGATCCTGTAAAAAACGAGATTTTACCCCAAAAGGAAGATCTTGTCGGAGTCTCATTCAAATTTTCAATAGATTATACTGAAGATAAAGCAAAAATAGAATTAGAAGGGGTGGTTCTTTTAGCATTAGATCAAAAAGATTCAAAAAGGATAATTAAAGAGTGGAAAGAGAAGAACCTATCTGATGATTTTAAAGTGCCTTTATTCAATCTTATTTTAAGAAAATCAAACATAAAGGCATTAGCATTAAGTGATGAAATGAATCTTCCACCTCATGTAAAGTTACCTTCTTTACAAATAGGGGATAAAAAATAATTCTTTAACAAAATTATATAAACTAATACCGAATAACTATTGGTATGAAAATTTCTCAGGCGAAAAAAGACAAGATATCTGAACAAATTCTTATTGTTTTATTTTCTAAATTTCCTCAGCCCTTATTTACCTCTCAAATAGCCTCAGAGATAGCAAGAGATGAAGAATTCATAAAACGACTATTAATTGATTTAAAAGAAAAGAAACTGATTGTGGAGATTAAAAAGAATCCTAAAGGAGTAATTTATCTTAAAAGATCTCGTTGGAAAATGGAAGATAAGGTTTACCAAAAATATAAAAACTATCAATCTACTTGAATAAAATGGATGATGAAAAGATTAAAGAAGCTTTTCAGAAGGTGAAATTAGACATAGATTCACTTCATTTGGCCCTAAATTCTTTAAAAAAAGAGATATCTGACCTTAATTCTAACTTAAATACAAGACAAAACACTTCGACACAAGAGCCAGAAATCCCCACAGTTAAGACTAATTCTTCGACACAAAATAGCCATTTTAAGCCCTTAAACCATCAAAATACACCTATTTCCACAGGAAATGGTGGGGTTCCAACAGACAGACAGACAGACAGACAGACAGACAGACACATGGA
>SDBV01013856.1_pt1 | contig 10214 bp, 8 predicted proteins | sample 2277081 | NCBI WGS metagenome assembly SDBV01 (sample SAMN10402039, study PRJNA504765) | marine sediment metagenome | isolation source: marine sediment core GS10_PC15, 223 cmbsf | place: Arctic Ocean: Southern Knipovich Ridge | collected 2010 | reverse complement strand
AAAAGGACAAGCATATGAGCAAGCAACTAACGCAATAGTAGAAAGCAGAAAAGTATCACGGCGGCTGATTCACGGACGAGTTTTGCAAGTGCTGGCTAAATGCTCAGTTCGCACATGCATTTCATACACAATGTTGTGCTTTCGTGCTTTTATTTTTCTCTTAATATTTTATTAATCTGGTCCGCATAAGGTTTTGCCTCTGCTTCAGGTATGTCAAGTCCAAATGCTTGTTCGAGTACCGTTATCATCAAATTTGTAATTTGGTCAATTGAATGCTGTTTATTAACATGAAAAAGAATATCAGTCGCTTCTGTTTCATAGTCATTTAAGTCTGAAATCTGGGCTGCTTGGTCACCAAGAGGATTCCAACTCGTCAAAAGCAATTTTACTTTCCTGATATGTTCTTCATTCATAAGTTCTACAATTGAATATCAATATTCTTGATTCCATCGCGGTAATGTCCCATTAAGGTCAAAGTGTTTTTGAATCAATATTGCTTCTGTAAAGTGCGGAATGTCTTGCACCTCGTTATTAAAGGTTTCAAACCAATAAATATCCAATGCTTCAATGACTTCCTCTTTCATTTTCTCAGGCCATGAAAATCTTCTTTGCTTTTCAAATTGCTTTCCATTAACGATTCGATCAAAGAGTCCTCCTTTCCTGTGTTTCAAGACCCCATTTTTTTGCATTGTCCCAGATGAGCCAATGTATATTAAGTCAACCCTGCCATGAGCTAAAGCATATATCAAGTAAACACCACTTCCCTTTTTGGGTGCATTACAAACCTCTTTCAAGGAATCCTCACTTCGGAAGAAAAAGTGATCATTGATTTCATATCTATTTAGCTCGTCAAACAGCATTCATTCTCTTTTTATTGCATGAGGCCGTAGAGTAGAGCCTGATTGCTTTACTCTTATTCTTTACGAATATAATAAAACAATCAGCGCCCCCTTCATCAAATCGTGCATGAAGTTTTCCCTCACACGGCTTACCGATAGACTTCTTCATTGAGCTTTCGCAAGGGTTTTCAAACGTGCATACATCGCCCAGCGCATTGCGGCTTGATTATTTGAAAGAACGAAGCTTCAGCGAATTCCTCACAAAACCTACTGTTCGGCTTTCTTCAGGGTGAACAGCAAATTGCCCTGGCAGGATTTACACCTACTGGAATAGTACCACTTCGTGGCATAGCAACGGAAATGTATAAGCCCCGTTTAAACTGGGCATCAGAAAGTGGTCGAAGATCCAGCATTGCAAGGGTCATATGGACTATAATGGAGAAAATTCAACACTTTACTCTTTTGGTTGCTATTCATCATACTTTAGATCGCAACATTCATACCTATTAAATCCCCATAGAGAAACGCCACAACGGCCAGGAGGTAGTAGTTCAACATTGGCAACAATGAACCGAAGCCCGACTTCGCTTCATTGTAGCTTAATTGGTGTAGGTAGTTTTTCATTTTTTCTTTTTTTCTTTTTAATGTTTCATGAATCCAGAGTGGGAAGATTCAAAATGTAGTTTGTACTTCTTCCTCCTTCACCTGAATCCGATAAGACTCCCTTTTCGATTAAATCTTGGATATCTCTACGAGCAGTATCTCTATGTACTTTTGTCATCTTCGCCCATTTTGATGAATGTAATTTGCCAACGAAATCACCTTGGAGTTTATTGATCATTACAATTTGTCTCTCATTGAATTGAGTGTTTTTATATAACTCCCAGAATTTTGCTTTCGCCAATATTTTCGATAATGTCTCACTGGTTACCTCAAGTGCATCAGTCAGACGTTCGAAGTACCACACGAGCCATTGGCTTATGTCCATGCTTCCCTTTTGAGTGGACTCCAAAATATTATAATACTCCTTTTTAGATTTCATGATTTGAGCCGACATACTATAGAACCTTTGGTTGGTTCTGTCTGCTCTGGCTAATTGAGTATCTGCAATGGCTCTGGCAATTCTTCCATTTCCATCATCGAACGGGTGGATACTTACGAACCATAAATGGGCTATTGCTGATTTAACTACAGACTCCATGCTTTCATCAGTATTGAACCACTCTATAAACCGATTCATTTCTTCTTCTAATCGAGAAGCTTCAGGAGCGGTATAATGTACTTTTTCCTTTCCCATTGCACCTGATACAACTTGCATTGGACCGTGTTCATCCCCTCTCCATTCTCCTACTGTTATCTTATTCATACCACTTCTTCCTGTTGGGAACAGGGCAGCATGCCATCCACACATTCGATCCTTGGTTAAAGGCTCTTTATATTTTTGAGTTGCATCCAACATCATCTCTACAAACCCCTCTACATCCCGACTGGAATTAGGTAATCCTGATATTTCCATTCCTAGCCTTCGAGCCACTGAGGATCTTACTTCTTCTGGATTCAATAACTCTCCTTCGATTTCACTTGACTTAACAATGTCTTCCGTTAATGTCTCAAGCACGGCCTCCTCTCTCAGTTCGAAGCCTATACCTTCCATTCTTCCTATTAACCTACCTTGTAGATCTCGCACCTTGCTCACGTATGGAAGCAAGGTATCGTTATCCCATTTAAAGTTTGGCCAGTCTTTGCTATGATGTAAATACATTTTTATTGCCTTTAAATGCCGCATAATGTGCTGCGAATATAGAATATATTTGACGTATTGCAAAATAAATGCAGTATTATATACGTCAATAAAGATGGATGCTTACAGCATTCTAAATTAAATGCAGTATATAATGCGGCATAAATAATGATTAACTGCCGTATTAATCAGGACAGGGCTTGCTATTTCTTAATTACCTACAACGTACAAGGCTATGAGCCTTATCGTTTTTTGCTTAGTACAATGTATCAAAAACTAATGCAGACATCAAAATAGATTGCTATTAACCAGAGCAAGGTATGGCTTATAGCCGATGTGCCTGTTGCACAACCAAAGGAAGTCAAAAATTCTTAAAATCAGATAAGTTATTGAGTTATCCACATCGTATTGTTAGTAAGTAATTGGATATAAGATAGTTAAAACGATTTCGATTAATTAAATTTAATAAACCAATAGATGGATAAATACAAGGCAAAAAATACTACCACCCCAAGCTGTTTAAGCAATTGGAATTGTCATCAAGGGTTCCAAAAACCAACTTTTACAGACGTTTGAAAGAACATTTAGACCTGCGATTTCTTTATAAATTAACCGAACAGTATTATGGCTCATGCGGGCAAAAATCAGTCGATCCTGTTGTGTTTTTTAAGCTATGTTTAATCGGCTATTTGGAGGATATTATCAGTGACAGAAAACTGATAGAGCATTGTAGTATGCGATTGGACATGCTCTATTTCCTGGAATACGATATCGATGAAGAATTGCCCTGGCATAGTACCATTAGCCGAACCCGCCAGTTATTTCCTGAGCAAGTATTTGAAGAACTGTTTAATAAGATCTTTAGCATGTGCGTTACCAAAGGAATGGTGAGCGGTCGTACCCAGGCGATAGATTCAGCGCCTGTTAAGGCCAATGCAAGTATGGATAGTTTGGAGTTGAAAGTACCGGAAGAAGAATTGGACGAGCACCTTCGCAAAGTCAGGTATATGAGTACACCAGACAGAACCAGGAAAGCCAGGCAGAACAAAGCCAATCCATCGCAAAAGATGATCACCGCCAGTGACCGGGAGTTGAAGGAATTAATAAGCAGGAACAAGAAATGGAGTGAAGATCAGGATGAGCGACCCGGCTCGAAGAATCCCTCTGCCAAAGACACCTCCAATAAAACACATTACAGCCCAACTGATCCTGATGCACACATAAGTGTTAAACCGGGAAAGGCCAGAAAACTCAACTACCAGAGTCAACTGGCCGTAGATACCGCACACCATGTGATTAGCCACATAGGAGCTGAATTTGCAGACCTAAAGGACAACCAATGCTTATCCTCAGTTGTTAAGAAGTTAAAACCAAGGCTGCTAAGCCATGGGTTAATATGGCAAAATATATTGGCAGACACTGCCTATAGCAGTGGGGTTAATTATGCCTATTTAGAACGGGAAAATATCAACTCATATATACCACCACACGGTACCTACAAGGGAGGTCCACAAGGATTTACCTATCACAAAGAAGGTGACTACTGGCTCTGTAGCCAGGGCAGGAAAGTTGTCTTTAGAAAGATGATCATAGAAAAGAAAAACTTCAATCGCAAACGACTATACCTGACCAAACCCAGTGACTGCAAAGATTGTCCTTTGAAAGTGGCCTGTATTGGAAAAAGTCGTGAGAGGCGGATAACAATTACTTATTATAAAGATGAATACGAGCGTGCCATTGCCCGGGTGAATAGCAAAAAAGGCAGGTACATGAAAGGCAAACGACAATCTACGGTAGAACCTGTATTCGGTACGCTCACCCAATTCCTGGGCATGAGGAAAGTCAACACGATCGGCATCCAACAAGCCAATAAAGTCACGCTAATGGCTGCTGTGGCTTATAACCTAAAGAAATATCTGAAATTTACAGCAAAAACCGTCCAAAGCATGGCCAAAAGTGCCACAGCTTTTTGTTTTCAACTATTTGAACATATCAGACTTGCAATAAGCCCCAATACAACAACCATATTTTTGACAATAAATATCACCCTGAAAAACCAGACAGCCTAAAAATGGCTTATATAATGCATTTTCTATTCATCAGATGGGGTTGCGCAACGGTTACCAGTGTTTTCCAACGTTTATTTCAGCATTTCAAGATACTCATTCATTTCCGCTTTTTTCCATCCCAATTAGGACCTACTGAAGCATAAATGATTTCGTTATTTTTATTAACCACATAAGTTGCAGGAATCAGTAGAAAGGATTCCTACCTTTATTCGAAAGGAAAACCAATCGATGATTACGGAAATAGAGGTAAACAAGCCAGAACCTATTGCGTCAGGGAAAAAAACAGAGTCGTTTAAACGGGGGACGGATGTTCAGCTTACGATTGAAGCATTAGAGGCTGGTAAATCCATATTAATAACAGAATTTTATAATAATGGATTGTCACTTCTTCAGGAGATACACACGCATCTGAATAGAAAATTTCCGAATAAGTCTTTTCAGGAACAACGCGAGTTTAGGTTAGAATATCATAAGCTGTCAAATCTTATTTTAATAGAAATTGTAGGCCATAAATTGGCAGTAAAGAAGTCTCCTAGGATCGGCTGGTTAGAAAAGCTTTATCCAGAAACTAGTGATTTCTTGCTATCCTTTCCTCAAATACAAGGACTAAATAGTGCTTGGCAGTGGTACCTAAATGGGATTTCTATTCCTGTACTGCGAAATAAAATACATCCATATTACGGTACTTACTTTCCTACACGATTCGAGCATTTAAAACTTTTTGACAATTGGTTGAAACGTTACAAAGGACCTAAAAAGTCAGCAATAGACGTTGGGTTTGGGAGTGGAGTACTTTCTTTGCAAATGATAAAACATGGTTTTCAAAAGGTTTTTGGGACAGATACAAATCCCAATGCGATTGTTGGATTAGCAGAGTTTATGGGAGATACAAAGTTGTCTCGAAAGATAGAATTAGACTTTGGGCATCTTTTTGGCAAGTGGAAAAAACAGACTGAACTGATTGTTTTTAATCCTCCCTGGTTGCCGAAATCTCATGATCTGGATAGAATTGATGAAGCTATTTACTACAACGAAAACCTATTCCCTGATTTTTTTGCAGGGGCAAAACAAAGGCTTTTACCTGAAGGTAAGCTTGTGCTCATTTTCTCGAATTTAGCTCAAATAACAAATGTGACAAAAGAGCATCCGATAGAGATGGAACTGGCCGATGGTGGAAGATTTCAATTGGAAAAATGTTTAAAAAAATCCGTCAAAGCTGCTTCTGAAAAAACAAAACGAGATCAGCACTGGAGATCTTCCGAAGAAGTAGAGCTTTGGGTGCTCACGAATAAGTAAGTTATGAAGTATTAAACTGGCAATCTTGAGGCGAATTAAGCGATTTGTAGGATTGGCGGATTAACCAGGCAAAGAAATACCAAAGGGCCAGAGTTGACTTGGCTTTATGCATCGTGTCACCGATTCAAGCACATGAAATCTGATTTTTATTTTTTCCTAATTTTCCCCGGAACATTTATTGAATGTTGGGTAACGTCTTAAATATACTGCGTTTTAATGCAGTTTAATTCCTGTTGGCAGTAGTCTTTATTCAATTTGAATCAATTTACTATTTGGGTATTTTATTAATTGTTGTAATTACCATTTTAGATAAGTACTGGTCGATAAAGGTAATAAGGATTAGACAATTTTTTCCTTGATATCATTTGATAATTTCTGCGGGATGATACCTTCAAATTTGTTAGTCATATTTTAATTTAATTAGACATACAAATTGATACTCATACAAATTTATCAAGTTTCCAAGAAGCTATTTTTGAATTAGCCCAATCAAATAGACATATCCACTTGCCAGCACTAACTGAAATAAGGCAAATGGTACAGCCTTTGTTATAAAACCAACAAAGGAAAGTTTCAGTTTGTTTTTCGAAATAATTGTAACGGCAACTACTGTGGAAGCACTTCCAATTGGAGTAATATTCCCTCCCAGATTTGCCCCATAAATTATTGCCCACCAGAAGTTTTGAGCGAACTCGGGAAGATTACTCATTGTTTTGGCAAGCATGGCAGCAAGCGGGATGTTGTCGGTAACCGAACTTGCACCTGCACTTGCCCATAGCAATGCGATTGGGCCACCCGTTTCTCCAATTTTCATGAGTTGAACAACCCCACTTCCAATAAGGTCCAGCACCATGGCATGCTCCATAACACCAATGACCACAAACAAAAAGCCAAAGAAAAAAAGAAGATCCCAGTCAATAGCTTTATATGTATTTTCGGTTTTACTCTTGATCTTTATCAACATCACTATTCCAAAGGCCATAGCTACAAATCCAATACCCAGCTCTTTGATATAAGGAATCAAGTCTGTCATTGCCAGAACAAGGATAAATGCAATGAACACAAACCATCCAAGTTTTAAAAAGGATCTTGACTCTACGCCTTCATTTTCATCAAAATTTTCAATCAGTAATGCTGCTTCCGTTTTTTCCTCTTCAGTCTTTAGGGGGGAGATTTTAAACAATTTTCCCGCTAAATAAATTGTCCCAATAGTAGCTACAACCACGTAGGGAGAAGAAATGATAAAAAATGATGCAAATGAGATTCCTGCGGTACTACCCACAATAATGTTGGGAACGGAGCTAATCAATGTCAGGAGTCCACCAATGTTAGTTAACAATCCCTCACAAAGGAGAAAACCCAACAGGAGATTCATTTTTTTCAGATTGGATAAAGAAACAATCGTTAAAGATCCAACGATGAGCATCGCAGTAACGTTATTCAATAGAGCTGAAAAAACCACAGTCAATACGGAATAGTATACCAGCAATTTAAAGGGATCTCCCTTGGTCATCTTGGTCAACTTGATGGCAAGCCAGGAGAAAATTCCGCTTTTGGAAGTAATGTCAATAAATATGCTTGAACCCAGAATAATTGCAATTACTCCCCAATCAATAAATTTTACATAGAAGGGTAAATGGCTTCCGTGGGATTCCACATCACTAAATATTCCGGTTGCCTGGCCCAGAATCAGAGCAACGACTGCTGTAACTCCAGTGATGACCGATTTATGCGCATGTAATTTCTCTTCTAATGCGAGTCCAATTATCATCAGAATAAGCAAACCCAGGAATAAAAATGTGATACCTTGGGAAACGGAAGCCTGCATGGTATTTAGAAAAATCATTAGTCTGTCCATGAAAAATTAAACAAGAAGGGTTGCAACGTTTGGAAATTGGATGGTTAACGAATGCCCCAAACTATGCATGGCCATTTTCGATTCATCTTCAGCCTCAAAAACGAGCAAATCGATTTTGCGATCTTTGATGATGTCACGATAACATTGAACGGTCTCTCCAAATTGGCAGTGGATCCCAGCTTTTACTTTATCATTTTCTAATTTAGAAGCCACGTCCCTAAAGAAATCACCGGATAAATTCAGAATCGTTTCTTTGATATTTGTTTCCGCATATTCAGTATTTATTCCAGGAATCTTAGCAATAGCATCCAGATAATAATTGAATATGGATTCGTCTTCAATATGGATAAGTTCAAGGTTTTTCAGATACTTTCTCATCAGAAGACCCTTATTGATCAAATTGCTATTGTTTATCTGGTGATCAAACCCAATTCCAATAGTTTCAATCTTCAAACCTTGAAATTCATGCGGTATAATAAGGACGGGAATATTGATTTCCTGAGTGATGCTCTCCAAAACGGGACCAATACTGAAGGTGAGATCCATATTAGAAATGCCAAGTTGTCTTTGTATTAATATTAAATCCGGTCGTCCTTTTGCTATTTCGGATTTGAGTTCTATCCAGTTGAAGTTAGAATTGTATTCAAACGATTGGAGTTTATGGCAATATTCGCTTATAAAGTTGGACAATTTATCCAGGTGATCGGATTTTCCAATTATCAGGATTTTACCCGGTTGAAAATCTTCATAATCATATTGTTGTTTAACAGATCTTTTGAATACGGATTCAAATATGTCTAAACTATTTTCGAAGGCTTTCATTATCCAAAATTGACGAGGAACAAATCTAATAAATTAAGGGTATTACACAGCAATTATCTCCAAAAGCGCTTTCACATCTCTATAACTCAATAAAATTATAAGTTTGAGTTATTCCCCATATAAAATGATTGATTTTAGAAAACCGTGCCCATTGATATCCATAGGGTTTTCGATTCGTTTTATGCAAAGCTACTAACTCCTGACTTTTGTATCTTTTAGATGCGACAAAACCTAAAACTCCTCGCGAAGCAGACTGTCCGTCTTTCTTCAGGGTGAACAGTCAATTGCCCTGGTAGGATTTACACCTACTGGATTAATACCACTTCGTGGCGCACTAACGGTTTGTGTATGAGGCGTTGGGCATTTCAAAGCACTTCACTTTCAAACCACATAATATGTTTATTAATTATACTCATCTTCAATTTAAACACCTTATGACCAATGACTTATATACGTTGTTAGGCACTGAGCCTATTTTTTTTCAAACCAAATAATTCTGTTTTGATAATCTAAAGTTAGGATATAGTTTTTTAATATTTGATTCCCCAAATTTCCTCCTCTAATATCCAGGCTCACCTTGGATTTTTCACTTTGTAAATCAAAATAAACTTCGGAATTTTCAATATCCCAATTATCAATTTTTATAGTTAAACTATCCATTACCTTTTTCTTATGAGCACCTCCATAACCTATAGCTTCAATCTCTTTTGAAGATTCTAATACTTCACTTAATCCCAAATAATCGACACTAGCACGAAATAATGTCAGTGTTTGATTCGAACCAGTATCAATAGTTGCATTAATAGGTTTACCATTAACGCTTAGTAACTTTACTAAAGGGAATGTTCCGTCGTCAATAAAATGTAGTTCCATTTTTTTTACATTTTGATCAGGGTTAGGATACGGATTAATACCGAAAGGATAGAATTTCAATTTTTGTTTTTGGTAGTCGATTTGAATTATGTTGTCTTTGATGAAATTGTGACCTAGAATTCCGTGAATAGGCATTTCCATTTTATCTGAAATCATTTTAAGATCCAGTGCGAGAAATAACTTTCTTGAAGAAGGTAAGTTGCCTACCTGGAGTTTCATTGGTAATGGAATTAAAATTTCCAAAGATTGATCTTCTCCAACATCCTGTTTTCCAATTGAAAATTGAAATAACGAAAGACTGTCCGATATATTAATATCTATCACTGAGGGATCGGTTCCAGTATCTAAAACGAAATTATAGGGACCTGAATTATTGAGAGTTGCTTCAATAATAATTACATCGCGATGAAAAGCGAATGTCAATTCCTCAACTTTCTTTGCTTCAGATTTTCCCGGATAGTAATAAATAACAAACAGGATTAGCAGTATGAAGATAAAGAGGAGTATGTAACCGATAATTTTAAAAAAATTCCGAAGCTTCAATCGCATAAGATTTATGTTAATTATTATTCGAGTATTTACTAAGCTTGTGCCTAACGGCCATGCTAATAAGCGTAGGGAGTTAAGATCTTCTCAATTTTCAATTTCCTACTAAGCCATGGCCGAATAAAAGTAACATAAATGGCGGACTTTCAAAAACCCACAAATGTTTCGTA
>SDBV01013855.1_pt1 | contig 10217 bp, 7 predicted proteins | sample 2277081 | NCBI WGS metagenome assembly SDBV01 (sample SAMN10402039, study PRJNA504765) | marine sediment metagenome | isolation source: marine sediment core GS10_PC15, 223 cmbsf | place: Arctic Ocean: Southern Knipovich Ridge | collected 2010 | reverse complement strand
TCAAGCAAATAATCGTACTACATTTAACCCAACCGTTTATCACATGGTGAACTGTCTTCTGAGATCCTGACGAATCACTCTTCGATATCACTGTCTTATTAATAAAAATGGCCAAAGTCGAGTATAATTGAAGCAGAATTTATGATACAACGCAATAGTCTCTGACAAATTTGCAAAGGTCTCTTCAAAAATCTTTATTAAATTACTAAAAATTAACTTGACAGCTGCGATTTTCTATACCAAAATAGTATGGTATCCTAACTACAACTCATGGAAGATTCACAGCTGGTTGGACTCATCAGCCTGTCCCGAGTTTGCCTGGCCTGTGAACTTCGTGAAAGAGGTACAGAGAGAAAGTGAAACACCGCACCACTGTAAACTGCTCGACCGTCCGATTTAAAGCGACGAGCTGCAAACAGACTGCGAAGAATTCACACCTAGTAAGGAAGAGCATCTTGATAGGAGGTTAACATGGCGATCACCCGCCGGCAATTCTTAAAGATCTCCCTGGCTTCGCTGGGAGGGGTATTGCTGAGCCGACTTCGCTTGCACGCCCTGGACTTTGTTCCGGAAATCGACAATCCGCTGGAATACTATCCGGTCAGAGACTGGGAAGAGATCTACCGCAAGCAGTTCGCGCACGACTACACCTATCATTTCCTCTGTGCCCCGAACGATACGCACAACTGTCTGCTGCGGGCCTTCGTAAAAAACGGCATCATCATCCGGATCGGCCCTAGCTACGGGTACGGGAAGGCCATAGATCTTGACGGCAACGGCGCGTCTCACCGCTGGGAGCCGCGCCTGTGCAACAAGGGCCTGGCCCTGAACCGGAGAATCTATGGACCACGGCGGGTCAAGTATCCCATGGTCCGGGAAGGGTTCAAGCGCTGGGTAGAGGCCGGATTTCCCAGGGGAGCGGACGGCAAATCGCCGCAGAGCTACTTCCAGAGGGGCAAGGAGAGCTTTGTCCGCGTTTCCTGGGAGGAAATCTTCGCCATCACGGCCAAAGCCATGACCAATATCGCCGCAACCTATTCCGGACGGCGGGGACAGCAACTGTTGACCAGGCAGGGGTACGACCCGGCCGTAGTAAAGGCCACCAAGGGCGCCGGCACCCAGGTGCTGAAGTTTCGAGGGGGTATGCCCCTGCTGGGCATTACCCGGGTCTTCGGCATGTACCGGTTGGCCAACTCCCTGGCCCTTCTCGATGCTCACCTCAGGGGCACCGACCAGGATACCGCCCTGGGAGGCCGGGGTTTTGACAACTACACTTTTCACACCGACCTGCCCGCCGGACACCCTATGGTAACCGGTCAACAAACCATCGATTTCGACCTGGTCACGGCCGAGAATGCCAAGCTGATCATTCCCTGGGGGATGAACTGGATTTCCACCAAAATGCCCGACAGTCACTGGCTCACCGAAGCCAGTGTTAAGGGCGCCAAGGTGATCACGGTCACTGTCGAATACTCCTCCGTAGCCGGCAAATCCGACGAGGTCATAATCATTCGACCGGCTACGGACCCCGCCTTCGCCCTGGGGCTGGCCCAGGTCATTCTGAAGGAGAGGCTTTACGACGAGCAGTACGTGAAGAGCTTCACCGACCTGCCTCTGCTGGTGCGCATGGACAACCTGAAGCTGCTGCGCGCCGAGGCGGTGTTTCCCGACTTCAAAGTCCCGGCCGAGAGAAGAGACACGGTGGTCTTCAGGAAAGGACAGACGATCCCGGAGCCGATTCAGGCCGGCGGCAAGCAATATATTGCCGAGGAACTGCTGGAGGAATGGGGCAACTTCGTGGTGCGGGACGCAAACACCGATTCCTTTGTACCGGTTACCCGGGACGAAGTGGGCAAGTATTTCCTGCAGAAAAACGTGGACCCGGTCCTGGAGGGGGAATATGAGCTCGAGATCAAGGGGAAAAAGATAAGAGTGCGGACCGTACTCAGTCTCATTTCCCAGAATCTGAATGATAGCTACGACCCCGATACCGTTTCCAAGGTCACCTGGGCCCCAAAAGAGGCCATTGTCAGCCTGGCCCGGCAGATCGCGGAGAACAGGGGACAGACCCTGATCGTCGTCGGCATGGGACCCAACCAGTTCTTCAACGGCGACTTGAAAGACCGGGCCATTCTGCTGGTCTGTGCCTTGACCCGGAACATCGGCACGCACAGCGGCAATATCGGCAGCTTTGCCGGCAACTACCGGGCCGCCTATTTCGACGGCATCGGACAGTATATCAATGAAAACCCCTTCTCCGCTCAACTTGACGAGAGCAAACCGGCAGAGGTGAAAGGGTTTTTCAAGTACGAGTCGGCTCACTACTACAACCATGACAGCAAGCCCCTCCGGGTGGGGAATACCCTCTTTACCGGAAAAACGCACATACCGACGCCGACCAAATCCTTGATGTTCTGCAACGCCAACTCTATTTTAGGAAATATCAAGGGCCACTACGACGTTGTGATCAACGTACTGCCCAAAATCGAGATGATCGCAGTAAGCGAGTGGTGGTGGACCGCCTCCTGCGAGTATGCGGATATTGTTTTTGCCGTTGATTCCTGGGGAGAGTTCAAACATCCGGACGCCACCGCTTCGGTTACCAATCCATTCTTGCAAATCTTTCCCCGCTCTCCGCTCAACCGCCTGCACGACACGGTCGCCGACATCGAAGTATTTTCCGGTCTGGGGGATGCTTTTGCCCGTCAGTTCAACGATCCGCGGTTCAGGGACTACTGGCGGTTCGTATACGAAAAGAAGGTGGATGTTTATTTACAGCGCATCTTCGATCACTCCTCCATGGTCAAGGGTTACAACGTGCTGGAATTGGAGGAAAAGGCCAAGAAAGGTGTTCCCGCCCTGATAATGAGCCGCACCTATCCCAAGATTGTGGGCTGGGAACAGGCCAACGAAGACAAGCAGTGGTATGGCAAGACCGGCCGTTTGGAATTCTATCGCGACGAAAATGAGTTCATTGAGTACGGAGAGAACCTGCCGGTCCATAGAGAAGCCATAGACGCTACATTGCACGAACCGAATGTGATCATGGCCAAAAAACACCCGGCGATCCAACCATTTTCACCGGAGAAGTACGGACTGTCCCGGGACGACCTGACCGGAGAGGTTCGCCAGGTTCGCAACGTCGTGCTTACACCGGAGCAGCTCTTGCGCTCCAGCCACCCGCTCAGGAAACACGGCTACACGCATCTGTACCTGACTCCCAAGTATCGTCATGCCGCCCATACCATGCCCGTGGACGTGGACGTCATCGCTCTCTGGTTCGGGCCCTTCGGCGATCCTTACCGCCGGGACAAACGCAAACCCTGGGTGGGGGAGGGCTACGTAGACATCAATCCCACCGATGCCAAGAAGTTGGGACTGGAAGACGGCGATTATGTCTGGGTCGATGCCGACCCGGAGGACAGGCCCTACTCAGGAGAAAAGAAACCGGGCAGCGAGGAGTACCGGCTCTCCCGCCTGATGCTGCGGGTGCGCTACTACTGGGGCATTCCGTCGACCGTGAGCCGTTCCTGGTTCCATATGTACGTGTCCACATATGGATCGGTGGAGGGACATCTGAACAACCCGGACCGCCTGGCCCGCAATCCCCGGACCGGCTATCAGGCCATGTTCCGCTTCGGCTCCCATCAGAGCGCCACCCGCAGCTGGCTCCGTCCCACCTTGATGACCGACAGCCTGGTACGCAAGGACGCCATCGGCCCGGTCATCGGGAAAGGCTTCGCCCCTGATGTCAACTGCCCCAACGGGGCACCACGGGAGAGTTTCGTCAAATTCACCAAGGCCGAGGACGGAGGATACGGGGGCCACAAACTGTGGAGACCGGCCCGGCTGGGCCTGCGTCCCACCTATGAAAACAGCGCCATGAAGACCTTCCTGAAAGGAGGATTCGTAAGGTGAGTTACCAAGTGTACAACTGGCAGATCAAGAGAAAAATGGCCTATAAATATCCGGAAACACGCCCCAAAAAGCAGGTGGCCTGGGTCTTCGACACCAACAAGTGCATCGCCTGCCAGACCTGCACCCTGGCCTGTAAAAACGCCTGGACCTCGGGCAAGGGCCAGGAATACATGTGGTGGAACAATGTGGAAACCAAACCCTGGGGCTACCATCCGCTGGGTTGGGACGTGCGCCTGCTGGAAATGCTGGGACCGCAAACCTGGCGGGGAGAGCGATACACCGGCAAGACCATTTTCGAAGCCGCACCGGCCGGCGAAGAGATGCTTGGATTCGTGCCCGAAAGTGAGGACTATATCTCTCCCAATCTCGGTGAGGACGAAACCTCTTCTCCGGTCAAGCAGGGTCAGTACATCAAGGTCCCCCATCAACCCTGGATGTACTATTTGCAGAGGATATGCAACCACTGCACCTATCCGGCCTGTCTGGCCGCCTGCACCCGTAAAGCGATCTACAAGAGAGAAGAGGAAGGTATTGTGCTGCTGGATCAGAAGAGGTGCCGGGGCTATCAGGAATGCGTACGCGGCTGCCCGTACAAGAAATCCTTCTTTAGGATCCAAACCCAGAAGTCGGAGAAATGCATCGCCTGCTACCCCGCTGTGGAGCAGGGCCTGCAGACCCAATGTGTGGTCAACTGCATCGGCAAGATCCGACTGTTCGGTTATAAGAGCCATTTTTCGACGCCTATTGAGGACAATCCCATCGATTACCTGGTGCACATCAAGAAGATCGCTCTGCCCCTCTATCCCCAATTCGGATTAGAGCCGAATGTCTACTACATCCCCCCGATCAACGTGCCGGAGGCTTTCAATAAACAGCTGTTCGGACCGGGGGCCGTAGAAGCCGTACAGATGTACCGGCGGGCCAGGGAAGATAACAAATTGATCGGCATCCTGATGCTGATGGGCTGCACCGACACGATCATCCGCTCCTACCGGGTACAGGGGGACATAGCTGGGGGCCAGGCCATCGCCTATGACGACAAAGGAGAAGAGCTGGTACGGGTACCGTTGACCGAACCGATTGTCATCCGCAAACGCTACGACGAGGTAAGAGATGTCCACCGTATCAGTATCACTTGACCAGGAACGGCTGCAAAGCTACAGCGTTTTTGCCACGACTCTGCGTTATCCGGACGAAATCTTCTTCCAAAACTTCCCCCACCTGTCGGCAGAAAAAGAAAAAATTGTTTCCGAATACGACACCCTCTTTAGGAGACATGGCATCTGGCTGTATACGAGCGAATACACGACCCCCGGGCAATTTCAAAAAATCTATTGTCTGGCGGATATCATGGGTTTCTACCGGGCCTTCGGACTCACAATCGATCGTGAGCGGCCGGATTCACTCTCAGTGGAGCTGGAATTCATGCATTATCTGATCTTCAAAGCGATCTATGCCACCCGGAAACGGGTGGCGGACCATCGGGAAAAGAGCCGGCTCTGCAGAGAGGCTCAGGGCAAGTTCTTTGCCGAGCACCTGTATCCCGGCGCCCTGGCCATTGCCGGAAAAATCGTTTCGCAAGCAGGCGGAGATTTTTATCGGGATGTTTTCGAGGAGATGCTCCTCTTTTTGGAAAAAGAAAAAGAGATCTTTAATGGTTAAAGGCTTAAGAAAAAAATGAGAAAGTCATGGATCATCTTAATACTGGCGGCGGCGCTAATCGGCTTTGGCCTTCTTGTTTATCTGGGAGTCAGAAGAGCACGGGGGGTTCCTGTAGCCGTCCGGGAAAAGCAGCGGTTGCAGCTTGAAGTCCCCCTGGTGGACAAAGAGATCGATCTAAGCCGTGGTATCGACCTGGCCTACTGGAAAACCCGGGAGCAGCTGAAAATAGAGCTGCTCTATCAGGTAATGGTCATACCCTGGCCCAAGAAGGTGGTGCCCTTTGTGATCGCCAAGAGCTTTCACAACGGCAGAGACATCTACTTCTATATGGAATGGCAGGACGATAGCGAGGACAGCACGGTGGATATAAATAAGTTCTCCGATGCCGGGGCGGTCATGTTCTCTCTGGAGGCAGAGCCCCCCGCCTCGACACTGCTGATGGGCTTCATGGGAACGGCCAATATCTGGCACTGGAAGGCCAGCCAGGACAGAGCGTACTGGCTGGGAGAGACGAATGAACCGGACAGTTATGCTGATTTCTACTATCCTTTCGAGGAAGAGGAGCTGTTCGGCGTCTCCAAGGAGCCGCTTGAGTCCGCTGCCAACGACCTGGTCGCGGTCAGAGTGGCCACGGTTACCAGAAAAACAAAACAGAAAGTAGCCGGCAGAGGGCTCTACGACAGCGGGATCTGGCGGATCGTGTTCAAACGAACCCTGGCCGCCGAAGACCCGGAAGTGGACGCGCTGTTTACGGGAAAAACCGCTTGCGCTTTCGCCGTTTGGAACGGCTCCAAGGGAGACCGGGGCGGAAGAAAATCGATTTCCGATTGGGTGGAATTAACGATTCAATGAGGAGAGCTCATGAGAATAACAGTGCTTACCATCACACTACTCGCTATTGCCGCGCTGCAGGCCGGCGCCGAGAAAAGAATTATTGAAATCAAGGCCAGAAAGTTCTTCTACTCTCCCAATATTATCCGGGTCCGCCGGGGGGATGAGATTACCATTCGGCTGATCAGCGAGGACGTGCAGCACGGCTTCTTCCTTGACGGGTACGAGGTCAGGACTTCGGCCCATCCGGGACTGGACGGCAGCGTGTCATTTATCGCCGACAAAGCGGGCAGATACAATTTCCGCTGCTCGGTAACCTGCGGCGAGTTTCATCCCTTCATGGTGGGCTACCTTGTGGTCGGCCCGAATATCCGTTTCTATCTGTTTATTGTCATTATCGGCCTTATCGGCCTGGCGAGCCTGGCCGTTATACTCCTGACCAGGAAAAAAGGTGTGACGCATGGATGAGAAAGAAAAACTCTTCGGTCTGATCGATCTGAACTTGCGTTTTGAGCTGACCCGGTTCCAACCGATCCGGCGGCTTTTCAAATCCCGCTGGTTTCCGCTGGGACTGCTCCTTTTCAACCTCTTCATATTTACGGTAATACTGCTATCCGCGTTCCTCGGCGGCTATTCAACGGGAAACTACAATTTCGGGATCATGCTCGTCTGGATTCTTTGGTGGGTGCTGCTGATGTGCATGCTGGTGCCCTTCTTTTCCCGAAGCTGGTGCCTCATGTGTCCCTTCCCGATATTTGCGGACTGGTTTCATCGCCGCCGGCTCTTCCTGGTGAACCGGGAAAAACCCCGGGGACTGAACTTGCGCTGGCCGAAGAGACTGAAGAACATGTGGCTGTTGAATGCCGGTTTCCTTTTGACCACTTTTTTCTCCGGATTCTTCAATGTCAAACCGCTGGCTACCTTCATCGTCTTAGGTTCCATTGTCATGCTCGCCTTTGTGATCGGCCTCTTCTTTCCCAAAAGGACCTTCTGCCTCTATCTCTGTCCCGTGTCCGGTTTCATCGGCTTGTACTCCCAGTTCGGTATGTCGGAAATCAGGCGTAAAGACCCAGAAATCTGCCGAAAACACCACCCCAAGACCTGTTTCGTGGGCAACGAAAAGGGATACGGTTGTCCCTGGAACCTTACCCCCTATGATTTCAAGAAAAACACCTACTGCGGCATGTGTCTGGAATGTTTCAAGAGCTGTCCCTACGACAACATAGCCTTCAACTTCCGGCCCCCGGGTGTAGATCTGCTGGTGGATACGAAAAAAGAAGGCAGGAGCCTGGATGAAGCCTGGAAAGCCTTCATCATGCTGGGAATCTCCATCATGTTTTTCATCACCTTCCAGGGGCCCTGGGGTTTCATCAAGGACATGGTAAGAGCGACAACTCTGAAGGGCTACCTGGCATTTATCTCCATACATTCCGTCTTCAGCCTGCTGGTCATTCCGGGGGTGTTTCTCCTTTTCGTTACTCTGTCAAAACTGATAAGCGGCAACCGGGATGTCCCGCTGAAAAAGGTGTTTACCAACTTCGCCTATACTCTTATCCCTATGGGCCTGGGTGTCTGGATCGCTTTCAGTCTGGGCATCATCCTTCCCAACGGCAGCTACATACTGCACGTCCTGTCCGATCCTTTCGGTTGGGGCTGGAACCTGCTGGGAACGGCGAATTTCCCCTGGACACCTGTGTTTACCGGCTCACTGGGCTATCTACAGGGGATCACAATGGCCCTGTTTTATCTATTTTCCCTGGACTACGGCTACAAACTGGCGCTGCGCACCTACCCGGAACTCTCTCAGGCCAAAGCCGGCTGGATACCGATATTTGTTTTCCTGACACTGATAACCATGCTGTTTCTGTGGTTGTTTCTATATTGAGAATGGGCCGGAAGTCGCCTGATCGGGACGCTAGTTAAAAGGATGGTATGCGGACAATGAAAAGAAATGAAATTATTGCCGTCGTTCTGTTCATTCTGGCCACAGTAGGAACGGTGGCGGGCATTTTCGCTGTCGAAAGGTGGCGCAGAAGCCGACTGTTCACCGCCGAGTTGATCGCCCGCGCTCCCGAACACGGCAACTTTTACCCGCGTGTCCTGAAGGCACCTGTCGGTGAAGAGGTGCGGCTGATAATCCGCAACATCGACACCGTCACCCATGGCTTCGCCATACCGGCGCTGGGTGTTGCCGTATATGAAATCAAGGCCGGAGAAGTCAAAGTCGTCAAGTTCATGGCTGAAGACCGGGGCAGTTATCCGTTCATGTGCACCGTGTGGTGCTCTACAGAGCACATGGACATGCGGGGAGAGCTGGTGGTGGAGTAAACGGCTGCCGGTAAAGCCGCCGCTGCGGCGCACCACGCCAAAGCTCCGGACCGCCGAAATGGAGGCTTTGACAGCCCCTGTAAAGGCCGATCGGGCTGATCAGCAGGAAATAATTGACAAAACCAGAAAAAACTCATTTATACTTAGCTTTCATTATGAGTAAATTCACAGAGTTTTTCAAGCTTAAGAGGCACCCGGTACGTACGGTCGTTGTAATTGTAGTAGTTTTCTTTGCCGGCTTTCTCCTGTAGGGCTTCGCCTACATTGCATATGTAACTACCAGCTATGCTGGTAGCCGGTAAAGGTTATACCACGTTTTAGATAGAATCCTCCTGAACTAAGCCATAGTTGCAGGAGGATTCTGATGAGCAAGAAAACGTTATCACACGTGGTATGGGAGTGTTTATGTTGTGTAAGCACTTATGTTGCGTAGAGCTTGTAAGTTCTTTCTATTTAAGCACTTAATTTTTGCGTACGCAACATAAGTGAATCTACTTAAAAAGCCTTACAAGGATTTAAGAAAATCCATCAGTTGAGGATTATTATGCCATTTTTTATTTTGTGGTATCCCCATAATCTCACAATGATCAAGCGCTTTGGCTTTCATTTCTAGATCTACCTCAGCATAAATGTTAATTGTGTCTAAGGAAACGTGACCAAGCCATGCACGAATTGTATTGATGTCGACTCCAGATCTTAAAAGATGCACTGCGGCAGTGTGACGAATAATATGAGGGCTAACACGCTTATTAATAAGTGATGGAATTTTCTGACTCGCTTTGGATGCATAGCGTCTAATGAGCCAGAAAATTCCAAAACGGGTTATTGGTTGTTTGCGCCGATTGAGAAATACTGGCTCGTCTGGTTCTCTTCCCTCAATAAGAAAGCGAATATTTTCCACTGTTAATGTCTATAAAGGACAATAACGTACCTTATTTCTTTTAGCTGAAATCTTTACTGATGGTAAGCCATCGAAATTCAGATCAGCAATAGAAACATTAGCTACCTCATTAGCGCGAGCCCCGGTGTTATATAAGAAAAGCAACAAAATGTAATCACGTTTACCCTGAACTGTCTTGCAGTCTGGAGCATTGAGTAATGCATCCATTTCCGGTTTTTCTAGATAGCTTAATACAGCATTTGAGGTCTTTTTGAAAGGAATAGAACAGACCTCAATTGACCATGCAATATGTTCCGGGCTTCGTTCTCCTATGAAATGCGCCAAAGCATGTATTGCAGCAAGCCGTTGATTGCGAGTAGAAACACAGCAATTTCTTTTTTCTTCTAAATATTGGAGAAACGATTTCACAATATCAGGATTGACATCACCAATTGAAAGCTTTTCTATGGTTTTTTTTGGCATCTTTCATAGACGCCCTAAAGTAGTTTACACTTTGTTGAATATTAGTCTTGTTTGGGCACAATTTGCCTGCTGTATGAGAGGGGAGTAATCGTTTTTCTACCGATTTGAATTAAGC
>SDBV01013854.1_pt1 | contig 10218 bp, 8 predicted proteins | sample 2277081 | NCBI WGS metagenome assembly SDBV01 (sample SAMN10402039, study PRJNA504765) | marine sediment metagenome | isolation source: marine sediment core GS10_PC15, 223 cmbsf | place: Arctic Ocean: Southern Knipovich Ridge | collected 2010 | reverse complement strand
CCATCGCTGGTCGTTGAAAAAGAGCTTCACCATGGGTCTGGGCGTGGCGGTAACGGCCTTGTTTCTGATCTTGCTCGTAACGGGCGTTATGCTGATGGTCTACTACAAACCCACGGGCTCTGAGGCCTACAAATCCATAAAAGACATCCATTACGTTGTCACTGGAGGACGCCTGCTCAGAAACGGCCATCGATGGGCTGCTCATCTGATGGTCATAGGTGTTTTGGTGCATATGGCGCGCGTTTTTTATACACACTCGTATCAAAAACCCCGAGAATTCAATTGGTTGGTTGGAATTGGGCTCTTGGTATTGACTTTTGCGCTCAGTTTCACCGGTTACTGTCTGCCTTGGGACCAACTCGCATATTGGGCCGTCGTAATTGGCTCTAATATTGCCGCGTCGCCCGCGGAATTAACCGACGCTCTGAATATTACCCACCTATTTGATTTCGGTGATTTACAGCAACAGGTTTTGCTCGGCGCAAGGACTGTCGGCGACGATGCCCTTATTCGCTTTTACTGGCTGCACTGCATTGTTTTGCCACTATTGACCATTGTTCTGATGGGGATCCATTTCTGGCGAATCCGCAAGGACGGAGGCCTGTCACGCCCAGACGACATAAGCCCAAAAGAGTTGAATGGCATTCCAAAAGACGAAGTGGCCTCATCTTCTTTCTCGGGAACAGGCAAAACCTACTCGCTCATGTGCGTTGTCCCCGATGAGACCATGCAGGTAAATCAAGACCACAGTGATACGGTCCAGAGTTGGCCCCATGCCTTCCGCGCGGAAATGGCCGTATTCATGATTATAATGGCTTTGGTGCTGGCATTCGGGTTGGCAGTGGATGCGCCATTGAAAGAGACCGCTAACCCGCTCATACCCGAAAATCCCGCCAAAGCGCCCTGGTACTTCCTGGGGCTGCAGGAAATCGTGTCTTACTCTGCGTTTGCAGGGGGAATTGCCATTCCTGCGCTCGTCGTGATGGCCTTGGCAGCAATACCGTTTCTTGACCGTGAACGGCGAAACCGGGGACGATGGCCCTCTGGAAAAGAGTTGAAAGTAGTATGCATCTCATTGCTTTTTGCTTCCGCGTGCGTCGTTGCCATACTGGCTTTTCGAATCAATGCTGGCTGGCTGCGCGACTGGATTCCCGGCGTCAACCAATTGTGGATAATACTTTTCAATCCCGGCACTGTGCTTTCGGCAGCGTTTGTGCTCTATTCGTTGATTGTCATCAAGCGAACCGCTTCGACGCGATTGGGAGCCGCTGCCTTTTTTAGCTGCTTTGTCGCTGCCTACATCTTGTTGACATATTTCGGAACCGTCCACCGCGGTCCTAACTGGGAGTTTTATTGGTGGCCTTCTTTGTGGCCGGGCCACTGAACCGAAAAAACTTATGAACAAAACGTTGCTTATATCGAGTTTGGCGTGCATAGCACTGCTTGTATATGTGCCTGTTGACGCCGCATTTCTTAAGGAATACCATCATCATCAGAAGGAGTATAAGCAACAGCTACTGAGACGCGCGAGCAACGAAATCGAGCGTGAGCTCGCCGGAAACTACACAATAAAAATCAGGCAATTGATGCTCCCGAAACTGAACCGTGTAGATAGATGCGTCTCGTGCCACGTGGCTATGGAAGACCCGCACATGGCGGAGGCGGCCAACCCCCTCATGTCTCACCCAGGCGACTTTCTAATCGAACACGACATGCAGAAGGTCGGATGCACCGTCTGCCATGACGGACAGGGCCGGGCGATGCTAAGCGATGACGCCCATGCCGTGCATTTCAAGGGATGGGACAAGCCGCTCCTAAAACCGCCGTTTCTTAAATCCAACTGCCTCCGATGTCATGAAGCGGAAGAACTTGAAATACTTGAATTGGCCAAGAAGGGTAAGAGGCTTTTCTATTCAAAGGGATGTTTAGGTTGCCACAAGCTCCAAGGTAAGGGCGGAGAAACCGGGCCCGACCTCACCAACATTGCTGACGCAAGCCCACACTTAAAGCGGCCTGTGCAGATAGCCGGGGAAGAGTTGCAAAAAAAGTTTCACGGCAACCAAAACCTCGGCTACATTTATGAATCCGTCAAGATTCCCGATGCACAACCGCCTGTCTCGGCTATGGTGGATTTCGAATTCACTGAAGACGAGGCCTTGTCGATTACGGCCTTTCTGAAAGGCGTGTCACGAAAGGCCATTCCCGCCTCCTATCTCGTAAAACGTAGCGAAAAGAAACGCAGAGAAGAGTTCAAAGGTGCCGAACTATTCGGAAAGTACTGTATTGCATGTCATGGAGAAGGCGGTCGCGGCGGCGTCGAGAATAAAAACTACGCGAAGGAATCCATTCCCGCGCTGAACACGCTGGCGGAAAAAATGTTCATTGAATATTCGGATGACGCCGAGTATTTGGCTGAACTTCTCATGGACGGAGAAGACATAGAGAACATGTCGCCTCCACTGGACATGGAAGGCCGGGCTCGTGTGTTGGCCCAATACAGGGCAATCAAGGACGTAATTAAGAAAGGCAGTACGGCTGCCAGAGCCGAGACCGATGGACCAGCGCCCTTCTTGCATATGCCAAGCTGGGCCGAAGGGCTTACAGACTCAGCCATCGACTCGATTCTCGCCTATATGTTGCTGCAATACCCTTGGGAAGAGGAAGAATGATAGGAGTTAGAACAGTGCTCTATATACACAACTCGACAAAACAGTCAATACGGTCTTGTGTGATGGGTGCCCGTTACCTGAGCTTTGCGGCAGTGTTCCTGCTTCTTGGCTTTGCCGCGCTTTCCTCAGCCGAGGAAGAACTGAACGGTGAGATTCTGATCAGTGCATCTATCTTGCATACCTTCGAAGGGGTCGAGATTGAGGTCTGGACCTCGGATGAAGAGGCCTCACCTGAGATGGAGATGGAGGAAGTCGTCCTCAAGTACCGGTCGGTCGACAGTGAAACGTGGACGGCGCCACGCAGACGGCCACACCCAGAGGAAATCCTGAAAACGCAAGTCGCCTTAACCATTCAGGACTTATTGGAATCAGCTCTATGAAAACCACGCGCCGCTATACTGTATCGATTCCGGATGCCCGTCACTGGCGCGAACAGATGCAGTGTCAAAGTGCGTGTCCCGTGCATACAGACACGCGCGGATACATCCGCGCAATCGCCGCCGGCGACGTGGAAAAAGCCTACCTGATTGCGCGCGGGCCTAATCCACTTGCCAGTATTTGCGGCCGTGTTTGCGGGGCGCCGTGCGAGGTAAACTGCCGCCGCGGCCTGCTGGACGCGCCCGTTTCAATCCGAGGCCTCAAACGCCAAGCCTGTGACGCCTTCGTAGCGAAAGGGACCGCGGAACTGCCTGCCCTTATCGAGCGCATCCAGGCGACCACCGGCCGGCTTGAGTGCGCGGACCGCGAGGACGTGAGTTGCCTGGCATCCTTGCGACCGGCAACAGGCGACAAACCGCGCGGACATGGCGAACGCGTTGCCATCATCGGTGGGGGGCCAGCCGGCTTGGCGGCGGCCCACGATTTGGCGTTGTTGCGTTTCAAGCCCGTCATTTTTGAGAGCCACGAGACCGCTGGCGGCATGCTGACCGTCGGCATCCCGGAATTCCGCCTGCCCCGGGCCGTCATAGACGCCGAAGTGAGCGCCATACTTCAGTTGGGCGTCGAGATTCGCTGCAACTGCGAAGTCGGCAAGACAATTTCACTCAAGGACATCCGCCGCGACTTTTCAGCCACAATCATCGCTGTCGGAGCGCACCGCTCGAAATCTCTCGGGATCCCCGGCGAAGACGCGACTGGCGTGCTGGGCGGCGTCGAGTTTTTGCGAAACCTGTCGATGGGCCGCGTCCCGAAGTTGGGCGAACGGGTGGCCGTCATCGGCGGCGGCAACACGGCCATGGACTGTTCGCGATCATCCCTGCGCGTTGGCGTGGACAACGTGGTCAACATCCTGTACCGCCGGGCCCGCGACGAGATGCCCGTCAACGACGATGAACTGCACGAGGCCCAGTTGGAAGGGGTCAACATCAGGTTTCTGGTGTCTCCCGTGGCCATCGAATCGGACGACAAAGGCTGCGTGACCGGAATACGACTCCAGAAAAACCGGCTCGGCCCGCCCGACGATAGTGGCCGGCGAAGGCCGGAACCCATTCAGGGAAGTGAATATGTGGAGCCCTATGACGCCGTTATTCTGGCCGTCGGACAAGAGAGCGATCTTTATTTCGTCGACCCGGAGCGTGACAGGCTGACATTCAACAGGTGGGGGCTGATTGACTGCAACGAGGAAACTTTGTCCACGAACCAGCCCGATGTGTTTGTCGCGGGCGACGCCGCCTATGGCGCCAAGTTGCTTATCGACGCCGTAGCCAGCGGCAAAAAGGCGGCCCGATCAGTCTTTGAGTACCTCGCCGGTGAATCTGTGGGCTTCGAGGCCGTCGAGTTACACCTTCCCATTGAGAACTACTGGCGGGAAAAGGATTATGAGAAGCGGCCCCGCCTTTCCATTCCAACCATTCCGGTCGCCGAACGCTTTGAGGAGACGGACAGAGCCTTCGAGTGTGGATTCTCGGCGGCCGAGGCGATACTCGAGGCCGAACGATGTTTCGATTGCGGCATAAACACGATCTTTGACGGCACCAAATGCATCCTTTGTGGCGGCTGTGCCGACGTTTGTCCGGAACTGTGCCTGAAACTCGTTATGCTGGACGAACTGGAAGGTTCTGAACACTTCGAGTCGCTTCGCGCGCAGTGGGTCGGGTTCGCCCCGGGCAGCTGGAACGCGATCATCAAGAATGACGAGCGGTGCACACGCTGCGGGTTGTGCGCCGAGCGGTGCCCCAATAGGGCAATCACCATGGAACGCTTTACATTTAAGGAGACTTGCCTACAGAGGTAGAATCATGACGATTCCTATCAAAAACAATGGCTTTTCGACGCGCGACGATGAGGCCCAAAAAACGGATGTTTCGCGCAAGGACTTTGTCGGACTGCTTGGCGCAGCCGCATGCGCCGGGGGCATCGGCCTTTCCATCGCCGGTTCCTTGCGCGCGCTTGTTCCTTCGGTCTATCCCGATCCCTCCCAGATGTTCCGGATAGGCAAACCCTCCGAATACGCCCCGGGCGCTGTAAAACACTTCGAAGAAGAAAATGTCCTCATCTACCGGACCGACGAGGGGTTCTACGCTATATCGAAGATCTGCACACACCTCGGGTGTATCGTGAACCAAACAGATGGGGGCTTTCAATGTCCCTGTCATGGATCCAAATTCAACCAAGTGGGCGAAGTGGTGCGGGGTCCGGCCCCTCGGTCTCTAGCGTGGTTTCACATCGAGCGATTACCCGGCGGCGAGTTGCTCGTGGACAGAGGCAGGGCCGTCAAAATGGGCACGATGTTCAAAGTGGAAAAGGAAAGCGCCTGACAGCGAACAACCCGTTGTGAAAGTGAAACGTTAGAATGAACGAAACGATAAACAGCGACAATGCAGGTGGCGTTACCCGGCCAAAGGACGGGCTCAAGCGGCTCGCCCGCAATATCTGCGATACACCCGCCAATTTTTGGCGCTCCATGGTGCGCCACGGACGGATGAACTCGCCACGCGCGCGCGCGCAGGCGGTCTTGAACAACTTTTACCTTCACATTCACTCTGTGAGGACCCATCGCTGGACGCTCAAGAAAAGCTTCACCTTGGGATTGGGCGTCGCAACGGCGTCCCTGTTCGCGATCTTGGCCCTCACAGGCATCGTCTTGATGGTATATTACAAGCCGACGGTCGCCGAAGCATACAACTCAATGAAAGATATCCATTTCGCTGTTCCAGGCGGGCGATTGCTTCGCAACATTCACCGGTGGGGCGGACATATGATGGTAATATTCGTGATCCTTCATATGGCGCGTGTTTTCTTTACCAACTCCTATCAGAAACCCCGTGAGTTCAACTGGCTAGTGGGCATCGCGCTGCTGGTTCTGACCTTTGCACTCGCCTTCACAGGCTACTGCCTGCCTTGGGACCAGTTGGCGTATTGGGCAATATTAATAGGAACCAACATCGCGGGCTCCGCAAGAGAGATCACCGATGCGCTGAACATCACCCATATCTTTGACATCGGAGCGTTTCAACGCCGGGTCATGTTAGGGGCGGACTCACTCGGAGACGACGCCCTGCTCCGTTTCTACTTGCTTCACTGCGTGGCGCTTCCCTTGGTGACCGTGGTTCTCATGGGCCTTCACTTCTGGCGAATCCGCAAAGACGGCGGCATGTCCAGGCCAACGGATATCCGCCCCGAAGAGCTCCAAGGCATTCCAAAGGACGAAATTGCCGAAGAGTATTTTTCTGGGCCGGGCAAGACCTATTCGCTCATGTGCGCCGTTCCAGGAGAATCCACCGCTGCCGACAAAGATCTCGAGAACACGGTTCAAAGTTTGCCTCATGCGTTTCGAGCCGAGATGGCCGTGTTCATGATGGTACTTGCGTTCCTCCTCGCCGTGTCCTTCGTCATCGACGCGCCACTCAAACAGATCGGTGATCCGAGAGTCCCAGAGAATCCGGCCAAAGCGCCCTGGTATTTCCTGGGATTCCAAGAACTCGTTTCATACTCGGCATTCATGGGTGGGGTCTTCATTCCGGGGCTCATGGTGCTCGGTTTGGCTTGTATACCCTTTTTCGGCCGGGAAGAAGGCCCAACCGGCCGATGGCCGGGGGCCGCCGAAAAACGATGGATTTGGATATCGTCCCTGTTCACGTTTCTCGTCATTACCGGCCTGGTGGCCTTCCAGGTCAATTTCGGATGGTTCCGAGATTGGATGCCTGGGATAAATCAAATCTGGATCATTCTTTGCAACCCAGGGACAATTCTGGCGGTCGTGGTCGGGTTTTATACTTTGTATGTTATCCGGGTGACCGGTTCCCTGCGCCTGGGAGCAACCGCGTTTTTCTGTTCTTTCCTGGTTGCTTACATTGTCTTGACTTATGTTGGCACGGTGAACCGTGGGCCCAACTGGGACTTCTATTGGTGGCCTTCGCAATGGAGCACGCACTAACGATGGAAATGACGACAAAATGAAAAAGCTTTTGCTGATATCGAGTCTGATGTGTCTCGCACTGTTGCTCTATGCGCCCATCGATGAGTTTATGCTGCGCGAGTTTCACGACCATCAGCGGCGGTACCGCCAACACCTTATGGAAACGGCCGAAAACGATACCGAACGCGAAGCGGCGAAAAACTATAAGATTAAGATTCGCCAATACGTGTTGCCCGATTTGAAACGAGTAGACCGCTGTATCTCGTGTCACGTGGGAATCGAAGACCCGAAGATGGCGGATCGGCCAAATCCGTTGAGGGCTCATCCGGGCGATTATCTTAAGGACCACGACGTACGCAAGATCGGGTGCACAGTGTGCCACGACGGCCAAGGCCGCGCGCTGACCTTCAAAGACGCTCTCGCCCTGGCCGGCGTGCATTGGGACAAGCCCCTTCTGAAACCACCATTCATACAGGCGAATTGTATGCGCTGCCACGATGTCGAGGAACTGCCCGGCCTGGAGATGGTGAAGAGAGGGCAGGACCTTTTCCTAAACAACGGTTGTCTGGGGTGCCACAAATTCGAAGGAAAAGGCGGACAATTGGCGCCGGAACTCACCTACATCGCCGACGCCAGCCCCCATCTTAAGTATCCGGTCAAATTGACCGAGGAAAAGAAGTCTAGCTTGCTTCACGGCAACCCGAACTTGGCCTACATTTTCGAGTCCATTAAGGCGCCCAACGCCCAGCCGGAAATCACGGCCATGGTGGACTTCCATTTCGCCGATGAGGAAATCCTTGCCTTGACCGTGTTCCTCAAAGGTCTGTCTAAACGGGAGATTCCCGCGTCCTACCTTGCAAAACGAAATCAGATCCGGCAAAGAGAAACGTTCCGGGGCAAGGCCCTTTTCAACAAATATTGCATCGCCTGCCATGGCAAAGATGGTAAAGGAGGGGTAATCAATCGAAACTACGCAAAGGAAACGGTCCCGGCACTGAACACCATGGCCGAGAAGTTGTTCATCGAATACAAAGAGGATGCCGAGTATTTGGCCGAGCTTCTCATGGACGGCGTAGACATAGAGAACATGTCGCCTCCCCTGGACATGGAAGGGCGGCCCAGAGTATTGGCCCAATACAGGGCAATAAAGGACGTAATCAAGAAAGGCAGTACTGCTGCCAGAGCCGAGAACGATGGACCAGCCCCCTTGTTGCACATGCCTAACTGGGGCGATGGGCTTACAGACTCAGCCGTCGACTCGATTCTCGCCTATATGTTACTGCAATACCCTTGGAATGAGTAAGAATAATAGGAGTTAGAAAAATGATTTGTATACACAACTCAACAAAACAGTCAATACGGTCTTGTGTGAAGGGTGCTCGTTACCTGAGTTTTGCGACGGTCTTTGCGGCAGTGTTTCTGCTTCTGGGCTTTGCGGCAGTTTCTTTTGCCGAGGAAGAACTGTCCATGGAGAAACTCAAAGAAGAAATAAAACGCGAGATCATCAAGGAAATCCTTAGCGGAAAGTCCTCTGCCGATGGCGGCCTCGAGAGCTTCAAAGAAGAGATAAAACGTGAGCTTTTGCAGGAGCTGCGCAAGGAACAACAAAACGAAAAAACAAAAGCCTTGGAAGACCGCCGTCTCATGACAGAACAAATCCAAGAGGCCGTCCTCAAAGACCTCAAGGTTACGCCTAAGAAACACCCACAATCCGTAAACATGCAAGGCACGGCTGTGGGCAACGCCAATGGCCGAATGCTGCGCCGCGGCATTCCACTCCAAGGATGCCGTGTAAAAGCGGTCTTCTTGTCCGGAAGCGCCGGGAAATTCGTCGGCTACAGAGAAAACGAAGAGTTCATTTGCGTCACCGATAAGGACGGTGTGTACAGATTCGAGGGAATTCCAGGGGGGCCTTACAAACTCAAATGGGAATTGCCCGGAGACAGAGGTTGGATTCGCAGGTTGCGTGATGCACCCGATTTTCAAGTACGAGCAGGACGGCTCAGCGAAGTGGGCGACCTCGAAACGGCAAAACCTCTTGTCCCGCACTGAGTGCAGACAAAAACGCGAGTTTTTCACGGCCTTTTCCGAAGGCCTGGAATTAGTTGAGTGGAGAAACAACAGAAACACTGAACAAAAGGGAGAATGAACACATGAAACATGGAAAACAAAAAGGATGGATGGCGTTGAACTTGCTGACCTTAGTAGCACTAGTGGTAACCATGGTCGGTTGCCCCCCGCAGGGACACCAAGAGGAGGAACTGACCGGTGAGATTGTGATCAATGCCGCTGCCTTGTACACCTTGGAAGAGGTCGAGATTGAGGTCTGGATCACGAATGAACATGGCGAATCTGACATGGACATGGAGGAAGTCGTCCTCGAGTACAGCTCAGTCGACAGTGAAACATGGAGGGGAATCGAGCTGACGGCCATGACGGACCACTACGTTGGCACACGGACCTTTGCCAGCAGCGGCGATTACGAGTTGCGACTCAGCAGCGCTGCCCATTCGGGTCACGAATTGGAGGAAATGGATCTGGTGCTCGTGTCCGTAGATCGCGCCCACGTTGACGTCGGCCTTTATCACATCCAATTCGAAAGCACTCCCGGGCACATCCATACCGGACACGATGGCGCGGCAGGCGACCCGGCAGCCCTTGATTTCTGGGTAGCTCTCGATGACGGAGGCGCTCCAGCAACGGGGCTTGCGGCTGAAATCATCGTCGTGGAAAGCGACGGCGTTACCACAACCCTGGCAGCCACGGAAGTCGAAGCGGGCTTGTATTCTGCAGAACTAGGTTTTGTCGCGGCAGGAGAGGCCCAGGTGTCAATTTCGTTTACGGGTTCCGACAGCTCGGCGGTACAGGCCGATTTTACGGTCAATATCGCCGCACAGCATTAATCGTCCACCCCGAAACCTCTATTATGCGCGCGCTGTGAGGACGGCTCAGGCACCTAATCTCGTGCCACTTGGAGTTGTCTTCACAGCGCTCTTTGAGCCCCTATGGTCAAAAAACTCAGTCGACGTGTAAAAGGCTTTCATCAAACGGCTTGCGTTGGCCTCGTTTCTCGAGCGTTAGGGTTCGTGCCAAAACAAGTTTGCTGTTTACGCGCTCAGATTTGCGTCGAATTTGAGCGCGACGATTGAGCAAAACCGAAGGAATAGCAAGCTATTCTGAGGCTTTTGCGAT
>SDBV01013853.1_pt1 | contig 10218 bp, 6 predicted proteins | sample 2277081 | NCBI WGS metagenome assembly SDBV01 (sample SAMN10402039, study PRJNA504765) | marine sediment metagenome | isolation source: marine sediment core GS10_PC15, 223 cmbsf | place: Arctic Ocean: Southern Knipovich Ridge | collected 2010 | reverse complement strand
GCAGGACCCGTGGAGCTTCGACGGTCTCAAGGTGCAAACTGCGAGCTGCGCGAACAACCCGCTCATGCTGTAAATTAGACCGATCTCCATGCGGGTTAACCTGCCCACCCTCTTTTGAGCTCCGTCCGAGATGACTGCCAGAAGCTGAAGATTCGGCGCTATCGTCGGCGGGGCTGCGAAGGGCTACGTCTACAAATCCATAAACACTGCCCAGAAGGGCCATCTCCTGACAGAACCCCAACCCGCCATTGGCATCGAGCATGGCCGTTATTGCCTGTTCGATAGTGGCAGCAAGGTTCTTATCGCCGGCTAGGGAGCGAATGGTGATGGGTTTGGAAAAGAGGAAGTCGACCATCGTATGAATTCGCCAGGCGATGTCGTTTTCGATAACGACTTCCTTACGGCTGATATTAACTACCTGCTCGCCGTAGATGCTTGCCCGATCGATGCCGGTAATACGCGGTGGCAGGCCGACTTCCTGGGCCTGAAAATAAGGCCGGCTGTTTGCGTTCAGTGCCCCGGACCGCATACCGGATGCAGGCGTGATTGGATTGCGGAAATAGTTCCACAAGTTGCGGTAGTGGCTGAAGGAATCGTCGGCCCTTTGGTCTACCAGGTGGCTTACGTATTGCGGGTCGAGTGTCGGGTCGTTGAAGTTTGTTAAATCGAATGGCATTTTTTGCTCCTCAACTTCTCTCCCGACGACCCGTTTTGAGCGCGCAAATCGTGTTCGCCCGCGCCGGCTGGGAGCATTTGAGCCTTGATTAACAGGGGGCAAAAAAACTTGGAATAAAAATACCAACCGAAAGTTTAGCGCCTCAATTGCGCGCGCAAAAGTGACTAGCCCCTGCAATTGCGGCCGGTTGATCATTGATGACAGGCGGCGGCTGACCTGTTAGACTTACACGCCTTATGGACGATAAAAACAGCATCTACGTCAATCCGCTGGTCTCGCGTTACGCCGGGCCGGAAATGCTCGAAATTTTCAGCCCGCAACGAAAGTTCTCCACCTGGCGGAGGCTTTGGCTGGCACTTGCCCAGGCTCAAAAGCAGCTTGGCCTCGATATCACCGACGCTCAGATCGCCGAGCTTGCCGACCACCTGGACGACATCGACTTTGACGCCGCCGCTGCCTACGAGAAAAAGCTCCGCCACGACGTGATGGCCCACATCCACACGTTTGGCGACGTCGCACCCACTGCCAGGCCGATAATCCACCTCGGGGCAACCAGCCAGTTCGTCGGCTGCAATACCGACGTAATCCAGATGCGTCGCGGCATGGAGCTTATCGCCGGCCTGCTGGTAAACGTGATCGACTCGCTCGGCAAGTTCGCTACCCAGTATGCTTCCCTGCCGTGCCTTGGCTTTACGCACTTCCAGCCGGCGCAACTTACCACCGTCGGCAAGCGGGCGGCCTTGTGGTGCAGCGATTTTATTAGAGACCTTGCCGACCTCGAATACCGGCTCGCCAATATCGAGTTCCGCGGCACGAAGGGCACGACCGGCACGCAGGCAAGCTACCTCGCGCTGTTCGACGGCGACCACGACAAGGTCGAAAAACTCGATAAGCTCGTCGCCGAGAAAATGGGCTTCGAGCGTATCGCCTGCGTTACCGGCCAGACCTATAGCCGCAAGGTAGACGCTGCAATCGCGCAGACCCTTGCCGGGATCGGCGCGAGCGTGCATAAAATCTGCAACGACATCCGCCTGCTCGCCCACCGCAAGGAAATGGAAGAGCCGTTCGAAAAGGATCAGGTCGGCTCGTCGGCGATGGCCTACAAACGCAACCCCGCCCGGACCGAGCGAGCTACCGCACTTGCCCGCTGGCTGATGGACATCTCCGCCAGCCCCCTGCACACCGCAGCCGAGCAGTGGTTAGAGCGGACCCTCGACGATTCAGCCAATAAACGGCTCGCCGTGCCGGAAGCTTTTCTTACAGCCGATTCGATTTTGCGGATCACGCTGAATGTTGCGCAGGGTCTGGTTGTTTACCCGGCCGTGATCGAAGCGAACATCGCAGCCGAGCTTCCTTTCATGGCCACCGAGAATATCCTCATGGCCGCGGTCAAAGCAGGCGGAGACCGCCAGGACCTCCACGAGAAAATCCGCACTCACAGCCAGGCCGCAGCAGCGCAGGTGAAACAGCTCGGCAAGCACAACGACTTATTGGAGCGGCTGGCAGGCGACGAGGCCTTCGCAGGAATCGACGTTGCTGGGTTGACTGACGCCAAGAGCTTCATCGGCCGCGCGCCGCAGCAGGTGGCAAGCTTCATCGAAACCCAGGTCGAACCTATCCGCAAACGCTACGCCGACCAGCTAGGCCAGCAAAGCAAACTGAACGTTTAGGGGTTTGGTTTTGGGATTGGGTGGCATAAAGTAGGGCGTGCTACTTGTTGCACGCTGGAATCTTTCCGGGGTGCCATGCTTCCATTTATGGAAGCATGCTCCAGTTTTGATACCAACACGGCTTGGCAAGCAAGCCGTGCCACCCCGGAAAGTAGTTAGGGCTCTGAGGATTTGCCGTATGGACGACCAGCTGAGAAGATACAACATAAAACGAACCGGAGTCATAATCAGCCTTTTCACAGGTGGTTGTTTGATCTTTTTCGGTCTGATCTTTTGCTTCTCAATATTTCCACTGATTCTATATACAGTGCATTTGATTAGGCTTCCTGATGAGCTAAGAGACGATTTTCACCGAAACCTTTTAGCTATTATTGCTAATTTCTTTGCAGTGTGCCTGATTCCCTCCGGAATTTATATACTCTTCCGCTCTTGGCACGATTACCCAAGGTTGTTCTCACTTTACGGCTCTGTTCTCGAAGTTGATGATTTGGGCGTCTCCATCGTAAGCACCCGAAAGACTCTTAGAGTGCCTTGGACAAGCTGTAGAAGTTGGAAACAATTCCAAAATTCTACTGCTGTGTCGTTTAAGTACCGAGAAAATGAAAAAGAATACAGTCTACTTCTGACACGTTCGATGCTTGGAAAAGAAGCACTTGAGGAAGTCATAGAACAAGTCCGGACTCACGTACAAAACTAGAGTTCAGAAAGTAGGGCGTGCTACTTGTTGCACGCGGAATCTTGATTAACGCTCAGCCCAACTCACCCACCAGGTGGATAAACTCATCGCCTCGTTGTTCGTAGTTGGTGTACATGTCGTAGCTTGCGCAGGCGGGGGATAGCAGCACCGAATCGCCGGGTTCGGCGAGGTCGGCTGCGGCTTCGACGGCTGAGGCTAGGTCGGCTGCCGATTGTGCGATTGACTTTTCGGGGCTATTTCCTGCGGCTGCGATAGCAGCGAGAATCTGCTCGCTGGTTGCACCGATTGCGATGACGGCCTTGGCGCGATCTGCCAGGGCGATTCCCAGCGTGTCAAAGGCAACGCCCTTATCATACCCGCCGGCAATAACGATCGATTTACCCTTATCAAATGCTTCGACAGCTACGATAGCTCCTTCGGGCGTTGTGCACTTCGAGTCGTTAAAGTATCGCACGCCATTTATCTCGGCTACGAATTGCAAGCGGTGGGGGAGACCTGCAAAACTCGCAAGTGCTTCGGCAGCTTCGCTTCTTGTGATGCCCATTTGTTTGGCAACTGCCCAGGCGGCCTGTGCGTTGGCCTGGTTGTGGGCGCCCGGGACGGCCAATTTAAATGGCTCATCGTTTGCATCGAAAAATTCAACCTTACCCCGAGCATCGTCGGCCCAGGGGGCAGTTTCCGCGGAGTTGCGGTTAAGTATCAGTACATCGTCAGCGGATTGAAATGCGAAGATGTTCTTTTTCGCGGCGGCGTAGGCGGCCATCGTGCCGTGTCGGTCCAGATGATTTGGCCCGAGGTTAGTTATCAGTGCAATAGCCGGGCTCATGCCGATCAGCGGTAGATCTTCTAGTTGGAAGCTCGATAGTTCCAGAATTGCGACGTGATCGGGCTGGATTGTTTCCAGTTCGCCCAGCAGGCTTTTACCGATGTTGCCGCCGACGTGGGTGGTAAATCGCTTAGCGAGAATCTCCCCCGCCATTGCGGTGGTTGTGGATTTACCCACACTGCCTGTGATGCCGATGATTTTGCACGGGCAGCGCTGGATGAATAAGTTGATCTCGGTGGTGCACGTTACGCCGGCAGCGATGGCGCCGGCTAGGATGGGCAGCTCTTTCGCCATGGCCGGGTTTACCACGAGCAGGTCGGTTTCGAGGAAGTCTTCGGCGAGGTGGCCGCCGAGGTGAAGCGTTACGTCGAGGTCGGCGATTTTTGCAAGCGATTCGGTAAGCTCACCGGCTGTCGCCTTATCGCTAACTGTTACATGAGCGCCGCGCCCGACGAGCCAGCGGACGCTGCCGATCCCGCCACCGAACCTGCCCAGCCCTGCGACGGTTACTCGCTTACCGGCGAGGCACTCGGGGCCGGCGGGGCTGTTTGGGTTTGCGCGGCTGTCGCTCACAGGTTTTTTCACATCCCAACTTTTGTACGGGTTGGTTAGCAGACGGCTACGCTCATAGTTTTTCCAGCGGGCCGAGGCCCAGTGTCGTCGTAGCCGACAGGTCGTACTTGCCGACTAGCTTGGCGATATCGCCTTCGGTGACGTCGAAAAGTTTTTCGATATGCTCGGCCAGAGGAATGTACTTACCGCAGTACATCCACTCCCGGCCTAGTTCGCTCATCCGGCCCAGGGGCAGTTCCCCGCTGGTGGTAGCGCCGGATGCAATTTTGTTTTTCGCGGCAGTCAGCTCAGCCGCGGTCGGCCCGTCGGCGGCGAATTTGGCCAGCTCGTCGCGGGCTATTTGCAGCGCCTCGGCTGCGCGGTCGGCGTCGGCGGAGATAAACGTCATGAACACGCCCTCGCCGTCGAGAGCTGCAAAAGATGTCGAAGCTTCGTCTGCGATGGCCTGGTCGACCAGCGCGTAGTAAAGCCTGCTGCCGGTCGTGTCGCCGATGATCGAGGCAACCAGCCTGGCAGCGTACTTATCCTCGTCCATCGCGGTAGGCCCGGCCGACATCAAGCCGATGTGCTCGCGCATGACCTTGGCGTCGGTGATTATTTTCTGCGTCGCGTTCGCCTTGGCCCGGTCGGTGGGGCGGGTAACTTCGTATGTCTGCCAGTGGCCGCAGAGGGCTTGCAGTTTGGCCAGCAACGCGTCGAAGTCCAGGTTGCCCGTAGCGACGACGGTAAGGTTCGTCGGCGAGTAGCGGCTGTCGAAATAGGCTCGCATATCGGCCAGCTCCATCGCCTGGATCGACTCGACCGTGCCGAGAATCTCGTTGCCCAGCGGATGGCCCGCGAAGTGCGTGCTCATCAGATTGTCGTACACGCGGAACTTCGGCTGATCTTCGTAGAGGGCGATCTCCTCCTGGATCACGCCTTTTTCCACGTCGAAATCTTCCTGTCGAAGCGCCGGCCTCATGATATCGCACAGCAGGTCCAGCGCCCGGGCCTGAAACTCCGGCAGTACGCCCAGGTAGTAAACGGTCGTTTCCTCGCTGGTCCCGGCGTTGTAGCTGGCGCCCATTTCGTCGAACTCGCGGTTGACGTCGAAGACGCTCCGCTTATCCGTGCCCTTGAAGACCATGTGCTCGAGAAAGTGGCTCACGCCGGCGATTTTGGGCGTCTCGTCCCGGCTGCCGGTTCGTGCGAAGAACCCCACCGCCATCGACGCCGCTGCCGGGTTGATCTCGGCGATTATCGTCAGGCCGTTATCCAGTTGAACGTGTTTGAATTCCATAGTTGCTAGCCTTTGGGTGAACTAATTTTCAGCGGCTCGGGGCCGATTACCATCACGGTAAATTTTTTGTCAGGCACTCGGTCACGTTTGTTCTACTTTGAACTGATCTTCAGTGGTTCGGGGCCGATTACCATCATGGTAAAGTTTTCGGCCGGCATATCGGCCAGGTAAGCCAGTACCTCATCTACCGTAACGGCATCGACTGCTTCAGAAATCTCCGCCAGCGTGCGGATGCGCCCGAGGTGGTAGAAGTCCCCCGCCAGAGCACCAGCCCTGGCTGAAGTTGACTCGCCTTGCATAACAAGCGCGCTTTTGAGTTGCGTCTTCGCCCGGGCCAACTCGTCAGCTTCGATGCCATCGCCGAGGCGGCGCAGCTCGCCTATTGTTACATCCAGCGTTTCCTGTGCAACGTCAGGCCGCGTGCCGGCGTAGGTGAACATGCCCGCGTGATCCTTCAGCGAGCTGTATCGCGACGAAACGTGATAAACCAGGCCTCGCTTCTCGCGGACCTCGGTAAAAAGCCGGCACCCCATGCCCCACGATAAAACCGCCTCGCCCATGCGAGCGGCGTAGTATCGCTCGTCGATTATCGGCACGGCCTTGTGGGCCAGGGAGATGTGCACCTGGGCGGAATCCTTGGCGATGTGCGTAACCCCGCCGCGCGGGGCGATCGTCTCGATCGGCTCGACCGGCCCGGCCTGCCAATCGCCGAAGTGCTTATCAACCAACTCGCAGATCTGGGGCCAGTTGATATTGCCCGCGACGGACAAAATCGCACCAGCCGGCGAGCAGTGCTTGCTCGCATGGCTGCGGATAGCATCGGCCGTCATCCGTTCGAGCGACTCGGCCATGCCGTAAACGCTCCGCCCCAGCGGATAGGGGTAGAAGTTCTCCCTTACCAGCATGTTGGCTTTGCGGGCGGGTTCATCTTCCAGCGAGGCCAGGTCTTGGGCGACCAGGTCCCGGCAGGGGCTGAACGTCTCGTCGTCCAGCCGCGGCCTGAGCACGATGTCGGCGTAAATTTCCAGCACGTCGGCGAGGTTCCTGCCAAGTTGGACGGTCGATAGGCCGACATGGGCCGACTGGACCGCCTCGCCGTGATGACAGCCCAGCGAATCGAGCGCATCGTTAAGCTGACGCGTGTCGCGCTCTCCGGCGCCGCGAAAGCGCCACTCGGCAGCCACCGAAGCTGCGCCGCCCAAATCGGCAGGGTCGTAAGCCCCGCCGCCCGGCAGTAGTAGCGTCATCGCCGCCGAGGAGACCGCCTCGTTATGTTCGCCCAGCAGCGTCAAGCCGTTGGGAAGTTGCTTTATATATTCGTGGCCCATGGTTATCCGAAGACCGCATTGAAGTTCTTTGTAGCGTTTGAGCTGGCGGCGACTTCGGCTGACCTCGTCAGGTTGCATCGACAATGCTATAGCATTGCCTGCTTCACCTTCCTTGCCAGCCTTGCCGGCACTGCGCTCAATCCACTACACGAACCTTCAATACGGTCTATCCTTTTTTGTTTAAGTCCAAAGCGTTAACCAATATCGAGAAATGCATTCTACGGGCAAAGACCATCCCAGCCAATGGGGAAGGTTTAATGAGGGGCAATCAAGTAAGGAAATGGGTAATAATGACTTTAAATTCTATTTTATAGAAGATTAAGCCTTGAAATGGCCGAAAATGGCTCTATAATGTTCTGTATATTCAAAATCAAATTCGCGGAGTACCACTATGAGTTTTGAGATACCTGAAAGATTGAAATATGCGCGCAGTAGGTCTGGTTTGACAGGCCCGCAAATCAGGGAAAGAACAGGGATTGGTGAATCGTCACTTTCGGAGTTCGAGAACGGCGTACGTGAGCCCAGCTTGAGCAAGCTACAAACGCTGGCAGTTGCTTATCGCCGGTCTCTTGCTTTTTTCTTGGGTGAAGGGCCTATTCCACAGGAAGTCGTTCTTTGGCGTGAACGACCTGAGAAAGGTGCTGAGGAGATGGAGGCTCGTTTTCTGAGATTGTGTGAGCAGTATCACAATCTGGAGATTTGGACAGAAGAAAAAACTCAAGTTTCACTTCCTTCGGGAACAACCAAGACTTCTCTTTCTTACTATGATGCCGAATTCCTTGCCAAGCAAGTTCGTGATACTTTGAAACTTGGTGATCACCCAGCGTTGTCATTGCTGACCGTTTTACAAGAAGTGTGCGGGGTCAAAATTTTCCATATTCTATTTGAGCCGAGTGGTACCGCTGCTTCCTCCAAAAGCGAGACTTTTGGAGCGGCCATACTCTTAAACTCAAAAAATGTGCGTTGGCGACGCAATTTTGATTTAGCACATGAGCTTTTCCATTTGTTGACGTGGGATGTTTACCGAGCAGGTAAAAAGACTGAACAAACCTCATGCAATGCCAGTGGGGAGGAAGAGAAGTTGGCGAACTGCTTTGCAACAAACTTGTTGATGCCTATGGAAGAAATTAGGGATTCCGTTCTAACACGAGTAAAAGGCAATGAGATTTCCTTTGAAGACTTGTTTGATGTCGCGAGACAGTTTGATGTATCTATTCAAACTCTAATTTGGCAATTGAAAAACGTTAAGCTTATTGCAGGTGATGATGCTCAAATAAAAGATCTTATTAATCGTGCAGAAGGACGTCGTTCTGTTTTAGAGGAGAGGAAGGATACAAAGCCATCATTATTGCCTGAACGCTATAAAGCTCTTGCGGTAAAGGCGCTTCGACATGGATGTTTCTCAGTAGGACGCTTTGCTGAATATTTCGATATCAGCCGGCAAGAAGCCATGAAATATGTCGAGCAGGAGATCACGGAAGATGAAAAAATTTCGCTTGCTCCTGCTTGATGCGAACATCGTAATTGAGCTTTTTCGGCTTGGCATATGGGATCAATTGCTGGAGTTTTGTGATATTCACCTAGCTAAATCCATTGTTGGAAGCAAAACTAGTGAACTCCGTGGTGAAGCAGACTTTTTCATAGATGATCTTGGCGACCGCCATGAGATCGACCTGGAAAAGGATATTGAAGCTGGCAAAATCACTGTATTCGACGTGAATCCCTCCGATTTAGGTACCTTTCGAGCGAAGTTTGATCCGACATATTTCGAGAAGCTTGATGCTGGGGAAACAGAGTCTTTAGCCTACCTGTTAAATTCCAAAGAAACGTACCAAATTTGTTCAGCCGATGCGATCGTGTTTCGTGTCTTGGGCAACATATCTTGTGGTAAAATAAACCGTTCTGAGCAAGGTATTTCTCTTGAAGAAATTCTTCAGAAGATAGGGTTGAGCCGCAAGCTCACTTCACAATTCACAAAAGCTTTCCGTGAAAAAATGACGCAAAAAGGCTTTCAGGAGCATCTTGGCGGAATGGGCCACCATAACCAAGGGTAGCCGCAATTATTGACGGATGGCCAGGCAACCGCTCAAAAGTGGTCTTGTATTTTTGCACCTCGCTGAAATTTCAAAAAGATTTGTGGGGGGTATTCGTCGGCCCGGCCGGGAGTTGGGGGAAGTCCACCTGAAGACATAACCCGTTTTGCGCGCGCAGCCGAGGTCGCGCGTCCAATAGTGGGTACGCTTTTTAAGCAGATCCCGCGTGCAGAATACTGCACGCCCTACGAAGACATCTTTCACATCCGAATAAGCGCGACACATTTCCCTTTACACTGCTTGCCCCTTCGACGGGCTCAGGGCAGGAAGCTCAGGGCGAGAAGCAAGCAGTGCCACCCCGTCTTCGCCAAGTCACCGACGCTCCATAGCTATGGCGACGGAGCGGCTTCGACGTGGCAAGCCACCCGGCAGATTGAAAAACCTCGAAGAATCACGAAGAACTGGCAATTTTCTCCACAAACATCGAATTTGGTCGAAGGCCAGCGACAAACCAGCAAAGAAAACGCAAAGATATCGAAGGAAATCGAAGGTTATGAGTAAACGAAAGCCTTTAAATAAAGGCTGAAGTGGGTATTGCGGGCGATGGGTAAATTCGTCTGCTAAAAATGCTCGTCAAGGGTATCGAGAATTCGCAGGTAGCTTTCGTAGCGGGTGGGGGCAATTTCGCCGGCTTCGACGGCTGCGACGATCCCGCAGTTAGGCTCGTGAGTGTGGGTGCAGTCGTTGAACTTGCAGTTGGGTGCGAACGGCTCGAACTGCGGGAAGTACCACGGCAGTTCATTGGGGCCCAGGCCGATACCCAACTCGCGAATGCCGGGGGTATCTACCAGCATCCCGCCGGCGGGAAATTCATAAACGGCTGCGGCCGAGGTCATGTGCCGGCCGCGATTATCCTTGCGGCGAACCTGGCGGGTAGCGGCGGCAGCACCTGGGATGAGCGCGTTAATGAGAGTGGATTTACCCACGCCCGAAGCGCCGGCGAAGACGGAACGCTTACCGGCGAGCGAGGCGGATAAATCATCTAACCCCGCACCGGAAGCGGCCGAGCAATTGAAAATCGCGAAGTCCATTTCCACAAAGTCAGCCAGCACAGCCTCGTCCGGCGGGCCGAGATC
>SDBV01013852.1_pt1 | contig 10220 bp, 10 predicted proteins | sample 2277081 | NCBI WGS metagenome assembly SDBV01 (sample SAMN10402039, study PRJNA504765) | marine sediment metagenome | isolation source: marine sediment core GS10_PC15, 223 cmbsf | place: Arctic Ocean: Southern Knipovich Ridge | collected 2010 | reverse complement strand
ATAGATTTTTTTACATTTTTAGGCCCGAACGCTGCTGATTATGCTGAGTTCTTAAAGTATACTTGCGAGAAATTTCTTAGTGGCAAGCATGAAATAAATTGGAAGTGTATTGAATCTGTTGGTTCAGATAGAATACCGGCAGGGTATAAATGTGTAGACAAAGGACCGAATTTGAACCACAACTCCTTAAGCCATGGCACAGCGGTTAATTTGCTACAGAAACATATAGAAAGCGAATATGTAGTAGTTGTTGATGCGGATATAGCTATTGTTTATCCTGGATGGGATGATGTTATTGTAAATGAACTTAATAATTATGATTGTTTTGGCGGTGCGTATGGGCACCCATCTAAGTATTCAAACTTCCCTATAATTTATTTGTTTTCTTTTAGGCGCCATATATTAGACAAAGTCGAGTTAGATTTTCGTCCTAAGATTACAGAGGGAAAAGAGTCTCCTTATAGGTATACTCTAAAAGATCCAAAAGAGGCTGAGTATTTCGGTAAAAAGGTGGGTGGTATGATTAAATGTGATACTGGCTGGAAACTACCTTTGACTATTAAAGGGGCAGGATTTACTGGTAACTCTATGCCGATGATACTTATGACGGATAAAAAAAGCCAGCTGCCGTTTGAAGATGCCAGCCATAGGAAATTGTGTATGCAGAACCCGTCTCATATGCATGAATGGCATTATGATGGTAAATTATTTGGCACACATAAACAAGCATGTAGAAATCATCCCATAAATACTGGGTGGGGCGAAGCGTGGAAGAAAAGAATTGAATTGTATATTGAGGGGATATTGTGATGAGTTCTTATAAAGAAGTAGAAAAATTTGTATTATTTATAGGACCGGCCAGAACTGGTCATAGCTTAGTTTCTTCTATATTAGATGCACATCCTAATATTGCTATATCACTTAAGGTAAATCCGTGCCTTCGTTTTATAGATAGATATACAAGAGAGGAAACCTTTGATATTATATTTACTTATTGTGAATATGAAAGTAATACAAAAGGAAAAGAAATAGGCGGTTATAGTTATAATATTGGAAATAGTTTTCAAGGGAACATAGAGAATGTTAAAATAATAGGTGACAGCGCGTCCACCCAAAAGAATGCTATTGCTTTTACAAACGATAATCTATTCAAGAAATTCTGTGACTATATAGGAGTACCTATATATTGGTTTTGGGTAGTAAGAGAACCCTTTCAGAATATTCAATCTGGGAGTAAAATTAGTGGGAACAATATTGAGCATGTACTTGAAATGTATACTAAGAGAATGCATATGACCCATGAATTCTATACAAAACGCAAAGACAGTGTATTTGTTATCCATTTAGAGGAACTTGTATTGAATCCCTGGCATTGGATAGTTCAGATGATAAGCTTTCTTGACATGGAGTGCACTGATGAGTATGTAATAGCTTGTAAGAATTTTATATTTGATAAACCACATAAGGTATTCTGTCGGGACGATTGGACTGATGAACAGATCGAAAAAGTGAATAAATTAATTGAAACTATACCTGAATTGAATTGCTATAGAGGAAAATAAGGAGCATAATAAATGAAAATAGACCTCTTTACATTTTTGGGTCCAAATTCCGCTGATTACGCTGAGTTTTTGAAATACACATGTGATATATTTGCTAGCGGTGAGCATGAAATTAGTTGGAAATGTATAGGATCAATAGGATGTGATAGGGTGCCGGATGGATATAAATTGGTAGCTAAGGCTGAAGATATGGGGCAGGTTTCTATGAATCACGGGGCCTCTTTAAATATGGCTCAAAATTATATAGAAAGTGAATATGTTATATTTATTGATGCGGATATGGCAATTTTGTATAAAAACTGGGACCAAGTAATAATTAATGAGTTGAATAAATATAATTGTTTTGGCGCGGCATTTGGGAATAGGTTAAAAAAATATAGATATTTCCCTTCAGTTTATCTGTTCGCTTTTAAATCTAGTGTATTAGATAAAGTGGAGTTAGATTTTTTACCTAAGCTTACCGAAGATAAAAGAAGTATTTGTAACTACATATTAAATGAAAAAGATGCTGGTTATTTTAATATGAAATCAGGAAAACCTATCCATTGCGATACAGGGTGGCGCATTCCTTTCGTAATTAAAGAAGCTAGTCTCACTTCTAATGCAATGGAGGCTGTATATATAACATCTAAAGAAGTTCAATTACCTTTTGAAGATGCACAACAGGAAGAACTATGTATGCAAAAGCCTAAACATATGAGTGAATGGCATTATAACGGCAAATTATTTGCTAGCCATAAACATGCAAGTGGAGCGCATTCTATAAATTCAGAACCGGGTAACGCATGGAAAAGAAGAATTGAATTATATATTAAAAATTATAAGGAGGATTAAAGAAATGGCTCACAAAGCGCAAGTATTATGGTGTAAAGAAATTAAGAAGTTATACCCCCAGTATTTTGTAAATAAAAGAATTTTAGATATTGGTGCTCTAGATATAAACGGAAATAGTAAGGGGTTATTTGAAAATTGTGATTATATAGGTCTAGACCTTATTGAGGGCCCGAATGTTGATGTTGTTTCCATCGCTCATGAATATAATTGTACTGAACAATTTGATGTGGTTTTATCTACAAATGCTTTTGAACATGATATGTATTTTGAACTTACATTAAAAAAGATGGTCGAATTACTTAAACCACTGGGTTTAATGTTTTTTACCGCTTGTTCTAAACACAAAGTGCATGGAACAGAAAAAACTAGTCCTTGGACTTCTGGAACAGCGCAAATAGGTAATAAAAAATGGGCGAATTATTATAAACACATGACAGTAAAAGATATTACTAATGTTTTAAATCTTAAAGAAATATTTAGTAAATTTATTTTAGAGGATGAGGAAAAAGATATAAGATTTGTGGGTATAAAACAATAGATGGTTATGGGGGATGCGCTATGGGTAGGGTAGTAGAAACACATCAATCTAATTTGGTTTTTAAGAAACACATAGTAGAAAAGCATTACATACAAGAGGGGCATAAGAAGAATAAATTCTCATCAGTTAAAAATGAAATGTATTGCTTAAATAAATTTGCTGTTGATAATGTATACGCTCCTGAAATTATAGAGTACGACGAAACATCTTATGTTATGAAAAGATATGATTTTAGTTTGGGTAATACCAAGAGAATCAATGAGAATGGTGTTAGAAGATTATTATTTTCTTGTTCTTTAACTGAAATTTTTAGGCAGCTTGATGAGATTAAAAATATTTTAAAAGAAAGGAAAATTATACACAAGGATATTAATCCAGGAAATTTTTTATTTTCAGAAGAAGAACAGGTATTAAAGCTAATAGATTTCTACTGGGCCTCGACAGACAATATTAATCTTGATTATGTGAAGGGCATCAACGGGGTATATAAAGAAGATGCTCAAGCTTTTGCTACAATTAAGAAACAAATAGCAGGTGTAGATAAAAAAGTAAAAGGTCAGGTGGAGAGTTCAAAGAGAGACATACTACTCCACTTAGGTGAAGTATACCATGATGGTTCAGCTAAGCACAGAGGGAAGACATACCATCCAATAGACATTCATTATTATAAAAAGAATTTATACCATAAAGATATTGGTTATGAATTCCAAAATATAATTAGAAATATAAATGGGCCTATTGAATCTGCTATAGATATCGGTTGCGCTGCAGGACACTACTCGTTTAATTTTATGAGAATGTATCAAATGGAAAAAGTTATAGGGTATGAAGCTGATCCTGTTATGCTTTCTTTCTTAAAAACAGCAAAAGATATTTTTTGTTTAGATGAATTAATACTAAAGGCAGGCGTGGATGATACTACTGAATTTCAGAATGTTGATTTAGTAATATGTATGAATGTTCATATGTGGCTAGAGAAACAACTAGGTAAAAAAGTTGATACAGTTGTGGCTAATCTGATTAAACACTCTAAAGAGATGTTTTTTCAAACCGCTGGGACAGATAATGCGGGTATGTATGTAGTCAAAGACTTGCACTCTAGGCAGGATGTCCAAGAGTACTTGGAGAAGCTGGGCGGCAAGAAAGTTACATTCATCGGTACTTCTAAACGTGGTGGCAATCGGCATTTGTTTAAAATAGGAGACGCATAATTATGAAGAAATGTGTTTACCTTGTTATTATAGGTGACTATAATCATCTGCGGGAGCCGACTATTATTACTCCAGGATGGGATTATATATGTTTTACTGATAATTCTAAATTAAAATCTAAAAATTGGGAAATAAGGTTGGTTAGTGATGATGAGGGCTTGGGCAATCAGAAATTTTCAAGAAAGATTTGGAGACCGGCCCATAGATATTTAAAAGAACATGATCTTTCAATTTCAATAGGTGGCCAGTCATATCCTAACTGTAATCTTGATGATTTTTTAAAGACTTTTCTACCAGACGATGAAAAAATTGATATGGTTATGCATGATCGTGGGATAAGAAAAGGGGTTTACCATGAAGCTGCTAAGTGTATAGCTAAAAAGAAAGACGATCCAGAATTAATAAAACGACAAATGGATTTTTATAGAAAAGAAGGTCTGCCAGATGATACTGGGATATTTTCTGGTGGGGTTATTATACAGAAACATAACAGACCTAATGTTATAGAACACTGTGAGAAATGGTGGGAACAAATAAAGAAATGGTCATACAGAGATCAATTAAGCTTTACTTATATTTGGTGGAGATATAAGCTTGTTAATATAAGCTGCTTTGATCGTGATGTTTTGAGGGGTAAAGGTAATTATTTTCAAAAACGTCCTCACAAAGGAGAAAAGAAATGAAAGTAGCGGTGTGTTTGTATGGGTTAGTGGGGGGTAAAGGAGGTAAAGATGGTGCTGGTGGAGACATACCTTTCGAGAAATGCTATAATCAGTATAAGAAGCATGTTATTGATAAGAATGACGTAGATGTTTTTATACATTCTTGGTCTCAACATTTAGAAGATGAGATAGTGGATTTGTATAAGCCTAAACTGCATAGATTCCAAGAACAAAAAATGTTTGAGGAAGAAATAGATATGCCGGCTAGATTTTCCAAAGTGCCGCACGACAAGAGAAAAGATTATAGGTTCAGATCTCTCAGTAGGTGGTATAGTGTTAAACAATCTTTGGAATTAAAAGCAGAGTATGAACGTAGTAATAATTTTAAATACGATTGTGTTATTATTACTAGGTTTGACACCTTGTTTTTCGTTGATTTGAATTTCAATAACTATGATTTAAAATATCTATATGCTTCTCATTGGAATAGTCCTCAAGATTCTCCATATAATCCAGGCAAAAAAGCAGATAGAATCAACAGGTCGGAAAGAACGACTGCTTTTTTAGACATATGGTTCTTTTCTAATTCCGCTACTATGGACGTATTTGCAAAAATATATGAGGGTGTAAGAGATGGGAAGTATGACACATGGCAACACAGATCAGCGTGGGAATGCTTAGTTGATAATGGGTATGATAGAAAAAAATTCAAATATATGTTCTATAGGCATTTTGATTTTGAATTATACAGATGGTGTAAGGGGGCTAGAGAGCGTTGGGTAAAGTAAAAACTGTTTATAAACCTTGGGGCAAAGAAGAGTGGTTGGAGCTTAATGATCGATATTGTTATAAAAGAATTTATATCAATGCTGGACATCGTACTAGTTATCAATACCACGAGTATAAGATTGAGACAAACTACATAATAGATGGAGAAGCTATGGTTTGGTTAGAAAACGATGATGGTGTTGTAGAAAAAAAGCTTATGAAAGCTGGAGAGTTCTTTAATGTCAGACCACCAAAGAAACATAGGGTAGTAGCGGTGACAGATATAATTTTACAAGAAGCTTCTACTACTGAGGTAGATGATGTTATAAGAATTGAAGATGATAATAGAAGGGGCGCGGGTAGACTAGCTCATGAGCATAAAAATCCTGCATTATGCATAGTGGCGGCTGGTAAAGGATCCAGGATTAAGCATTTTTCTAAACATATTAATAAAGGACTGCTACCAATTAATAACAAAGCTATTATTTCAGATATTATAGATAAAACACCTAATGAGTACGACATTATAATTGCGGTAGGGTATAAATCTAATTTAATAAAAGAATATTGCGGCGCTGCTCATCCAGATCGTAATATTATTTTTGTGGATGTGGATAAACTTGAAGGCAAAAATAGTGGTCCGGGATATTCCTTGTCATGCTGCAAGAAACATTTACAGAGACCATTCTATCTTGTAGTTGCAGATTGTTTAGTTAAAGATGATCTGCCTTTGCTGGACGGGAACTGGCTAGGGGTTTACCCCACTAGTATACCTGAGATTTATTCAACAGTAGATGTTGACGAGGATATGAATATAACAGCTTTTAAAAATAAAGATAAGAATGGTTTTGGCCACGCTTTTATAGGGCTGTGTGGTATTTTTGATTTTAAAATATTTTGGCGAGAATTGAAAAAAAACATGGGTAATACTGGAGAATTGGTTAGTGCGTTTTATAACATTAATTTATACAAACAAGTTATTGCTAAACCAATGGAATGGTACGATGCTGGAACTACTGATAACTATGTTAGGGCTAAATTACAATTTGACAATGAGAAATATGGCATACCTAAAAACAATGGGGAGTTTTTATATAAAGTAGGTAATAGGTTCATTAAGATATTTTCAGATAATAAATTAGCTAAAAATAAAATTAAAAGAGCAAAAACTTTGGAAGGTCTGGTGCCTTCTTTAATATATGAAGGCGAAAATACGTTTTCCTATGAGTGGGTTGACGGGGATACGTTATATAATATTCAAGATGAGGATGTTTGGCATAAGTTTATGGATTGGTGTGAAACCAACCTATGGATGCCCGATGGCTATGATATTAGTAATGAGTGTATAGAATTTTATAAGAAGAAAACTTTGAGACGACTTAACGATTTTTTAAATAAGAAGGGTGCGACTTATCGAGAACCATACACTATAAATGGAAAAAAATGTGGTCCAGTTTTTGAGTACATTGATAAGATAGATTGGAATTATGTTTGTGAAGGTACTTCAACCGAATTATTTCACGGTGATTTACAATTTGATAATATTATTTACGACGGCAAAAGTTTTAAATTGATTGATTGGAGAGATTCATTTGGGAAGTCCGCTTTACGTGGAGATATTTATTATGATCTGTCTAAATTATATGGTGGACTGATGATGTCGTATAAATTGATGAAGGACTCTAAAAATTATTCTTTTGATAAATCTCAGGATGACGTTACATTTAACCATGATCATGATGAGTTGTTAGATTCATTCAGGATGTATTTTGAGCAATGGGTGATTGAGCATAACTATGACCTACAAAAAATAAAAAAGATTACATCCTTAATATACCTGAATATGTCACCACTGCACAGCGACAAACTAGATGAACTGTTGTTTTTTAAATCGGTATATTTGATGGAGGAATTATATGATTAATAAAGATACTTTATTGTTTGGGTCATTTGCGAAGGAAGCAGGGAACACCGGTTGTCGTTTATTTAACACAGCTTTTAAGTATTATGGTATAGATGCCATATATAAATCTTTTTCTGTGAATGATATAGAGGGCGCTGTTAGTGCGGCTAGAACTTTGAACTTTAAAGGATTTGCTGTTACTATGCCTTTTAAGAGAAAAGTTTTAGATTATGTTGACGAGGTAGATAGTGATGTTGAAAAAATAGGGGCTGCTAACACTATAATAAAAAAAGATGGAAATCTTGTAGCATATAACACTGATTTCTTGGCAGCAAAAGAATTTCTTTATAACAATTATTTTTTTACACGTTTATTGTATATTTTGGGGGATGGGGGGTATGCCGCATCTGTCAAGCATGCTGCTACGTCAAGAGGAATTAATTTTATTCTTATTACAAGAAAAAATTGGGGTATGATAAATACATTAAGACATAGTTTGATTTATAATTGTACCCCTGTTGTTAATGAAGTACATGAGTCCAATAAATATATTGATTGTTCAGTGACTACGGAAACTGGCAAAGAATTAGCCTTGATACAGGCTTCGTACCAATTCAAATTATATACTGGTAAAGAATTTCCATTTAAGACTGGAGGTATAAAATGAATTTAGGAGATTTAAAAAAAATATCTAAGGAATTCGGTGATAAGAAGCAGTTTTTAAAAAGGCCTGATATTTTTGTCTCTATTTGTTTAGCCACCGCTCAAGCTATTTGTTGGGGTAAGGAAGGTATTTCTTTGATAGAGTTAGGCGTACGGCATGGATCGGGTCTAAGTTTTATTGTTAAAATAGCTGAACATCTGACAGATAAGATAGGAATGAAATATCATATCTATGGGTTTGATACTTTTGGAGGTATGCCAGACTTGGTAGGATCTGAAGATCATCATGAAATATGGAGTAAAGGACAATTTAAACCTAAACATACTTATGATGAAATGGTAGAACTATTTAAAGGTAAAGCTACATTAATAAAAGGAGATGTTAAGGATACTGTAGGGAAATTTTTAGTAGATCAATTAGATATAAATTATCCTATAGGATTTATTTCTTTAGATTTAGATCTATATTCTTCTACTAGATCCGGACTAAAAGTTTTAGAAGATGTGAATTATAATAAATATATACCTGCAGTAACCATGATAGCGGATAATCAAGATTATCTAATTACCTATAATGATTGGTGCGGGGAAGGGCTGGCTATTAAAGAATTTAATGAGGATAATAAGTTTAGAAAAATTCAAGCCAAACGAGAAATTTATGAAATGTTTAGATGCGCTCATATATTAGATCATGGCCTAAGGACCGGCAAGGAAGACGCTAAACAACCATTTGAAATTGATATTCGTAAGTTTATTGAGTTTACTGAAAGGGCAATGGTATGAAATATCCAAAATTATATATAGGTCCGATGAGTAAAAACATTGTTGATGCGGCTATAGAGTTAAATAATGAGGGTAATATTGATATAGGGTTTTGTGTGTCTAGGAGACAGATAGAATATACTGGCGGATATGTCAATGGATGGACTACTGATACTTTTGCTCAGTATATTAAAAATAGATCATCTATTGTAATAGTCAGAGACCACGGGGGTCCTGGGCAAGGGGCAAAAGACGACGATGGGTTGGATTCATTTAGTTGTGATGCGAAGGTTATGGACATTATCCACATTGATCCTTGGAAGAACTTTAGTTTTCTTGAAAAAGCCATAGATAAAACAGCAGAATGTATTGAATTTTGTAATAGTATAAGCAATAATTGTTTGTATGAGGTAGGAACAGAGGAAGCGATAAGGAAGATGACGGACAAAGGTCTGTATATATTCTTACGTGAATTGAAAGCCAGGTTAGGGGGCGAGCTGTTTAAAAAAATACTATATGCAGTGATTCAATCGGGAACTTTCTTACAAGAAGACATAAATACAGGTGAGTATGATGTGACACGGCTAAACAGTATGATTCATGTTTGCAAAGAGTTTTTTGTACTATCCAAAGAACATAATGGCGACTATTTAGATAGTAATATAATTAAAGAAAAGTTTAATGTAGGGCTGGATGCTATTAATATTGCTCCGGAGTTTGGTGTTATAGAAACTTTATGTGTTCTGGACAGGTTGCCTGATAATGATGAGGTTTTTAATAAGATATATAAACTATGTTATAACTCTGGGAAGTGGCGGAAGTGGGTAGGGGATGATTTTGATCCGTCCTCGAATAAAAGGCAGTTGGTAAAGATTTGCGGTCATTATATATTTGCGGATAAAAGATTTAAAAAAATATTAAAATCCAGTCTGTTTAAAGGGGTCAATGGTGAAATAAAATCTAAGATAAAAAAACGTATATTGGAGATTGTAACATAGTGAATTTTTCTAAACTAACAAAAAGAGTGGATACCAATAACTATATGGAAATATTAGTGAATATTAACCAGATAAAAGCACAGTATAATCCAGACCGGTTTCGATACTGGCAAGCACTGCATGAGGGCCCCGAAAAAGAAGTACTTAATATGCTATATTCACCACACTATAGATTGTTAACAGGGGGTGATGGTGTTTATTATAGGATGCAAAAACTATATGGTAGAAATGATAAATGGATAAGAAAAAAAATTGAAGGGCTTCGTGAGTTGTTTAATAGTATAAAGAAGGAAGGGATGCAAGAGAATATAACTATATT
>SDBV01013850.1_pt1 | contig 10221 bp, 10 predicted proteins | sample 2277081 | NCBI WGS metagenome assembly SDBV01 (sample SAMN10402039, study PRJNA504765) | marine sediment metagenome | isolation source: marine sediment core GS10_PC15, 223 cmbsf | place: Arctic Ocean: Southern Knipovich Ridge | collected 2010 | reverse complement strand
TCACTGATAAGCAAATGAACCAAATAAACCTAAAAAAACTTGATCCTTTGCCGCAATGGAATTACACCATTGCTCCATAAATCGATAGCCAAAATTCCAAGTTATTTTTTCGCAGCCCCTTAGGGCCACTCATTGCCTTAATATACACTATGGTTGGGTCTTCCAATTCCAGGTAGATGTCCGAGGGGCAGGTGCCTGCAACAACATTGCAGGCCCAACCTTTCAGTTTCACTTTCGCTGCATCAGAAACAGAAACTATTCTTGAGCTCGTAGGTCATTGACTGTGTCAAATAACAGCTTTCGGGATGTCCGCCCCTTTATGCTTTTCATCTACGACAATCGCTTCGCGTTTCTGCTTACAGCCAAACCCTGGGATCACAAAAGTCTAAACATGGATATCGAAGGATTGCGATGTGAAAATGCTGGATTGGCTGGAACGCAAGGACAAAGGTGGGCTACACTACCTATATGAGTAGAAAAAGCTGATCTATTTGAACGCCCACCCTATGGGTTCCATTGTTAATTTAACGCAGCTGACGATATTCAACAGTGCGGGTAATTCTACGTTCTACACCTGATGGTTAACCCCCCTGGAGATTAGTACTGAGGAAGTTGAAATCCTAGTGCGCAGGGCGCTCTCGCGGTGTAATATCGAAAACGAGGGGTTCAACACTCTGAAGAATCAAGGCTATCACCTAGAGCACAACTTCGGGTACGACAAGAAGTATCTTTCGGAAATCCCCTTTGTTCTGAACATTCTGGCCTGTTTCGTGCACTAGATCCTGGCGCTGGTTGATGAACTGTATTAACAGGAACGCGCCAAGTTTAGTTCTCGAATGGAGTTCTGGAACGCTATCCGAGTGAAGTTCCGCATTTTCTTTTTCGCCTCTTGGGACCAAGTGTTGGAAAGAATGCTCGCTCCCCCAGCTTGCCTCTCACGAACCTTTTAAACCGTAGCTGTCTGCTGGCGTAAAGCCCATGCTGGTACACACACCCTGGTGTGCTCTTGTTGATCAGTGACCATGAATATCCATCGAAAATCCTGCATAAGATCCAGCATCTATTCGTTTAGCTGCCCTCTGGACTCCTCTTCGGCCTGCCCATAATTCACCCCATAGCTCCCCGCCGTGTGCCTCGACTTCTCGGCGAGAATTGCTGGGAACAGATGCGGTTATTTTAACTGTCGCCCCCCAAGGACAATAATTTCTATTTTACTAATGCTTTATTTTGTGATCGTCAATTGTATTTTAAATTGCGGACATATTCTTATTTTGTTAGACTCTCTAATAGCAAGACCTAGAATATATTGCCCTTCCAACGCTGATATATCTGCCGTTGTGCTATATCCCGAGTCATTTAGTTCCGCTTTCTTAAAATACGCGCCTACATCCGGACGAGCTGTTTGGTGCGTTTTTATATATTTATGATTGCCTTGACCATCAGTCAAAACAATATATACAGCTTCTGGCAGTGTTGCCATATCAACAGAAGCCGCGGCCCATCCGTTAACCTGTAGCAAATTTGAGGCGAAAAGTTTAGCTGGTGCCGGGGATATGCCGTTAACCCTGTCTATACTACCGTCACATTTATCTGCTGTAATTACTTCGTAATTTGATAATTCATCAGCAAATTGATCTAACTTATAGATGCCAGAGATATCAGTTGGAGGCCCTGTTTGTATCTCACTGAAACAAACAGTATATTCAGTCCTCCAAAACAGGCTTCTTCCATTACGCGGGGCAATTGTTATTGACTTAACTAGTTTGTCATATAGAAATCCTTTATTAGCGTATAACATCGCAAATTCAGTTGTGTTTTCTATTAGCGGCGATATCACGAAGCCCGATTTCACCATACTGGCAATAATTCGGAATTCTTTCTTCATGCCATTGTTTAAATCTAGTATGACCCGAAGTTGACTAGATTTAAATAAAAAACTTGCTATGTGACCCCAAATCGTAGGTTTAATTTCGATCTGAGCAAATACTGGTTCTCTTGAGTAGGGTAAAAGAACGCTCTCTCCGAATGCATGTATTTCACTTGGTAGCTTCAGTTGCTCTTCAATATCAATTATGTTTTCCTTTTTTTGGAGAAATAAAAAATCGTTCTCCATTCTGGTGGGCCGATAGTTAAGCATCATTATCGGCCAGCTTGCTCCATCATCCATTGATGGAAATCTTTTATCAATTGTTTCGACTTTAAAAATAACATTATCTGGGGCTTGAGCTCCAAGGAGATGCCTTCTATTCTTTTCGGCCAGCGATGGAGTATAGGCCGAATAGCTTTGAAATATTGGGCGGGGGGACCAATAGCTCCCTGAAGAAATCAAGTAAGACTGATTGTAAGAGTAGATGTCTGTGGTGCCTTGTAATACAGGAAAAGACGCCTGTTTTCGAAGGGAGTTCACTGCTGCATCGAACTCAAGTCCTGGCCAGTTTCTGTTTCCGATTCTCTTTTGAATACCGTGCCACATCGATGAATATGTTGAAATCACGTTATTGGTAACACTTTCAGTAGATGTTTTGATATAATTTCCGTCAATAATCAACCAGGCGAATAATGCAATAGCAATAATCGGGAGATTCATCCTGCTCTTAATAACGAATGGCAACAGTATTGCTGCTATTAATATAGATATACCAGAAATAACGGCGTGTGCATCATGCCGGACAAATCCAGCTTTGAAGGAAAGGAATAAAAAAGCAAAGTAAACGCAAAATAAAAAGGTTTTCGAAGAACAAGTTCCTTGCTTTTGAATGGATAGTGCAAACAACAAAAAGGCAGAGGCGATTAAATATAAAATCACCTCACAGATGTTACCGCCAACGGCCATGGCTTCAGTGAAACCAAAGATTATCCGTGCCATGTTAATAAAGTAACCAGGAAAAGTTGCTACAGATTGTCCCGATGCAACCCAAAATATAAGCGTGGAAACCATAGGAGTAGACAGGGAAATAATTGCGAGAAGTCTATGTTTATTCGCAATAAAAAATGCTGAAGATAATACGGTAACCGCAACACATAGAATCAAAATGCTGCCCTTTATTAAAGGCAGCAAACCAAATGGCGCAAATAGTGATGCTATATAAAATGGTGCCAATTTGCTTTTGACCAGCATCCCTTCTTTCGAAAATAGATTCTTGAAGATTAGTAATCCGACAAGCAACGGAAGTGAAAAAAGCAAAGTGTCTCGAAAATACATTAATAAAAATCCAGCGAGGACGGTGTAAATAGACAGAACCCAGCGCCATTGAACATTCCTACTAAGAAAGAAAAGACATGCCCAATATGACAAAGCCAAATACAGACTTCCACTAATCATCATAAAGCCAGTTGCTGGATGGTAGCCTCTTGTATAGATAGATGAGTAGGGACCAAAACTGAATATAATTTCCTTGCCAAAGGAAAGCTCTTGCGCGATTGCCTGATTCATTCCAAATACCCACGATCGATCAAGACCGGCCGCCGGCATTACTGGCGAGAATGGGACAAACACGGCAATTACTGTAATTAGTAACACAAGCCATAATATGAAATTGACCATCGAGCGTAGATTTACTAAGCCAAGATTACTAAGAGTTTTATAAGGGGTAGGCATTTCAGACTCCCAATTTATCAAGAATCATATTTGGTAAATGACTATTTTCTGTCATAATCAAAGTCTATTTGGTAGGTTAATAAATTACAGGCTTTTTACTGCCTTTTTTCATCTTATTTGATCAGTCTTTCTAAATATGGCAAAAAATACAATTTTTAAATACTGCGTGAGTGAACCAAAGCATTTAGCTATTTGCTATCTCCCTAAAAAAGCAAAAACGGTTGTTTCGATCGGCCTGTTGGCATTGGTCACCGCTATGATCTGAGATGAACTAACAATACAGATGTCACTACTAATACTTCAGCTACTTATGAGACACAATTCTATCCTTGCTTTCATCGGTAGATGATGCGAATGCTTGGCAATTATGGTTACACGCTTGGTGCAGGATAGACTGTTTCCCCAAAACTATTGTCAATTCTACTTTCCCCCAAACAAACTTCACTACATTTCTTGGTTTTTTTCGAGATACTCGCTGTGACAATAAAATCCGTTTATAGGTTTGTATTTCAGATATTCATCCGCGAACGATGGAAAACTCCAAACAATTGGATTTGACATACCGACCTCGATACATTTAAATTCAAGTTCTTCAGAGGACAATTCTCTTAACGCCATGTCATTAAATTGGAATAGATTCCACCCATTGATACCTTACAGCCATTTATCAAATATAAGTGATTATGATAGACATCACCGTTAGCTGTAAAAATAATCTCCATCGTAATCCACGCCCCCATTTGCAGCGCCGAACAATGGGAGGATATTGTAATCTTCGGCTGAGTATAAGAAGAAATAGGAAAGGATATTTTCTAAAAATTCTCTGAACCATCTTGTTGTTAGTTTATTAGTCATTTGGAATATGCTGTATCATATAAGCGTTCATATAAATAGGCTTCTTCCTCAATCATGTTCAGTAGCACAGGATCGCCGGGGGATGGACGCCGTCCTGTGCGTGTCTTTATCTCTTCCGCACGTGTGGAGGAGATAAGGGCGCCGGCCTGCCCCGGTTCCAGCAGCTTTCCTTCCAATACGGTTAGGCGCGGAAACACGCAGAAATATGTGGAGGTTTCGATGCCGAATACAGGCAGCGGTCTTCTCGTACCGCACAGAGATCGATCACCGCAGCGCCGGAGATCAGAGCAGTGGCCCGCTCAATCTCGGGAAACCGGTTCAGGATATCCACAACCGCCGGAAACTCACGGATAACCGGAAGCTGTGTGTACTCCCCGATTGCCGGGGTTTCATCTCCGAAAAGACTAAAGGATCTGGAACTGGTGGCAGCGACGGCCAGTTCCCCGGTGAAGCTCTCGGCAAAGGAACGGCTCAAGCCCGCATCTGTGCTTTCCAGGATCGAGTTTCCGAAGAAAAGCAGGGCGACCGCTGCCGCGATCAATCCGGCTACGAGGAGACTCCGCCGGCCGCGGCGAACAAGGTTACGCGCTGCAAGAAAGACGATCATCTACTATCCTGGAAATAATCTCATCGGCACATTTTTGCCAGGAAAACTTTCCGGCCCGGTCTCTGGACCGGGCCGCCCTCCTGCGCCACAGATCATAGTTGGCTAATAGCTTCTGCATTGCCTCCACTACTGTTGGTATATCGTCGGGGTCCACAAGAAATCCCGCGTCGCCGACGACCTCCGGCAAGGATGTCCGATTGGCCACGATCACCGGTGCACCGCATGTCATGGCTTCCAAGACGGGTAATCCGAATCCCTCGTACTCGGACAAATAGAGGAAAGCCCGGCAGGAGCAGTAGAGTATCCTCAGATCCCGATCTGGGACGAAACCAGTGAATACCACGGATAATTGTGTTATGTCATCTATCTGTCGGGTCAGCTTCGACCGGTAGTTCTGTCGATCCTCACCGCATAAAACCAGTGTTCCGCAGGTGCTGGAGCTACAAAGATTTTTGAAGCCTGCCAGCACTGAATCCAGACGTTTTCTCGGTTCCAGAGTCGACACGGAAAGGAAAAAAGGTTTGTTCTCAGGGATACCGTACTTGAGCATAACGGCCCGATGATGGTCAGTATCGACGCCCGGATAGAATACTGTCTCATCTACAGCGTTGTACACAGGCGTAATATGATCCTCCGGGAGTTTCGAACAGCAGGTTAAGAAATCCTTTTTAGTGTGATCTGATACCGCACAGAAGCGGTCCTCCGGTCCCAACGAGGCCATAAACCTGGGAAACCATCTGGTAGGGTCATTTGGATTTAGACTGTAGTCCGGGTGCAGCAGCTGAATCAGATCGTGCAGGACTGTGTACCTTTGCAAGCCTTTTACCGAGCGGACCCATGAAGGAGCGGCCTCCATCGGCGAGAAATAGGCATCGAACTGCTGCAATAGGCGTTTTAAGCTATCCGTCGGAACAGACACAAACCGCGGAAGATCCCCTCGGGCACTGTTTTGATCAATACCAGTAAAGAAGACAAGGGCCTGGGGACTCTGGCGGCCGTTCGTATTAGCAGGTTTCGCGCTGCCATGGCGGAGAACGACAGATCAGCCAATAGAGGCGTTCCGGTCAGTGGTAATCCCCGCAAGCCCTCAAGTTTCAAAGCCAGTCTGCAGAGTTCCCTATTCCCCGAAGATGTGTAAACCACAACTTAGACGTCCCGCCGATGGGCGAACTCCCGCAGCAAGGAAAACGCTACTCGGTAGATCCCAGTTTTATATTGACGCTTTAGCAACGAGTAGCTCAGGATGGACGCGTCGAAGAGCACAGAAAGCTTGCCATCCTCATTCGTACCCATCTTCACCGCGATCCTCCCCGCGCCCTCGAAACCCTCTCACCGTTACCGGACCATCCTGAGCGACAAACGTAACCAATCTCGGGTCTGGGCTGAGCTCGAGACTCTCTTCTTCCACAAAGGGTTTGGTCTCTCCTGTATACAGCTGATGTTCGCGCAAATCCCCATCTTAAAAGACTTAACCTTGTCCCCGTAGTTCGTTAGCGCTTTTTTTTAAATTTGTACAGTATTATGTACGCGCGATGCCTGATGTCATCATTGGACTGGAGAACATCGTAATACAGGACGGCGAAGCTTTTCCGCTGCTTCATTCGATCTCTATAACGGGCCCATTAATCGAAGTTCCGTACGCTTCGATTAATTCGATCGGGTATATCTCTCTGTGTCTCAAATTGATGTTTAGGCACAACTCCCAGATATTATCCGGGACTCTCAACGATGTGATCCGATGCTTAATGAACCGTTACTTAGTTGATATTTCCCTTGATAAACAAAACATGAAGAAGTGAAAGATTTATCCATATAGTCATCCGACGGCATGAAATGGGAACTCGGGTCTTGGTTTTTCAATCGTTTATATACCGAGACCACGGTCTTCTCCAAAGCATTCGGAAGCAGGTAGGAGACAAAGCGCCTAACCCTTCCTTTGAATCCGGAGTTGTTGAGAAAGCCCTGGAATCGATAGAAAAGGGACTGGAGGAGTAGCTACCGAGACATGACCGGGGGTTCCCGTTCTTCGATGATCCGCCTCTCCCGCTCGAACAACTCGAGATGCGCTTTTTGCCTCAGCGCCCGGTTGTGTTCGCTGCCGCAGATCGAGCTTTCAGAGATCCGCCAGTTGCCGAAGGTCTCGTTGGTTGAAACGATCGGTCTGTCAAGACTCATGAGCAACCAGGTTAGATCATCGCTTCCCAGGGCCAGCGGCAAGGAGGCGTAGCCGCCCACCTCGAGGAGTTTTTCCCTCCGGGCACAGTACTCGACCATGGAATGGGGTCTGAGGTACCGATTGCGCATATAGAGAAACTCGTCCCAGGTTTCAATCTCGGCAAACCTGAAACCCAGGTCCCGAACCATTCCCGTGCCGTTCACAATCCGCAGCCGGCAGCGATAGAGATTGTGATCGGGGAACTTGCGAATCAGGGTGGTCATTGTCTCCAGATAATCAAAGTCGATGAAATCGTCGTCCCCGACCAGGATTACGAAGTCTCCGGAAGCCCGCTGCAAGCCCTGGTTCCAGGGAATCGTGGGGTCTTTTCGCCCGCGGTTTGCCTCGTTTTCTATGACCAGAGCCTGGGAACGAAGCTTCTCCGGCAGGTACTCCATGGCATAGCCATGTCCGCTGTCATCCACCAGGACCACTTCGAGCTCATCTCTTTGGGCCGCACTCGATTTCAGAGTTTGAGAGAGGTAGGTACGGCGGGTCACCGGCACAACAAACGAAAAGGTCACAGCAGTTGTTCCTCGGACAGGCGGTCAAAAAAAGCTTTCAAGCCGGATTGCCAGGAGGGAATCGAGATCCCGAACACGCGTTTGATCTTCTCTTTGGACAGCATCGAGTACGCCGGACGCTTCGCCTTTGTCGGGAAATGCTCAGTGGTGCAGCCCTCTATGGTGCAGGGCTTTGTTACGATGCCCCTGTCCAATCCGAGTTTATATATCTCCCTGGCGAACTCGAACCAGGTGGTTTGTCCTTGGTTGGTGAAATGGTAGATCCCTAGATATTCCCCATAACTCTGAATGAAGAGCGCCGGGGTGGCTGGCGGATTGGGAAAAGGGGGTTATCAGTGGTGAACAAGTTCGATACGCAAACTTCACCCCTGGGATTTTTGATATTGAGATTAAACTAAGCTAACCCTGACAACTGTAAGCTCCCGAATTATGGTTTAGCAGCTCCCGGCGTAGTTTCAAAGAGAAATCAAATAAAATATGGTTTGTTCCCGTACTAATCAGCAGATTATTATAGTCCCAAATTATCATTTTTATAGAATAAACAGGGAATCTCATTACGACTAAGTTTTTAATATTTCTAAAAGCGCATCGTTCTTCAGTGTGATATTTCCATCTGCGATCGTAACGTGGTGTCTGATTTCTTTCGACAGAGTCCGTGGTCGGGAGAAGAGATGCGAGAAGGGGAAATGAATTTTGTCATCGGGTATTTGCTTCTTGTCGCCGAAGAACAAGGGTATGAACCGGTTGTTACTGCGATCTTGGATGATTCGACGACCCGGAAGGACAAGGATACGAAGAAGCTGGAAGGAATAGACTGGATATTTGATCATGCGGCGAGTGGGAAAGGCCATACAAAATACTGCAAAGCAGGAGTACATGTAAACCTGCGGATACAGATAGGAGCCTACGGGTTTACCTTCAGCTGGCGCATCTACCTGAAGGAGATTACGGTACGAAGGCTGAATCGAAATCGTTCGAAGGCAGAACATATTCCCTTCAGAAGCAAGAACAGTCTTGCCCGTGAGATGTTGCTGGAATTGCGCTCCTATCTTCCCTCCCACTATGAGGTATATGTACTGTTTGATCGATGGTACTCATCAACGAAACTCATCAATTATATTCGTCGCCAGGGCTGGCATGTTATAGCAGCGGTGAAATCCAACCGACAGGTGGATGGTATCAGTTTGAAGAAGTGGGCACAGCGGTTAAGGCACAAGCGATACACCCGAGTAAGGTGTGTTGCTGCATAGGGCTCGGTTAAGACCTATCTGGTCAGGAAGGTCGAGGGCTATATCAACGGCTACCGGGATAAAGTCTGTGTAATCATATCCAAAAGGCACAATCGGGACAAACACCCGAAGTATTTCTTGTGTACCGATATGAGTCTGTCGGCACAAGCGATACTGAATTGGTATGGAAAACGCTGGTCCATAGAAGTCGAATACTGGTACCTGAAGCAGTGTTTGGGATTAGGGGATTTCCGAGTTCAATCCTACGAAGCGATGCAGAGATGGTATGCGGTGGTGTATCTTGTATTGACTTTTCTCCAGTGGCAATTGTACGAGTCGCAGAAGAGCAGTGCTCCGTGTAGTTCAATAGCTGAAGTGATCAGGCGGCACAGAGAAGGACATGCTTTTCGACTTCTCAAGCATGCATGTGAAGAAGCTATAAGGACAAACTCGGTCACTAAAGCAATACAACCCTTCATAGGAAGTGAAAAGACGCCGTTTTCGGAGTCTGAGCCAGGCTCGTCGCAGGCTGCGTAAATAAAGCGCTAAAACTCGGCGGAATCTGCATTGTCAGCCAACGTACAGAGGGGGCAAACTGCGTCCACACAAAAGACGTACCCGTGAAAAAAACTTGATTAAGTGGAAATTTGCCAAACTCCAGACTTAATGTTTGGTTATGCCAAACTATCCATTTATAATAGCAGTTAATGATTTACTTATTTGTCTTTCTTTTCAGTGAAATATCCGGTTCGATCCACAGATCATCGAATCTTATCGAGAAATCCGTGCGCTTTCTAGTCAGGTTTGGATTGTAGCAAGGATCATCATCTATGTACTTCTTCCAACGTGACCTAAGGTAGTCTATTTCTCTATCTGTTCGACGTTTTTTTTCCTCTGAATCATCTCTACCTCGACTCAAAGATTCATGGTGGTACAGCTTTACGTGTGGTAAATATACATTTCGATATCCCAACTCTAAGAACTTCAGGCATATATCAACATCACCAAATGAAACTTCAAGATTCTCATCAAAACCACCCGCACGTTCAAAAACCTCTCTCCGGCACATCAGACATGCTCCAGTCACAGCGGAATAATTGTTTACGGTTTGCAGACGACAACAGTAACCTCTGTCATGTTCACCAAAGTATCGAAATACATGACCCGTACAAGAGCCGATACCAAGAACAACT
>SDBV01013849.1_pt1 | contig 10221 bp, 7 predicted proteins | sample 2277081 | NCBI WGS metagenome assembly SDBV01 (sample SAMN10402039, study PRJNA504765) | marine sediment metagenome | isolation source: marine sediment core GS10_PC15, 223 cmbsf | place: Arctic Ocean: Southern Knipovich Ridge | collected 2010 | reverse complement strand
CGGGGTTTAGCCCGTAGATGAAAGCGACAAGAACCCTTCGAAGCCTTGTGCGAAGTAGGGTAAAGCTTTGGCGGAATTTCGCGTGATACGGCGGCTTAAAAGCCGCCGAGCGCTTCATTTTTTTAAATAAATGTTGGAGGAATAATCATGAATTTGTTCAAAAAATATGCTACACCAGTACTATTGGTGGCTATGGTGGCAAGTTGCTCATCAATTGAGGCGATTGATTTAAATTATTGGCTTGGGCGTGCGCGCAGTGGGGCAAGTCAGGCATATGATGTGTTAAAGCGCAAAAAAGTGTGGATGCCAATTGCCGCTACGGCCGCGGCACTGTTGATGATATATGGGGGAAAAAAAATCTGGCAAAAAAAGATTGATTCTTATAAAGCAGAGCATGAAAATTTGTGTAGAAAAATGATAGGTGATCTTAAAATAATGGATAATTTGAGTACAAGTATGACTTATGGTGTACAGGGTGAATTCCTCCGTATTATTGATGATAATAAAAAGGCCATAAAATTACTTAAGTCGAGAGGAGCTCGCCTATCAACCCTCACTGAATTGTTCCCAACAGAGTTGTTTGATAAAGCCCTCCTCTCAAATGTTAGTCAGTTTTTAGCGTTTCAGTGTACAGATATCAGTTCTCAAATAAATGATCAAGTAGCTGTTCAAGAAAATAGGATCGCAGGTACTTTAGATGTTTTGGATAATATTGCTGAAAAATTAAAAAAAATCCAAGCGATTATATCTTATGTAGAATCGGATACAGGGCAGAAAAATTTCCGTGAAAATGTTATTGATAAGCTTAAATTTGAGGATGGTTCCTTGCGGATAGATGCAGGCTAGAAGATCGAGTTTTTATTCATGCGCAAGGGGAGCTGCGGAGGGATAATCATGAATTTGTTCAAAAAATATGTCACATCAGTACTATGGGTGGCTATAGTGGCAACTAGTTGCTCACCTATACAAGCAATTGATTTAAATTATTGGCTTGATCGTGCACGCAGTGGGGCAAGCCAGGTATGTGATGTGTTAAAGCGCAAAAAGGTGTGGGTGCCGATTGTCGCGACTACGGGCATGGTATTGTGTCTGCTAAAGATGACCTTTAGTGGAAAAAAAATCTGGCAAAAAAAGATTGATTCTGCTCAACAAGATCATGAAAATTTGTGTAATAAAATAAAGGATCTTGATTCGAAAAGCGATAATTTATTTATCGAATTTCGGTGTACTATTAAGAAAGCAACATTACTTATATCGACAATGTACCCACCAAGCCTCACTGATTCGTTCTTGACAGGGTTGCTTGATGGAGTGCGACCAATGCTGGACCCTGAGACAGGACAGCCTGTGGCGCCTCCAGCACTAGGACGGGATCGTCTAATAACTAATCCAATGAGAGGATTTGTAAATTGCACAGTAAATGTTAGTCAGCGATTAGCGCTTCGGTTGACAGATATCAATGGTGAAATAGATGAGCAAAAAAAGCGGATCGAAAGTACCTTAATGGTTTTGCTTGATCTTGGTAAACAAGTAGCAGAAAAAAAAGAAGGTGAACATTTTCTATCACAGAAGGAACTAACTGATTCTGAAAAGAATGCTCTTCGCGAAGATTTAGATCAGCTCCAAGTGAGTAATGAGGGATTAGTATTTAATGAACATAAGAATCTTAAGTCTGCTAAAACAAAGTAGCTACTGTAATTATTTTTGCTTCGCTTTGTGGATAGATGCAGGCTAGAAGATCGAGATTTTATTAATGCGCAAGGGGAGCTGCGGTTGTATTCGGGTTTTTTGTGTATGCCTTGCGGATTGCTTAAAATCGTCGTAAGCTACCCTAAAAATCAAATCACGAAGGAAAGCCGTAATGCTGACTACTGCCAGCTTCCGTAAATCAGTTTCAAAAAATCAGTTAATCGCTCTCTTTGTTGTTGCTTTCATAGTTCGCTCTTTAACATTTTATGGCTATATTCGCGAAGGTGAACGGTATAAACAGGCCGATAGTGTTGACTATCATAATGGTGCCATGTGTTTGAGCTATGGCTTTGGTATGTCCAGGCCTGATACTGGTGAGCCGATGTTCTGGCGCACTCCGGGATATCCGCTTTATCTGATGCCTTTCTATAAAGCATTTCCTCCAACCAGTTTTAAGTTTAGTGATGCTTCAACTGCACAACAAGCATCTATTTGGTTTCAGATATTTTTATGTTCTTTCATTCCGATACTTCTTTTGTATCTCGCTTTGGCACTGACGCAAAATCTGATCATTGCGTATATTGCTGCATGGATATCAGTGTTTCATTTGGGCTTAGTTTTGACAAGCACCTATTTACTTACTGAGGGCATTTCACTCATTCTGTTTTATCTATTTTTGTTCTATTTTTATCGAGGCTTTAAAGGTATATTCCACAAAGATGAATCTCATCTGCAATGGCCCAAGCAGTTGATATATGCTGCAATCATGCTTGCACTTTATGCCTGGATGCGACCGATGGGTCAATATGTTGCGGTTGTTTGTATGCTCATATTGTTACTGTTTTCATGCGATAATTGGAAACTAAAAGGAAAAAAAGTTACTCTTTTTATGTTTACCTTCTTTCTCTTGATTAGTCCGTGGTATATACGCAACTATCAACTCACTGGACGGTGGTTCTTCTGCCCTATGTTTGGCGCTTATCTAAATTCCTTCTGTGCACCACGTATTATCAGCAGTGTAAAGAATGTTGAACTACTCGATGCATGGAAAGAGCTTGGATATATAGCTGAAATGCGTTACCGTCAACTCAAACCTACCTACCAGCGCATGGGTATACACTTGCCAAAAGAGCATGTCTGTGGCGAGATTGCATGGCCCATATTTTTAGGCCATCCAGGGCTTGCTTTTTATGATTGGATGCGAGAGGTATTTAAGACCACATTTGATCTTTATTCAAGTCAATTAGTTGCATGTGTGCAGGGCTGTTTTTTTTATGATCCATTAATTGAGTACTTATCAGAAAAGATACAAGAGTGTTTATATAAAACACCTATGCCACTTTTTATGCGTTCTTTGGTATATCTTGAGCTTATGTATGCACTGTTGTTATGGACTGGATTGTTTGCGGGCTTCTGGATATATATGCTCATGCCATGTATGCGCCGATTTAAAGTAGATTTAGCTATAAAGAAGCAGTTTGGCCTGTGGATTATAATTACACCGATGATTGCTGCAGTAGTTTTTATGACTGGTGGCTTTGGATATGCACGGTTGCGCTTACCAATTGAACCATTAATGATTATACTGTCACTAACCTTTTGGTGTTGGGTCCTAAAAAATAGTGATAAAAAAAATAGTGATAAATGAGAAAGGGCAACACGTGTTTAAAAAGCAATTGATAACATTGCTACTACTACTGGTGTACACCTTGAGCTATAGTTCAGAAGGGCCGCCAATGGAATTTGCAGAAAAATTGCAGCCTTTGCCAGATGTGTTTGAGCTTATGTTTCCCATCGAAGAACATATAGAACTTTCAAAAGATATGACAAGGGAAATAGTACGTGAAGAGTTAGGATTTTTAAGAGAGGCTCATGATCATGAAAAGGAAAGGTTGAAAAATATTCAACAAAATCAGGAGCTAATATTCAATCAACTGCGAACATTAAGGCATATCTCAACCAATGAGTCTCCCGATGGCTTCTCAAACTGTGAGCGACCATCTAAAAAAAGAAAACGCGAAGAAGCTCCTCAAAAAAAATACGAAGAATTTTTAGTCGGTCTGGGGAATAGCTTTGAAAATTTAGATAAACTATTTTCCGAGTTGGTTAAGGTTGAAAATCTGGAAAAAGACGTAGCACTCAAGTTCGATAAAAATATTAGCGATTTCCTCTACGGCATTCAAGCTTATTTTTTACTTATCGTTGCTAATAAGGTATGCCATACTGATAATGAAGTAGCTTTGAGTATTTTTGATCTTGTATTACAAAAAAAGGATCTTTGTAGGCAAAGCGAAGATAAAATATTGGATGGGCTTATCGAGCGATTTCGTGCAGACCTTGAAAAAAAAGAAAGTGAACTGCTCTCTGAAACGCACGAAGGTTTAAGCAAATGAAGCAGCTCTATTGCCCGTGGAGACAAGATTATGCAAAGGATAAAGGCCCCAGTAAGCAGGCCGATACAACTCAAGATGAATGTGTTTTTTGTGCACACATTAAAGATACGCATGATGAGCAAAACTTTATCTTAAAGCGTTATAAGCACAACATTGTTGTGCTCAATACATATCCTTACAATGCTGGCCATCTCATGATTATACCGATAGAACATACTTCTGATCTTGACCAATTATCACCAGAGGCTCGCCTTGAAATGATGGAGCTTATCAACAAAAGTATTACTATCATGCGCACAGAGTTAAAGGCGCAGGGCATTAATACGGGCATGAATTTGGGCACTCTTGGAGGTGCGGGCATTCCATCACATATTCATATGCATGTGGTGCCACGGTTTCAGGGAGATACCAACTTTATGGCAACCATTGGCCAAACAAGGCATATTTCCTTTGATCTCAAAGAGATGTATAATCAGCTTAAACCCCTGTTTTTATAACAATCTTCATTTTTTTAAGGAGTATATGAAAAAGGAGCGTCATAATGCTAAAGCAAGTATTCATTAATTTTATTGCGATTATGCACCTATTGCCACTTCAAGCAGCAGATTTTGATTCAAATCTAGATTCCACCCCTGATGAACGTGCTGCTGTACAAGAAGTATGCCTTTCAAATTCAAAAGGAACCTCCCCTTCTATTCAAGCATGTATAACAGCGGGCAAGCTCTTTTTTAAACAGAAGCGATATCCTGAAGCTGAAAGTCTCCTTGCAACTGTCGTGGCACAAAGTTCACGCAAAAATATGTTGCGTACCGCGGCCATACTTCAAAATATTCCTCATGAAAAGCAAATTAAATTTAAAAACGAATTGTATGGGTGGGATAGGGATGCCCTATTTTATCTTGCAATGACATGTTATGCTCAAAAAAAGTATAATGCGGCGAAACAATTTACCCAAAACATGCTTGAATTATCAACCGAAACAATGCTCATTAAAACAGCACGCGAATGCCTGGAGCATCATCAAATCAATGAAGAAACTTTTTTCAAATTTGCAGATATTTGCTTGGAACACGATAAAATCGATTTAGCATTAACATTCTATAATAGTCTACCCGATGATAAGAACTCTCTAAAGACTTTGTTTGACCCTAAGCTTTTATATCACCATGAAGACGATAGTGAATGTGGTTTCATATTTAATCATGCACTTTGGTATCAAGAAAGAGGTGACCATGCCAAAGCCAATACCATGTTTAAAATAGCCTCGTCAAAAGCTCCTTCTGCTGAAGCATGCGAACAGTCTGGTAAACGTTTCTTTAACTTTGTATTAAACTACGATAAAGCAAAAAATTATTTCGCGCTTTTCGCCGCACAGAGTTCATTTGAAAATTTGCCAAAGATTGCAGCAATACTTCTAAATCGTCCCAATGAAAAACAAATTGCCTTTCAGGATACAGCGGACCCTAACAGTATGAAGGCCCTATTTTATCTTGCACTGATATGTCATGCTCAAAAAAAACATGATCAGGCAGAAAAATTCATACACCAGATGCTTCAATCAGGAACTGAAGAAGCACTCTCTCACGTAGTTAACATATGTCTCGATTGCCTTTGCATTGATAAAAAAACATTCGACAGCTGTATGGATGCTTTCCTCGAGCAGGACAAAATTGATCCGGCGATGCAGCTTTATCGCAAAAAAAGTAATCAAGGTTTTGTTAGAGATTTATTCGATCTTGACTGCTTACGTTCTAGTCAACAAAAATCACAGGAGATATGTGAAGAACTCCCTCACTATGACGAGCTAGGCGCTGTGCTTAATTGTGCACTTTACTATCAAAAAAAGAAAGACTTTTCCAAAGGCAATGCACTCTTTGAAAGAGCATCTTCACAGGAATCCTCTACTCAGTCATGCACAGCAATGGGTAAGTATTTCTTTGAACACCAGCGATATCCCGCGGCAGAAAACTACCTTAAACTTGCGGTGGCAAAAAATTCACCTGCGAATCTGTGCAAGCTTGAAGCCATAATAGGATCTTCTTTTCTTGCAAAGCCAGATTCATTCAATCCATTAGACGAAGCAAGTATGAAAGCCCTATTTTATCTTGTAATGACATCTCATGCGCAAGAAAAGCATGATCTAGCACACAAGCTAACACTAAGCATCCCTGAGCTAGCAACCAAAGAGACTTTAACTAATTTTGCCAATACATGTCTTGAGCATGAGCAAATTGGCGAAGATACCTTAGTTGAGTCTGCAAGAACCCTTTGCAAGGACAATCAACTCGATCTAGCAATGGAGCTTTATCAGCATCTGAAAGAAAAGGACAATCCTGCAGCTTTGTTCGAACTTGCTTTTTTATATCATAATGCTGGCAAAACTGAAATGGCAAATGATCTGGGCAAAAAAGCAGCCGAGTGTGGCCATGTAGGCGCCATGTATAATCTTGGGCTTCTGTACCAAGGGCAGGGTGATGTCCCCCAAGCAACAGAATGGATGGAAAAGGCTTCTCAAAAGGGTTGTGGACAAGCTATTGATGTACTGAAGGTTTTAAAAAAGCAATAACCTCAGTAGCTGCACGATCAATGAGACGTTTCAAGTATATTTCCTTTGATCTCAAAGAGATATATAACCGGCTTAAACCCCTGTTTTCATAACAATTATCATTGCTAAAGCCGTAAATCCACGCTATTCTAGATCAACGAGCTTATAGAGCTTACATAGGTCTTTATATCCATGTTATAAGGGTGATCATATGAAATCCAAAGAACTTCGTCAGAAATTTTTCGATTTTTTCAAAAAGCAGGGCCATGAGCAGGTTGCAAGTTCATCTTTGATTCCTGCAGAAGATCCAACCCTCCTTTTTGCCAATGCCGGTATGAACCAATTTAAAGATATCTTTTTGGGCAAAGAAAAAAGGAGCTATAATAAAGCCGTTACTATCCAAAAATGTGTCCGAGCTGGCGGCAAGCATAATGACCTTGATAATGTCGGTTTTACCAAGCAGCATCTGACCTTTTTTGAAATGATGGGCAACTTCTCATTTGGTGACTATTTCAAAAAGGAGGCAATCCGATTTGCATGGGATTTCCTGACCAAAGATCTTGGCCTTCCTGAAGATAAACTGCATATAAGTGTATTCAAAGATGATCAAGAATCTTATGATATTTGGCACAACGATATTGGCATACCAGCAGATCACCTTCATCGTCTTGGTGCTGCAGATAATTTTTGGCAGATGGGTGATACCGGCCCATGCGGGCCATGCACTGAGATCTATTATGATCGAGGTTCTGCATATAGTTGCAACAAAAGCGATTGCGGCCCCGGCTGCGATTGTAGTCGCTTTTTAGAGATTTGGAATATCGTCTTCATGCAGTTTAACCGTCAGCCAGATGGTACCGATCAATCATTAAGGCAGACTGGTGTTGATGCTGGTATGGGCCTAGAGCGGCTTGCCTTGGTTATGCAAGATAAAGATTCAGTCTATGAAACCGATCTTTTCATGCCAATTATAGAGCATACGCAAAAACTGACCGGCGTTTCTTATAACAAGGCAACGGGGGAGACTAAGGCTGCCTTTCAGGTGCTTGCAGATCATATTCGCTCTGCTTCACTTTTGATTGCTGATGGATGTGCTCCATCAAATGATGGGCGTGGTTATGTGTTGCGTAAAATTATTCGCAGAGCCGCACTTTTTGCACAAAAACTCAGTGACGATCAACAGCTATTTCCTAAACTCGTTGACGTTATGATTCAAGAGCTTGGTGACGTTTATCCTGAACTTAAGCAGAATCATAAACTCATTAAAGAGGTGCTCACAAGCGAGATTAATAAATTTGCTGCCAATCTTGTGCGCGGTAAACAGATCCTCCAAAAATATATGCAGTACCCTAAAGAAAAAGTAATTTCTGGTGAGCAAACATTCAAAATGTATGATACCTATGGTTTTCCAACGGAACTTACCAAGCTTATTGCTCAAGAACAGGGATTTGAAGTTGATATGGATGGGTTTGAACAGCTTATGGAACAGCAAAAGGAGCAGTCGGGCAGAAAAGAGACTGATGATTTTGAGCACATTCATGGGCTTGATCCCGATATTTCAACTGAATTTACCGGTTACCAAGAACATGAAACACCATCACACATAACTGCGCTCATAAAAGATTTCAAAGCTGTTGATATGGTTCCAGCAGGTGCAGATGTTTATGTTATCACTAAAGCATCACCATTCTTTATTGTTGGGGGTGGGCAAGTACCTGATAATGGCTGGTTGACCATTAAAGATAAGAAGGCCCCCATTAAAAGTGTACGCTTTATTAAAAAAGGGATTGCTGCACAGATCGAAGCACCGGTAGAGTTGCATGTAGGTGATGTGATTATATCAACAGTGCATGAACAAAAACGTATTGACGCTATGAAGAATCATACAGCAACCCATCTTTTGCAAGCTGCTTTGATTCAGTTGTTTGGCAAACAGATTAAGCAATCCGGTTCATTAGTGCATCCTGATTATCTACGTTTCGATTTTACCTATCATGGCACTCTATCAGATGCAGATGTTAAGAAGGTTGAAGATATTGTAAACGCAAAGATTCGCGAAAATGTTTCGGTTGAAATCGAGTATATGCCTTATCGTGAGTCGATTAAACTAGGGGCTTTAGCATTCTTTGGAGATAAATATAATCCGGAGAATGTTCGTGTGGTCAACGTTCCCGACTTTTCAGTTGAGCTGTGCGGTGGTACCCATGTGCCACGCACTGGTGATATCGGTATCTTCAAAATAACCCAAGAGGTCGCATTAGCTGCCGGTCACAGACGTATCTTTGCAGTAACCGGGTCAAAGGCAATAGATCTGTTTCAAGAAACCTTCGGTACGGTTAAAACCTTAAGCCAATTGTTTAAGATTAAACATGAAAAGGTTCTTGAAAGCGTTGAAAAGCTACATGAACAACATAAAGAACTGCAAAAAGAGCTCAAAGCTACACAACAACAGCTGTTATTGACTCAACTTCCGGAACTGCTAAAACAGGCAGAGCCTATTAAGGCTATCAATGGGATGCCTTACATCTACCACGTATTTAAACATATACCAGCAGAGGCCCTTAAAGAAGCAATAACACAAGCTGCAAAACAGAAACCTGGATTTTATTTCTTTGGTAGTGATTTAGAAAGTAAGGTTCTATTCGTTGCAAACGTATCAAGTGAGTTTGTAAAGCAGGTAAATTTGAAAGAATTTGGCTTGTGGTTAAAAGATAATGCTCAGTTGCGTGGTGGAGGGAGCGAAAACACCCTTCAGGGTGGAGGGGCTAAATTTGATCTGAATTTGAAAGAGTCGATAAAAGAATGGTTAAAAGGCAGGAACTAAAATTACCAGGAACTAAAATTACAATAAAAAAGTATGTATTCATCAGTTTTATAGTTGTTGCACTTGGGCAGTTTGTCTCTCTTCAGGCAGCTGCTTTACAATTTAGTGAAGATCAAACTAGTGAGACCCAAAGCCCATTGGAAAAATTTAGAAGGCATTTGCTGAATCAAGCATCAAGGCTTGTTCTGTCTTTAGATAATAATCAAGATCTTAATAATGAGACTGTTAGGGGGCATGCGCAGGAATATACCAAGCGTCTTTTATCTCCGGATGGTAGACAAGGCATACTCGAGATGGAAATACGGCGTCGGTTTAACGATGTATCAAGAAAAGTGGACTTTGCCAATCTCAGTGGAGATAGCAAAACAAAAAATGAAAATTTTGAAATGATGGTCAAGCTCATGCTGTTGTTTGATGAAAATGGAAGCAAAGATTTGATACCAGTATGTTGTGATGAAATCTCTGTAAGGTGTGATGATAGAGAGACTATATTTGAGTTTGTCGAAAGGTGCAAAAAACGTAAGGCAATCTATCCAGAAAAAATGTTTTACCAATCCTTGGCCGAAAAACATAACAGCATGAGAGCCATGTTTGAGCTAAGTCTATATAGTGCGTTCAATAAGAAAGATGAAGGACGAGACTGGTGCGAAAGACTGGCCAAATTTGATTTCCAAGATAAGTTGCTTCAATTTGCTGAAGAATATAAAAAAGAAAAAAGGAATGATCTGGCAATTATAGTCTGTAAGGCTCTTGTTAAGAGAAAGAATGTT
>SDBV01013848.1_pt1 | contig 10221 bp, 10 predicted proteins | sample 2277081 | NCBI WGS metagenome assembly SDBV01 (sample SAMN10402039, study PRJNA504765) | marine sediment metagenome | isolation source: marine sediment core GS10_PC15, 223 cmbsf | place: Arctic Ocean: Southern Knipovich Ridge | collected 2010 | reverse complement strand
GAACGTCAGAGACATAAGCAACCGCAGATAGACGCAGATGCACGCAGATTGAACGTCTCGGCAGGACGAGCCCGCCTTGTGATCAGTATTCATCTGCGGCTATGTTGGTTTCTCGCCTCATGGGAACGACGCAAGCCGGCGACGGCATCGCCTTCTTGAACCGAGGGGCGACCGCGCTGCTATGTGCCCCCCTCGATCTTGCCGTCGACCTCGATACTGTCGATGGCGAGAGTGGCGGTCTTCTGGCCGGCCGGCGGAGCCTTGACGCCCGCGGCCGGCGCCTTCGTGCCGTAGAAGAGGAGCACGATCTCGCGCACGTCGTCCTTGCCCCAGATGGCGGCGGTATGCTTCCACTCGGACGAGGCGCACTTGAAGTCTGACGCGGTGAGCTCGTAGACCACGCGGTTCCACCCGGGCCGGAGTATCTTCCGCTTGCCCTCGAAGTAGACGCGGTCCACCGAGGTGAAGACGGCGATGGCGATGGGCAGGTGGCGCATCGTGGCGTTGTAGATGGTCATGCGCAGCTTGCCATTCTCGGCGACGGCCAGCTTGAGCTGGCGCGCTAGCGCCGTCTTGTCGAGCTTGCCGCCGTCGAGCTTCACGATGAGCGCCACGTCATCCGCGGCGCTGCGCCACTTCCAGGGCGAGACCTCGGCCTTGTTGCCCCAGTCGAGCACCTTCCAGTCCCTGCTCCGCGCCAGGCCGTCGGGCGTGCCGCTCACGGGGTTGGGGGGGATCTTCTTCAGGAAGCTCTTGGGGTCCCAGACCCCGGTGTCGGTCTTGGCGGGCGTGAGGTCGACCGTGCTCTTGGCGGTCGGAGTCTCGGCGACCCGGGCCGGCGTGACCACGACCGCCGCAGCGACTTCGGTCCCCGTGTCTTCGTCCTCGTAGTAGCTAACGCCGCAGCCGACCAGAACGAGCGCCAACGACGCCACCCCCGCGATTCGCGCAGTCGTCATTCCCGGCCTCCCATCCACGCCCGTTCGGGCGGGCCGAACCCTTGAAGGAGCTTGACGTCCGGTGAGATAGGCGGATCCTTCCCCCCGGTCCGCTCCCGAGGTCTCAAACCCCCCGGGGGCGGGGGCGGTCACAGCCGGAAAAGCCCCTTCCGCCTCGCACGCCTCGGCAGGCCCACGGGAGCGGGTGCCCTCGGTCGGGAGCGGCAGTGCGCAGGGGCAGCGCCCTGCCGAACGTTGGGATCGCGATGCTCAGAGGCCCTCCGGTCTCGCATCGCTGAGCAGCGCGAGCGCGGAGTTACGGCGAGCGATGCGATCCTAACAGGACGAGCCCGTCCGCGACCCCGCTTCTACGATCCGGACAGCATGTGCCCCACGATGAAGACCACCGCCCCGCCGACGGTGCCGAGCCCGACGATGGCAAGCAGCGCCTCCAGCGGAATCCATCGCAGTGACTCCTTGCGTACCAGGCTTGTGACCATGGCACGTCCCACCAAGACCGCGCTTGCCCCGTTCGCCAGCAAGAGCACGTAGACACCGCGCCAGTATACCTTGACGGCCGCTACGAGTCCCTCGTAGTAGGGCGGGGACAGGACGTAGACGTAGACCAGCATCATTGCCGCGGCGAGGACGGCAAAGACGGCCCTGGCGCCCAGCGCCAGGCGCCATCTCCAGAGAAGCAATACACAGGCGGCCAGCACCACTAGGCTCCCGGCCAGCACCGCCACATGGATCCGCCACAATCGCTGGGAGAAGCGCGCCATGTCCGCAGCTCCCTGTTCCAGCTGGGACTTCTCCTTGTCGGGAAAACCTCGATTCCGATAGTACTCGGAGATCAGCTTGTGCTTGTAGCGTGGCGATGCGCCACGCGCCGCCTTCTGGTAGTACCTCATCGCCTCGTCTTCCATCCCCAAGTCCATGTGGATGTCGGCGAGGAGCGCGCAGGCCATGTCGGCATCGGGCGGGTAGTCGGTGCTGTCCGCCACGCGTCGGCAGATTCCCTTCGCAATCTCCGACTTCCCGCGCGCGTGGAGTGCCTCCGCCAGCCGCAACGCCCCCTTGCGCTCCTCGTAGGTGTCGTACTTGAGGTCGCCCGCCGCTTTCGGTACCTCGACATCATCTCCGGCGGGAACCAGCCAAAACGGCCAGCCGATGCGGCCATGGAGTATCTTGTAGGGGCCGGTGTCCATCATGAAAACGTCCGCGGGGACGCGGCTGAGGTCCAGACAGAGCGCCGGTGAGTCCCTGTTGCCAATGAACACGCGCCTGCCTCGGCCGCTGAAGTAGATGAGGAAACGGTGCTTCCCCATCTGCGCGGAGAACGTCGTCCACCACTCCGATTTCCCTCGAGTGAAGACGGTCGCCCGGTACAGCGTTTCCCCACCTTCGACAGCCGTCGTTACCGTAACGATCTCCTCGACACCGTCGCCGTCCATGTCCTTGACGAAAACAAGCGGCTGTCTTCGCGGCGGCTCCGGCGGGTCGTCCGCCACAGCCCCGCGCACGACCGGGTCTTCCTGCTTGATGACCGCCGGCAGCCGTGGGCGCTCCGGCGGCGATTCCATTGACGCCGTCGCGACCTCCTCGCCGGGCGGCAGCAGGTGGGCCACTTTCTGGAACGTCTCCCGCCAGCGCTCCTGCCCGAGCGCGGGTGCGGCAGTCGCTACGGCAAGCAGACAGAGCAGGATACTGCGCATCACGGCATACGGCCCGCACACGACAGAATAGCAGGGGTCCCCCATGTGACCACCAATCACTGCTCCTCCTGCATCCTGGCCACTGACGTGGCCTATTTCAACGGCACGAACTTCTGGTCGCTAACCGCGCCCGGGCGCGCCGCGAACGGCGGCAGCAGATCTAGGTCTTCCGGGAGGTCTTCCGGGAGGTCTTCCGGGGTCTTCCGGGGACACCTCCCGGGTCTTCCGGGGACACCTCCCGCGAGAATACGGCCGCGAACAAGGCGGTAGAGCCCGAATCGCGCTGGTGAGCTTGCCGGCACCCGACGCGCGGTAAAGTATCGCTGCGCCACTCCCGATCTGGCTCGATGGCGCGCTGGAGGACGAAGCCGAGCTCACCGGCACCGTCTACGACGGCAGCGCGGCGTTCATGATCGGCGCGCACACCGACACGACCGGCGCCATCGCCGGCTGCTTCCACCACTCGCGCCTCGGCGCTCTCAGCGAGCGAAGAAGACCTTCGTGTAGGGATCTTTGCTCTTCTTGCGCCAGCCGTCGAGTCCGGTGAACTCGGCGGGGCTCAGGACCTTGGCGAGCTCGGCCTCCGTCCGAGCGCGGGCCTGATTCGCCTTGGCGTCGCGCTGGGCCTTGACCTTGTACGCCTTGTAGATCGTGTTCAGACTCCCACGCAGGCGCGTGAGCACCGCCTTGACGGCGGGCATTCTCTTCGCGTCGATCTTGACGTTCTCCTGAAGGTCGGCGAGCATGTTGTCGAACCTTTGTTCCTTCGTGGCCTTGGGTGCGGGGGCGGCCACCTCGGCGGCCTTCTGGCGCAGGCGCTTGGTCATCTCGGCCTCTACGGCCGCCCTCACGCGGCTCTGGACGTCCGCCATGTCGGGCTCCCGGGCCTTCCCCGCGGGACCGAGCTCGACTACGCGGGTGACCTGCGCGCGGAGCTTCGCCATCTCTTCGCGCATCGACTGTCTCTCGACCTCCATGCTCTCGAGACGCTTGGTGGCCCGGCGAAGCGCGGCCTCGGGCGGCTCCGGCGGCGTGCCGGGATCCCTGGTCAACAGCCCCGTCACCGCGATGATCGCTGCCACGATCGCCACCGCGAGCGCCACGATCGGTATGCCGTCACGCATCTGTAGCTCCCTCCCGGCGGCCGGCAGCCGGATGCCGTTATCACTGCGCCGGTACGAACTGGACCGCGTCGACGGCCACCGAACCGTCGGCACCGACGTTCGAGACATCAACGGTGGCCTCTTTATCGGCCGCGAAGCTGAATGTGCCGAGGACGTACCCGCTGCGCGCGTCGGGCAACTTCTTGCGCTGGTTGACGGCGATGGTCTTGCTCCCGCCGGCGTGCCGGACCGTCACCCTCACCTTCGTCGCGCGATTCTCGAAGGGCGGGTAGAAGAAGCGCACCTCGTACTCCCCCGCGAGCGGCAGCCTCGTGGCGAACCGGGCCCTGCACCTGCCGTCCTTCGCCGCGTCGTCGTGGTGGTAGCCGACGCCGACGAACGGCCTGTTTCTCTTGGAGGCAATCCACCGGCCGGTGAGCCTCGCCATCGCGTCGTCCACCACCACACCGTCGAGGCTCTTCGGGTCGATGGGCTTGGTCTTCTCGTAGAGCTGGAGGGTCTTCATGCTCCTGTCGAAATCGCGCCAGCGGCCGTCGGTCTCCCGCGCGACCATCTCTCCTATGAGCTTCGCGATCTCTGCGTCATCGGACCGCGCGTTATCGGAGGTATCATCCACGGTCCCACCGCGCTTGGCTATCCTGTTGAGCTCGGCCCGATCCTCGTCCAGGGCCTTGGCCTCGGCCTCCACCCAGCGCCTGATGCGCTCTGCCTTGCCACCCCCGGCCTTTCTCCGCTCCTTCGGCGTCGGCGAAACCAGCACGACGAGGAGGGACAGAACCGAAAGCGCCAGCGCCGCGACCGACAGCTTCTCTCTCATACGAGCTCCGAGCCGACAAAGGTAGGCGCCTCCCCGGAGCTACGCGCTCCGGGGTCAGTCCGGCGCGATAACGCGCCCGGCCCGGCGCATTAGTGCGCCGGACGTGGAGTCGGGCGCGCCTATGCGCCCGGAAGGACAAAACCGCGTCCGGGGAGGTGGGGTCACTCGTCAACCACGGCAACGGCATCTAACAGGGATGGACAGGATATGCAGGATAGTGAACGGACGGAACCATCCTGTCCATCCTGTATACCCCTGTTTGCTTCATTGTCCTTGAGCGGCTCATTCCTGAGCGCCTGTTCCCGTGCCCCCCGTCCCCGGCCTTCCCAGCCGCCTCGCCGCCACGCTGATCGCGTAGAATCCCCCGGCAAGCGCGACGAAGAACGCGAGCGTCGCCCAAGCGAAATGGCGGTGGAGATAGTACTTCACCTGGTCGCCGACCGCGTAGCAGAGCACCGCCACCAGGAAGAACCTCGCGCCGCGGCTTGCGACCGACACCACCATGAACCGCACGAAGCCCACGCGCAGGAGGCCCGAGGATATCGTGAATATCTTGTAGGGGATCGGCGTGAAGCCGGCCGCCCCCACGGCCCAGACGTCGTAGCGCTGAAGGAGCTTCTCCGCCGCCTCGACCTTCTCGGGGCTCGCGAGGCGCGTGAGGATCGGCCTTCCCGCCTTGAGTCCGAGGAAGTAGCCGAACGCCCCCCCGAGCGCCGAGGCGATCGTGCAGACGCCCGCGAACCACGCGGTGATAGCGAAGCTCCCCATCGACGCCTCGGTCAGGCAGAGCGCTATGAGCAGAACATCCGGCGGGATGGGGAAGAAGCTCGACTCGGCGAAGGCGAAGACGAACAGCCACACGGCCGCATGCGGGCTTGCTGCGAAGTGTTCGAGCCAGCGGGCGAGGCCGTCCAGCCAGCGCCTGAAGCCGTCGAAGAGGCCCGCCCGCTCCGCGGCGGCGAGAAGCCATGTGTTCAAATCGGACCTCGCAAGAATGCACGCGGCGCAAGCGCCTGCGCTGCGCGGCGGCGGCATCGCCCTGGAGAACCTTGATTCCAGCGGATTGTCGGCCGCAGGGGGTGTTGCGTCAAGACACCTTGCGCTCGCCGTCAGCCAGACGAGCGCGCAGTACCGCTGACTCCCGGTGAGGAAAGCCCTACCGACGGCCGAGCATGGCGACGATCTCCTTCACGATATTGTCGCCCGAGCCAGGGCGCGAGCCGGGGTCCTTGGCCAACAGCCGCAGGAGGAGCTTCGCCGCCGACTCCGGGATGTCCGGGCGGAACGCACACGGGTCCGGCGGAGGTTCATTGAGCAGGCGGGGATAGAACGTCGCGGGGGAATTGGCGGCGAAGGGCACGGTTCCGGTGATCATCTCGTAGAGCGTGACGCCCAGGCTGTACAGATCGCTGCGCCCGTCGAGCGGCCGGCCGTCCGCCTGCTCCGGCGACATGTACTGCAGGGTCCCCAGGACGTAGTTCACGGAGGTCAGGTTCGTATCCGAATCCATGCGCTTCGTGAGGCCGAAATCCAGAATAGTAACGTGCCCCGACGCATCGATCATGATGTTGCCCGGCTTGATATCGCGGTGGACGATCTTGTGCTTATGCGCGTAGTCCAGGCCCGCGGCGGCCTGCCGCGCGATGAGCAGCGCCTCGCGGACGCCGAAGCGACCCTTCTCGACGAGCGTCTGGTACAGGGTCTTGCCCGGGACGAACTGCATTTCCATGAAGTGTATCCCGTGGTCCTCCCCGACGTTGTGCACCGCGACAATGTTGGGATGAGTCAGCCCCGCGGCCGTCCGCGCCTCGGCCATGAAGCGCTGCACGAGGTGAGAACCGCAGAGGTGCTGGGGCGCAAGTATCTTGATCGCCGAGTCGCGCTCAAGCGAAAGATGCTTGGCGCGGTACACCTCTCCCCAGCCGCCTTCGCCGAGCTTCTCCTCGAGACGGCAGTTCCCCACCACCTCGCCGATGCCGGCGCGGGGGAAGGGGGAGCTGGTCGTCCGCGAGCGCACCTCGCTCGGGATCGGCACCTCGAAGGATTCCACCGGCTCCGACGGGGGCTGGGGCGGGGGCATCTCGACGGTCAGCTCATCGTCAGCCGGGGGCTCGGGCGGCTCCGGCTCGGTCGGCTCGAGCCTGCCGCCGCACTTCCGGCAGCGCACGTCGAGCCCGGGACGGTAGAGGGAAGCGCGGTACTTCTTCCCGCAGGAGGCGCACCACAGGTCCTTCAGGTTGATCCTCGACTGCACATCGCTGAGCCTGGAGAGGCTGACGGTCCCCTGCTGCACGAGGATGTCCCCGAGAGACGGGAAGAGCCCGCGCTCCTGCATCTGCCCCTTTGACTCGCGCGCGCGGGTGATGGCCCTCTGGTCGATCGCCCCGTCGAGGATGAGGCTCTCGCACAGCTGTTTCTCGATCTGGACCTCCTCGGGGCGTTCGCCCTTGTGGAGGCGGCGGCGCTGCGCGGTCAGCACCGCACGGGCCTGGACCTCGTCGATCAACCTGCGCTCGATCATGATCTGGCCTATGTGCTTCGAGGGGGCGCGCCGGCGCTGGAGGTCGAGGCACTGCTCCAGCTGGTCCATGGTGACGAGGCCGTTGTAGGCCGCTATCCTGGCGAAGAGTATCTCGTTCCCGAAGGCCATATGGGACCCCGATGTCCGGAGGCTCGTGTGCAGCGTACCGTGACGAGGCGCCCGCGTCAAAGCACGGGCCGCGCGGCGGCCTTCTCGGGGCGTCTCATTTCGGTTCGTTGAGCAGACGGGGCTTGGCTTCACGCTTGCTCAGGACGTCGGCCATGACCGCGATCAGGAGCGTCGCCCCGAGCACGAAATCGACCCAGTTCAAATCGATGCCCAAGAGGTTTATCGAGCTGATGATTATCGACATGAGGAGCGTCCCGAGGAACGCCCCCAGTATCGTCCCCTCGCCCCCTTTGAGGCTCGCGCCGCCGATGATGACCGCCGATATCACCCTGAGCTCGAGGCCCTTGCCGGCCGTCGTCGACGCCGACCCCAGCCGCGCGGTGATGATGATGCCAGCCAGGGCCGCGAGGAACCCGATGAAGGCGAAGTTGAAGACCTTCATGCGCTTCACGTTGATGCCCGAGAGGACCGCCGCCTTCTCGTTCCCGCCGATGTAGTAGTTCTGCCGGAAGAAGCGCGTCCTGCTCAGGAAGAAATGGCCGGCGACCACGATGGCCAGGGAGATGATGATCGGGAACTGAATGCCCCAGACGGTCCCCTGGCCTATGACCGTGAACGATTTCGGCAGGCCCGACACGTTCTGGCCGCCGGATACGACCAGGACCAGCCCGCGCAGGAGGCTCATCATTCCTAGGGTAGTAATGAACGGATTGATGCCGATCTCGGTGATGATGAGGCCGTTGATGATGCCGACGAGCCCACCGAGAGGTCGAACGCCCCGGCCACCAAGAGGACCGTCATTCCGACCGCGATCATGCTCTGGTCGGACAGCGACAGGAGCACGGCCGAGAAGCTCCTCCTGCTCATGAACCCGGGCGCCGCAAAAGAGAGCCCGATGATGCCAAGGACGACAATGTAGATCAGCATGAACTCGCGGCGATCGGTGATCCTCTCGACCACTCTCCTCACCGATCTCAGTTGCGCTTTCGTTACCATGCTATCTCCCACGCCCGTTAGGGCCGGCCGGGCCCTCGAAGGAGCCTGACCTTCGGCCGACGTCATCTTACCTCTCGTCACGGTCGCTCATGCCGAGCCCGGTGGCGTGAGAGATGACATTCTCCTCCGACGCTTCTTCCGAGGTGAACTCGCGCACGAGCCTTCCGTTCCGCATGACGAGCACCCGGTCGCTCAGGCCCAGTATCTCCGGAAGGTCGGAGGAGATCATGAGGATGCCCACGCCCGAGGCGGCCAGCTCCCGCAGGCGATGGTAGATCTCGCTCCTGGCGCCGACGTCCACCCCGCGCGTCGGCTCGTCAACGATAAGGAGCTTCGGCTGGACGGCTATCCACATCGAGAGCAGGACCTTCTGCTGGTTCCCGCCCGAGAGGTTCACCACCTTCTGATCGAGGCTGGGCGTGACGATGTTGAAGTCGTCCCGGCAGCGCCGGGCGAAGTCGGTGACGGCCTTCTCGTCCACGAGGCCCATCCGGCCCGAGAAGGCGCGCAGGTTGGCCGCCACGCAGTTATCGCGAACGGCCATCTCGAGGAACAGCCCCTGCTCCTTCCGGTCTTCCGTAAGATAGCCGATGCGGTTGGCGATCGCCTCGGTCGGGCTCCGGATCGTGACCCGCTTGCCGTCCAGGTACATGCTCCCCGAATCCAGCGGCTCCGCGCCGAAGATGCCCCTGCCGAGTTCCGTCCGCCCGGCCCCGGCGAAGCTGGAAGGAGGCTCTGTCGAGCGCCCTCACTCCCGGGAAGGTCTTCACGACGTCCCGGACCTCGAGGACGGGTTCGTGGGTAGCAGCTTCAGGCACTGCATCTACTTCCTGAGGAACAGCGCGTAGTTGCTCTTGTCGACGACTATCACGCCCGTGTCGACGACCGGCGGCACGCCCCATATGCCCGCCTTGGCGTTGTCCTCCGCTATCGGCACGTTTCTGTTCCGGTAGTTGTAGAGGATCTGCCCCGCGTAGAAGGGCATGAGCGCCGTCTGCTGCGCGATGGTCGCGTCGATCACGCCCTCGCCGATGAGCCCGAGGATATCGTTCCCGCGGTCCATGGCGACGATCCTGACCTTGCCGACCAGCCCCCTCTCGCGGACCGCGGTCGCAGCGCCCACGCCTCCAGCGGCCTCCACGCACGCGAGTCCCGCGAGGTCCTTGTGCCGCTCCAGCACGGCCGCAGCAACCAGTGCGGCGGTGTTGGCTTCGGACTTCGTGTCGACGATCTGCACGATGTCGATGCCCCCGTGCTCGGCGAGGGCCGCCTTGTAGCCCCTGATGCGCTCGTCGAGGTTGGACTGCCCCGGCTTCGTCATGAGCGCGACCTTGCCCTTGCCCCCCACGAGCTGGGCGAGCTTCCGGCCGCCCTCGTAGCCCGCCTGGAAGTTGCCGGTGCCCACGAACGCGATGCGCTTCGACTTGGGCAGGTCCGCGTCGACCGTGACTACCGGTATGCCCTGTTCGACCGCCTTGTCTATCATAGGGACGAGCACGTCCTCGAAGCCGACCACCACGACGCCCTTGAGGTCGGGCTTGGCGAGGACCTGGTCGAAGGCGGTTATCATCGCCGTCATGTCGTACTCGGCGGGGCCGATGTACTCGGTCCTGACGCCGAGGAACTCCCCGGCGAGCTTCATGCCCAGCTTGTGATCGTAGAAGTAGTCGAGATTGCCGAGCGCCGAGACCTCGACGTAGAGCTGGTCGGAGCGCTCGCGTGCACGGGCCGACCTCGCGCCCTCATCCCGATCGCCCGTGCGGCCCATTGTCCGCACGATGTGGGTGGCCACCATCACGGCGGCAAGCACCGCCAACGGTATCACGAGTTTCTTCATGTTGCTCCCTCCGCATACGTTGCGGCAGACTCTAGGCCTCGCCCTCGGCGGATGCAAGTGAGAATGCCTCCGGGCAGCTCCGGGCCGGCGGGCGAACCGGAAAAGCCACAAAGGCTGGACAGCGCAGGCCGGGCACCGTAGTAT
>SDBV01013847.1_pt1 | contig 10222 bp, 9 predicted proteins | sample 2277081 | NCBI WGS metagenome assembly SDBV01 (sample SAMN10402039, study PRJNA504765) | marine sediment metagenome | isolation source: marine sediment core GS10_PC15, 223 cmbsf | place: Arctic Ocean: Southern Knipovich Ridge | collected 2010 | reverse complement strand
TCTCCTGTTCCTAACTGTCCATATTGATTATATCCAAACATATAAAGAGTATTCATGGTGAGAATATCCCAAATACATTTAGGATTGTTCAAGCAGTCTTGTCGTAATGAATCTGGAATCTCAATATATCCAAATCTTTTATAGATTCTCCAATACCAGAACTGTTTATTATTACAAACTATATTGTAAAATCTTTTACTAGTCAAACATAATGTCATTAATTCTTGATTAGACAATTTATCTGCTATCTCCCATAATATATCTTTTGATATATTTTCCATATTTAAATTATTATTGCTATTTCAATAATTATTTATTTATCAATTATTATCATTATTCATTTCCAATCACTCCTGTATGAGATCCACCACAACTGATATATTTTATATCGTTCATAACATATGTTGGTTTTAATCTCTTTTGTGTATCTCCTGTTCCTAACTGCCCTTGGTCATTATTACCAAACATGAAGAGTTTGTTATCTGTTGTAATCACTCCTGTATGAAATGCACAACCGACATACTTTATATCGTTCATAACATGTGTTGGAACTAATCTTTTACTTATATCTCCCGTTCCTAACTGTCCATCGTTATTATTACCAAACATAAAGGGTTTGTTATCTGTTGTAATCACTTCTCCAAACATAAAGAGTTTGTTATCTGTTGTAATCACTCCTGTATGAAAAAAACCACAACTAACATATCTTATATCGTTCATAACATTTGTTGGAACTAATTTTTTTTGTGTGTCTCCTGTTCCTAACTGCCCATATTCATTGTGACCAAACATTAAAAGTTTGTCATCTGTTGTAATCACTCCTGTATGACACCAACCACAACTGACGTATTTTATATTGTTCATAACATTTGTTGGAACTAATCTTTTACTTGTATCTCTTGTTCCTAACTGTCCATATACATTATAACCAAACACAAAAAGTTTGTTATCTGTTGTAATCATTCCTGTATGATTTCCACCACAACTGACATACTTTATATCGTTCATAATCTCTATTGGTGTTGATCTATAACGTTTATCTCCTGTTCCTAACCGTCCATCTTCATTACTACCAAACATAAAGAGTTTATTATTTGTTGTAATCACTCCTGTATGGCGTGCACCACAACTGACATACTTTATATCGTTCATAACATTTGTTGGTATTGATCTATCTTGTGTATCTCCGGTTCCTAACTGTCCATCCCTATTACGACCAAACATAAAGAGTTTGTTATCTGTTGTAATCACTCCTGTATGAAATGAACCACAACTGACATACTTTATATCTTTCATAACATTTGTTGGTATTAATCTATCTTGTGTATATCTTCCTAACTGTCCATTGTCATTACAACCAAACATATAAAGAGTATTCATGGTGAGAATATCCCAAATACATTTAGGATTGTCTTGTTGTAATGAATCTGGAATCTCAATATATCCAAATCTTTTATAGATTCTCCAATACCAAAAATATTTATTATTACAAACTATATTGTAATATCTTTTACTAGTCAAACACAGTGCCATTAATTCTTGATTGGATAAATTATACGCTATCATCCATAATATATCTTTTGGTATATTTTCCATATTTAAATTATTATTGCTATTTCAATAATAATTTATTTATCAATTATTATCAATCGATAAAATTATGATATCTTTTGGCTACAGTTCTTATATCTTTTAATATTTCGTCTATATTGTGTTTATTCTCATATAACGACATATCGATATCACAGAACTGAAATATTTTTCTAAACTGTTCTCTGGATATATCGGGAGATGAATGTTTTCCCTTTATGGTGATCAATTCTTTAGATTTATGTCGTATATTTTTATATAGTATTTTGGCGCAATCGTACGGAATTATATCGTCCGTTTTTGAGTGCATGATAACAACTGGACACCGGACGCGTCTTATATATTTTCTGTTGGGCATAATATCGTATCTCATGGATGCCATGGTTGCAAATCCGTGGGCCAACGATTTACTAACACCACCATCAAACGTATATTTAATAGCATCGTCAAGTCCTGAAAACGTGCACAGTAGAATGAGAGATCTGCATTTAAATTTAGACGCGGTCCATATTGCTACGTTTCCACCCAAACTTTCGCCCCAAATAATTATATCTTTATATTTTATTCCACAATAATCGGTTATATATTTATATGCAGCTTCCCCGTCCTTTCTTAAACGATACTTAGAAGGTGTACCTGACGATTTTCCGAATCCTCTATAATCGAATAAAAATAAATTGAGTTCGAATTTTTGACATATATTGGCGATATAACTACGATGAGATATATTTCCAGAGTTTCCGTGACAGTACAGAACAGTTTTATTACCTGGAAAATTGTCAAAATGCCATCCGTGAATATAGTTATCTCCTTTGGGTCTGTGATATACATTTTTGGGATCTTTGATATCGATATAAACATCGTGATAAGGAATATCAGGTTTCCAATGATTCTTCTTTGATGGATAGAATAAACATTTTCTTTCTGCCCAAGGTACACTACTAAATACAACTATCAATAATACTAGAAAAATTGCGATCAATAATAGCCAAAACATTTATAAATATTAATGTTTTTCAAACATTGATATAATTTAATTGCTCTAATTTTTCTCGCTGCTCGCTGTGAAAGATGTATTGGTACAACTACATTTCGAAGATAATTCACCACAAGAATCACACGATTTTTCATCTTTTTTATAGATATCCGATTTACTACACGATTTACTGTGTGATCGTGTTTTACTGCGAGATTTACCGTGTGATCTGGTATCTGATGAAAGTGATGTAAGCGATCCGGATGAAAGTGGTTTACCATTATCTGATGAAAGTGATGTAAGCGATCCGGATGAAAGTGGTTTGCTGTGTGATCTGGTATCTGATGAAAGCGATTTACTGTGTGATCCGGATGAATAAGATTTACGGTGTGATCTGGAGCGTGATCTTTCTTTGCACTCAGAAAAACTATCTGAATAGTGATGTCCTCCAGCTTGACATATGCCACTTCGGCAAACCAATCCATCAGAACATTCAGAACTATTACTGCAAACACCCCCACTCGCTACTTTGCATATTCCTTCTTTATTTTTTCCGGATTTATCACACACTAAACCAGAATTACAATCACTTGTTTCTGAACATTTTGCATTTAACTTTCCTCTGTTATCACACATGGAACTTCTTCCTCTTCCTAATAACCAGATAATAAGAGCTATTATTACCAGTAGTATGATTATGGTCGCCCAATAAATTCCGTTCATTCTTATTTATATTATATTTATTTTAATTTATTAAAAATTGATTAAACTTATATACGATCTTAATAAATTAATCTATAAATAGAATTAAAATGACAGATATAGATCCAGAAATATCCGCTAGACTGTTTGAAATAAAGAAAAATCAATTAAAGATGGTGGAAAGTAGAGGTTATAACATAGATCGAGAAAGAGGAATTTTAGAGCTTGGATTAGACCAATTCTTATCCACGTATGTACCTTTTGCTAAACAAAAGAAAAAATCTTTTCGTTCTGTTATGACAAATGTATACGAAAAAGCCGACGGTCAAAGAATACTTGTTTATTTTGCAGATGTTCCGTCTGCATCTACGCAGTTGGGAGTAAACGAGATCGGTGATGCTATTGTAGATATGAATACATATAAACTTCACAATGCTGTTATTATTACACCAAAAGATTTAAGTCCGTCGGCAAAAAAGCATATTGATGGTTTAGTTGCTTATAACATTCAACTATTTTTAGAAGAAGAGATGTCGTACGATCCAACAGAACATTTTCTTGTACCTAAACATATTCCTCTGACTGTAGAAGAACAGAGAGATTTTCTCACAAAAAATAATATTAGTTTTGATCAGCTTCCAATCATATTGACCAGCGATATCATTGCTCGGTATTACGGTTTAAGAGGCGGACAGGTTGTAAGAATAGAAAGAGAAAATATGTATCAAACCATGATTCTCAAGTCGGTATCGTATAAAGCTATTAAAGAAGCGTGACTTTTGTTAAAATTAATAATATTATTGTCGTTAAAATTAATATTATAAAGTAAATAATTCATCTATAAAATCATATATAATCATGTTAAATTATATATGGAGTTCATCAATCTACCCATCAGTTATGCTTTTATAATAGGAACTTTTACAGGTAGATTTTGTGGTATTATCCCTTCAATATTATTGTCAGGAGCCCTATTATTTATATCAGATTCTTCTATTTACAATCACGACAGTATTGATAATATTAAAAAGATAATTATATATCTAGGAAGAAATATTACCATGTCATAAGCTATCTATCGTTTTCTTAAATATGTACAGAGATGTCATCATATAAAATAAGTGTAAAAGTATAAAATAAAAACCAAAATCTATCTCAACAATAGATATATCAAGTAAATATTCTGTAGTAATCACTCCTAAAATAATAGTACTAACCGATCCAAACGATAATCCAATCAAGATATATATAATATAGTGCCATTTCATTTATACATTTATATCTAACAATTTGTATCTCAATAATTAAAATAAATGATTTTATATCTTAAAAATTTTTCATACTTAAAAATTATTTCAATATGCATTCTATTTATGAACCGGGAGATTATGTAGAATTTAAATCTTTTAACAGTGAAAGTCATGAATATAAATTATTGAAAGGTCAAATATCTAATATTAACGATGATCTATATGAAATTAAATTATATAATAAGTCTGGAATCTGCTGGATAAATCCTTTAGCAATTATTAAACATTATCCACTATCATCTATATCTTATTTATCTATGCGTTTAATATTTAAATCCTTATGGAAAGACTTTATATTTCGAGAAGTTAAAATAATCAAAACAAAAGAACCGTATTTAATAACTTATCAATATGTGAACGATTCAGGTTTTGTAAGAACAGAAAGTTTTACAAATCTTCCCGCCGCTTATAGAACTGTCCCAGTCGAACTACATAAAAATATACAGATACATTACAGAGATTTCTTTGGTTTTACAACAGATAGACCTGTCAGGAATAACGATGATTACAGTCAAGATATTTTCTTTTCTAAGAAATGTTACGGTGAATTAAATCTATCTGGAAATCCTGTTACAGGAAATTTTAGTAATAGAAGAGGGTTTAAATCTGTACCGCCAGAAAAAAGGCAATATATATGCGGTTTAGCTGAGATTGGTGAAAAAGGTCCTTTTTATAGAAAATGGTTTTTCTGTTCCAAAGAATTTTTGACTCTTTGGACCATGGTGTGCGAAACCGACCATTATAGTTTGAGAAAGAATATTGAGGGGAAATATATACCAAAAACGTTCAACGAATTAACCAAAGAATTAGATACATCCTATTACGATATAACGAATCGGAAAATAATCATAGAAGATATGAAAAAGGGATATCAAGTACACAGCGTAGAGAACTCTGCGTTGTATCTAAATATATATCTTAAGATAGCCAAATTATTATTTTGTCAAGATAATGTGTATGATCCTTTTTCGATAGACGATAAGATTATAAAGGATATTATGTGGATGAAACAATCTAATTAAATCGGAAAATGATTACAATTATTTAATTTTTAAACGAGGAAAATATGAATGTGTGGCAACAATTTAAAACGAATCACCAAACCCACTGGCGAAAATACCAGGAAAACTGTGAAAAACTTTCCCATGGAGTATGGGGACGGAATAGAGTATGGGTCGAAACTCGATAGTTGGAACAACAATTCTGGAAAGAATGCTCTTGGTTTCATCGGGCTTTACATGAACCTCCTGTTATTAGGTGGCCTTCTGAATCACCGAAAGTAACAGTTTCATACTCAAAAAAAGATTTATCATTTGACGATTATTGATCAAAATATGACATCATATTTTGATACTAAATGGCCGATGGCCTTACCCAATTAACATTACACGCTTACGATTTTAAAGTTTTTGACGAATACGATGAAAACGGAAATATGGTAATTATGGCTTGGTGTTTTGATAGAGAATCCAAACCGCATCTTTTAAGATTTCATGATTTTCCGGCGTTCTGTTATGTTGAACTTCCTTTATATATTGGTCATAGAAGAATTAACTGGAGCGGATATAAAGCACAACAGGTTTATGAAAGTATATGTTGGAGAATGGGCGATAATAAACCGTTTAAATATTCATTTCAACGTCGGGAAAAACTTTATTATTACAAAGGCGGAAAAAAATATCCGATGTTAGTCGTATTATTCCGTACTTTGAAGGCTATGTACGAGTGCAAGTCGAAACTGTCTAAACCCATTAAAATCAAAGATCTGGGAATCGTTGCCTGTAAAGTTTGGGAAACAAAAGTACCGATTGTCAGAAAACTTCTTACCTTACGAAATGTAAAATACTGTCAGTGGTTTACAATAAAAGGAATTCGAGTAGAAGGTGAAGATAAAATATCTAAATTATCTTCCGAGTACGTTGTGGATAGAAAAACTATGGATCCTATACCACTGGATCGAACAGGTTCGTGGGTCACTAAACCGACAGTTTTGTCTTTCGATATCGAAACGTACTCTGATAGACATACGGCTCTCCCCGATCCGTACTGTTCTAAACACGTGGTTTATATGGTGTCTTGTGTATTTCAGAGATTAGGAGATATTGAATCTAGAAAAAGATATATTATACTTTATGGTGATTGTAATCCAACAGATATGGCGACAGTAATTAAGGTTAATTCGGAGATAGAGCTGATCGACGTCATGTCAGATTTGGTGAACGAGCACGATCCGGATTTTTTAACAGGATACAATATATTTGGGTACGATAATCCTTATCTAGATACCAGATTGAAAAGAAGATTAAGAGAATGGAAACCTATGGGTCGATTGATAAATCAACCAACAACGATGAAATCATTCTCTTGGGGATCAAGCGGATACGGTCATAATGAAATTAATATGTTAGAAGTGGACGGAAGAATTATGATTGATTTATATCCTATTATTAAAAGAGATTATAAACTATCTTTGTATAATTTGAATTATGTAGGTAAATACTTTATCGGTCGGTCAAAATATCCAGTAACTGCCAAACAAATGTTCGAAACATATGAATTAAATCAAGAATCCAACAATAATCATAAGATCTCTTTGAGAGATTATGTAAAGAATAGAATCCAAAAGTTGGAAAAAGGTGATAAAGTAGAAGATCTATATACCAAACTTCATATATCGTTTCCCATTGATAAAACACCGAATATTGAAGATATACCTGATATCCCATTAAAGGAGCATGCGATGGAAGAGATGAAAAAGGTCGTCGATTATTGTGTGGTTGACTCTGATTTAGTTTTAGATATTTTTGAAAAAATTCACTGTTGGATCTCTTTGACAGAAACCTCTAACGTAATGGGAGTAACGCCGGTAGAACTTTTTACAAGAGGACAACAGCTTAGGGTATTATCTCAGGTTTACGACGAAGCTTCCAGATCGGGTATCGTGATAGATGAAAGGATTGTTCCAAAAATGGATTATACGGGAGGATATGTATATGAACCTATTCCAGGTATATATCATTATATTCCATGTTTAGATTTTAAATCGCTGTATCCGACTGTTATGATTTCGTATAATATCGATTTTAGAACTTTCATACCACCAGAGATGATGGATAAGATACCAGACGATATGTGTCACGTTATCGAATGGGATGAAGATATCGAAATCAAAACAGAAAAAGACGAAGAGATGCAGGAGAACGATGAAGAAATGGAAGAGAAAGATGAAAAATTAGAGACAGTTCATTATCGTTTTAAATTTATCAAACAAGAACATCTTGTTGGTATTTTGCCACGGTTACTCGAAAAACTTATTTCTGAACGAGACGCTGTAAGAAAGAAACAGAAGAAGTTTAAAGAAGAATCTGTGGATTGGATCGTTTTAGAAAGAAGACAGTTGTCTCTTAAATATTCTACCAATTCGATGTACGGTGTATTGGGTGCTCAAAAAGGTGGAAAATTGCCATTACCAGAAGCAGCAGCGTGTATCACTGCTAAAAGTAGAGAATCTATTAAGATGGTAAATAAATATTTGGAATCTAAAGGTAATAAGATTGTATATGGGGATAGTGTCACTGGTGATACTCCTATATTAATCAAACAAAAGAATCAAAAAAGATTTTTAGAGATTCAAAATTTAAATCATAATTGGACTTGGGAAAACGGAAAAGAGTATGCAAAACTCAACGGTTGTCAGGTCTGGTCAGACAAAGGATTCACAGATATTATATATGTTATGAGACATAAAACTAAAAAAAGATTATATAGAATTACTACTGACGATGGAATAGTAACCGTAACGGAGGATCATTCATTATTACATCCATCAGGTAAAACGGTAAAACCCGGAAATATCAAACTTGGCAATAGATTGATGACCAAAAAATATTATAATTCTGATTTACTGAAAAATAACGCTATCATTAAATGCAAAACTCAGTTAGAAGCAGCAAAAGTATATCATAGTCTTTCTGAAACATATAATATAATTTTGAACACGGTTACGGACAAAAGTATTACATATTATCAAATTAAAACCGTAAATAATGAAATAAAGCAAGGTATCGTCAAGAAGATTGAAGATTTAGGCTATATTGATGATTATGTTTACGATTTAGAAACAGAAAATCATCATTTTGGCGCTGGTGTAGGTCAGTTAATTGTTCACAATACGGATTCTAGTATGCCCGATATCGGCATCAAAGATCCGACCAAAGCTTACGAGATGTCAAAAAAGATCGCAGAAGAGTTATCAGCTTTATTTCCCAAACCAATGTTAGTTGAAGACGAAGAGGTATATCATACCATGTTATGTATTAAGAAGAAGATGTATCTATGTATCAAAATGACAAAAGACGGAAAACCTGTTTTAGACAGAGATAAATTAAAAGTTAAAGGTGTAGTCCCTGCCAGAAGAGATAACTGTAAATATCAAAGAGACAGTTATATTGATACAGCTTGGAAAGTTTTGTTAAGAGATGCTATCGACGATACGTATAATTTCATTATAGAAATGTGTTTAAAATTGGTACGTCGTGAAGTATCTTGGAAAGATTTGGTGGTTGTCAAAGGATTGGGCGCTCATTATAAGAAGAAATCTTACCCTATGAAAATATTTTCTGATGAACTGTGTAAAATAGGAAAACCTGCGTCACCTGGAGATAGGTTGGAATATTTAATAGTAAAACCGTACGGATTTACAGGTAATAAACAATTATTAGGATATAAAATGAGATTGCCATCAACTTATCAGGAGAGATTGGATAGTGATAAACCAGAACATATAGATTACGAATATTACATGGAGAAGGCGTTAATGAACTGCATTCAAAAACAGCTATTTCAAATAGGTTATAATAAAGAATTAGCTGAACTAAAAGGAAAATATTTAGAGAGTGATCAAGGCAAAATTTTAAACGGACTAAGAGAAAGAGGTTACGGTATTATCATAGATCAGTTAGAGAAGAAGTTTGATAACAATAAAACCGATATGATAAACTATCTAAAAAAGACCGATCTAAAGAAATTGGTAAATCCTTTAATATCTTATCATATTAAGAAAAGAGGATGTATAGATACCAGGATGAATGGGGAACCTATAAAGATGATGGTTAAACTGATTCAAGCAAAGAAAAAATACACAGACATAATTAAATCGTTGGTACTTATATCTGAAATACCAAGGATAAGACCGGCTAAATTAAATATAATAACACATACTGGATTAGGATCTCAATTAGGATCTCGATTAGAATCTCAATTAGGATCTCGATTAGAATCTCAATTAGGATCTCAATTAGGATCTCAACAAAAGATCAGAGATAATTGGATTAAAAATAAAATACGATTATTAAAGAATAATTAAAATTGATAATATATTATTATTATATACTATTATATAATGATGAATAAGTTATACGCTGTCAGAAATGGAAGAAACATTGGTATATTTACGTCTTGGAAACAGACAGAATTACAAGTAAGAGGATTTAGAAATGCCAAATTTAAGTCGTTCACCAATATGAACGATGCTAAAAACTATCTCAATTCTGGTGTATCAAATGAAAATATTACTGAGAAGAATGCAATTTATACAGACGGATCGTGTAAAGATGATATCGGTGGATACGGTATTGTTATCAAT
>SDBV01013846.1_pt1 | contig 10222 bp, 8 predicted proteins | sample 2277081 | NCBI WGS metagenome assembly SDBV01 (sample SAMN10402039, study PRJNA504765) | marine sediment metagenome | isolation source: marine sediment core GS10_PC15, 223 cmbsf | place: Arctic Ocean: Southern Knipovich Ridge | collected 2010 | reverse complement strand
ATCTTTGGCAGCATTTTTACCTCTTGCAGGATGACTGATCAATTTTATCCCATTCCTTCCGAAAATTTCTCTTGTTTGCTTGATTTTCTGATTATCCTTTGATATAAGTTTTACTATCAGCGAAGCCCTGCAGGCCCAGGCCGGGCACCGGAGTATCAACACCACTAGAATCTATCTACACCTCTGTCCGCGAGAGCTCCAAGAGGAATACCTGAGGATGTCTGATAAGCTCTTTTCGTCTTTAGAAACGAACGGGAGGTCGGCCAATGACTAGTCAACTGCTACTTGATAAGGCTGACCTTGAACTTAAGCACGAAGATAGCCAGGGTAAGGAAAGAGACTCAGCCGAGGACATCAACTCGTACCACGACTGCCTGGTAGGGAGCTACATGTCATATTTGAAGGCGGCCGGTTATTCAAGAATACCTCATGAGATCCTCGTATTTGAGCAAGGAGCCAGGCGATTCCTCAGTAAATTCCCTGATCCTCAGGACTGGCTTGCTCTCTCGGTGGAGGAACAATATCGCTGTGATCATAAAGAGCGTAGCTTCGTGCATTACCTCATTTTACGTCGACTTTTACCAATGCCTTTGCCCTACATGCTTACGCCTAAGCCGCGGTTTTACCAGATGGCGACTCGCCTGATGGAGCGTGAGACTTTTCAACACTACCAGAAGGCAGCTCAACGTCTCGGCTACAAAGAGCAGAATATCAAAGACCAGTTTTGCGCTCTTCTCTGCCTGATGACCTGGGCACAGAAATCTATTGATGCTCTTACCCTCGATGATCTGGAGAATTTTATCCAGGAGTTACGCGAGGCATATATATCTTTAAATCGGCAACGAAGATGTACAAGGAACGGGCTTCCAATCCGCTGGGATAGCCAGCTGAGTAGCCTGCGCAATGTCCTTTACCACATGGGAATTATCCCTCAGCTAACCCGTAGCACTCGAAGAACCAGTTTCGAAAAGCAGTGGAAGGATATCCCGCCGGGTATCGCTGCTCCGGTCCGCCGCTATCTACAGCAGATGGGGCTATCACTCCGCCCCGAGTCGGCTTACCAGGAGAAGACTCGCCTATTTCGTTTTTTCTCCTGGCTGATTGAGAATTATCCGGAGATAATCCAAATAGAACAGATACGACGCTGCCATATCGAAGCATTTAAGGAGTACATACGCTGGGTCCATCCTCAGCACAAATCCAATCGTGTACCGGGTGATGTATTATGCTCTTCGTCCAGATATCATATACTCGCGGCTTTATACTATTTCTTCAACCGTATTGCCGAGTGGCAGTGGCCGGAGGCTCCAAAACATATGCTTGTATTTACCGGAGATTTCCCTATCCTGGATAGGCCATCTCCGAAATTTCTGGATGAAATATCGGCGGCGAGATTTTTAGAGGCAGCCAGAAATCATCCCGACCTGTTTACGCGACTCTGTGGCGTTACTCTCATACTGACCGGGATGCGCCAGGGTGAATTCCTTAATCTAACAGCTGACTGCGTGGTCCAGATCGGTGAAAACTACTGGCTGCGCGTCCCTTTGGGTAAAATGCATAACGACAGATACATCCCGCTTCATCCCGAGGTAAAGCAACTCCTCGATGAATGGGTAGCACAGAGTCTACCGAAAGAACCCTATGATTTCCTGTTTACCTCGCATGGATACCGGCTCGGAAGAGGTAAAGTAGCTCTGGCCGTAGAACGAATCGGCAAGGCAGCCGGTATCAAAGAACACATCGCACCACACCGGCTTCGTCACACTTTAGCTACTCTGGCTGTCAATCGTGGTATGCCTTTAGAGAGTATCGCCGCGCTCCTCGGTCATCGCTCTCTATCCATGACCATGGTCTACGCTCGTATCGGTAACCGTACCGTACAGCAGGAATACTCCCAGGTCAGTAAGCATCTTGAGGAACTCAGCCGGGCAGTCGAACCTGCTCAGGGTGAACCAACTCTGGTCGAAGGAAATCAGATGCGGCGGCTTCGACAGGACCACTGGCGTATGCTGGGAAACGGCTACTGCACCCGGCCGGATGGAGTACCCTGTGAATACGAGACCATTTGTGAGTCGTGTCCCTGCTTTTCAACTACGGTAGAATTTTTGCCTATCCTGAACAAGCAGAAACAGGACGCCGAGAATAAAGGACAAGCTCAAAGAGTGGAGGTATTTACCAGGCTTATCCGGAGTGTGGGTAAGTCTGCTTCTGAAGCTAATGACATACCCTCTTGACGATTACCTGCATAATAGCTAAATTATCAGCCCTCCCCCCAGGGAGAGAAGATGCCTTTAAAACAAAAAACATAAGACACGGTCTCTAAAAGTAGGAGTTGAATGACAATTCGTTCGCCGAGCTTCCCAATCAAACATATATAACTTGGGGAGTACCAGCCATATTGACATTCCAGTTGACTAGAAGGTATATACTGAGGAAAAGGAGGAAAAGAATGGAGCATTTAAAGATAGGCCAAGTGTCCAAAGCTACCGGTCTGACCACCAAAACCATCCGCTACTACGAACTGTTCGGCCTCTTGCGGAAACCGGCACGAACAGAATCAGGCTATCGGGCTTATGACGATAGTGACGTAGAGCGACTCAAGTTTATCAGGAAGGCGAAAGGGCTGGGTCTCTCACTCATGGAAGTCAAGGATATCCTGACTCTCCACGACCAGAAGCAACGGCCCTGCGTACACGTTTTGGCTCTCTTGGATAAAAAACTCAAAGAGATAGATACGGCATTAGGGAATTTTCAAGCATTCAAGGCTGACTTAATGCAACTCCAGAAAGAATCGGCGAAGCAACTGGAGAGTCTACCTGTTGACGCTACCATTTGCAGCATCATCGAGCAAGGAGTCCACCTCAGAGGTGAGCAAGCCCTGGTCTGGCTGGAAAGCCAGCGCAAGACAAAACACTGAGAATAACTCTTGACTTTAACCTCGACTGGAAGGTTTACACTATTGATAACGAGTAGAAAAGGAGGGCATACAATGGCAAAAATAGAAACCTTAGAACTGACCGTGAAAGGAGAAGAGCTTCTCCATTGCGAGGGGTGCGAAAACCGTGTCCAGAGCGTTGTCTCCAAGCTCCCCGGTGTGCTCAAGGTGAAGGCTGATCACAAGACCCAGGAGATCCGGGTCACCTTGGACGGAGACAGGATCACCCCAGACGAGGTTAGAGACAAGCTAGACTTCATGGGTTGCAAGACGAGCGAAGCCTGTTAACCAGGGCCTTGTTAGAAGGTAAGTGGAGAATGTGAAAACAACAGGGACTGAAAAGCCACCTACGGAGAAACTTCGACTAAAGATCGGAGGAATGCAATGTTCCTTCTGCACGGCGAGCATCCAGAAAGCCTACACCCGTATGGACGGAGTGACGGAAGCCGACGTGAGCTTATCTCATGAGGAGGCGCTGGTCCAGTATGACCCGCAGAAAGTAACCCCGGTGCAGCTCCGGGATACTCTTCAAAGTCTGGGATATACCGCCCGTGACCCTGACAAGGTCCGTACCTTTGAAGAAGAGGAAGCTGAGGTGCGTCAGCATCGGAACCGGCTAGTTGTGGCTGCCGGGTTTACCATTGTCTCTCTGGGCTTTATGACTGCGGTCTGGACAGGCTTGGCTCAGCCCTGGTTCAGGTGGGTAATGCTGGCACTCACCCAGAGTATGATTTTCGGGGTGGGATGGCCTATCCTGAAGATGGCCTGGGCTTCGCTGCGACGGGGCATCCTGAACCAGCACGTGCTCATGGAATTTGCCGCCTTTGGTGGCCTCTCTGGGGGTGCGATAGGTTTCTTTATCCAGCCCTGGCCTATGGCTGATTTCATGGGAGCGGCTATTTTTGTCACTGCTTATCACATCCTCTCAGGATATGTCTCTTTGTTGGTCCGAACCAGAAGCTCTCAGGCTATTAAGAGACTGATGGCGCTCCAGTCTCCTGTAGCCAGGGTGGTCCGCAACGGAGTCGAAGAAGAACTTCCGATTGAAGAAGTGCAGCCTGGCGATATGGTACGTATCCGTCCTGGAGAGAGCATTCCGGTGGATGGCAGGATTGCGGAGGGGATTTCCGGAGTGGACCAGAGTCTGGTAACCGGTGAGTCTATCCCGACAGAGAAAACGGTTGGGGATGAGGTCATCGGTGGCTCGGTGAACCAGACCGGTAGCCTGCTGGTGCAGGTAACCAAAGTAGGAGAGGAGAGCTTTCTCCAGCAAGTGGCGCGCTCTATACAGGAAGCGCGGGCATTGAAGCCGGGCATCTTGCAGGTAGTAGAGCGTGTATTGCAAGTATTCGTTCCCGGAGTTCTAATCGCTGCCGGTCTTGCCTTCGTAATTTGGACCCTGGGAGCCTGGTTGGTAACGGGAGAACCCGATTTCCCACGAGCTGTTTTCGCCACCTTGGCCGTACTGGTAATGGGTTATCCCTGTGCTCTGGGGATGGCCACGCCACTGGCGATGATTCGAGGTGGAGGTATCGCCGCTAGTAAGGGCATTCTGATGCGTTCCGGCGAAGCCTTTCAGGTCTTTAAGGATGTCAAAAAGGTAGTGCTGGATAAGACGGGCACTATTACTCTAGGTAAGCCAAGGGTAGTGGAAGTCGTACCTGTGCCCGGGGAGGAATCGGCAAAGGTGCTTACCCTGGCAGCCGCCGCTGAGGTGGCTTCGGAGCATCCCTTGGCCCGGGCTATTGTAGACCGAGCGGAGGAAGAAGCTATTGTATTGCCCGATACTGAAGGCTTTCAGGCAAGCCCTGGTCGTGGCGTGCGGACTAAAGTCAATGGTAACGATATCCTGGTAGGGAACCTCCGCTTTATAGAAGAAGAAGGCATCACTCTGGTTTCTGCCGCTAAACAGATAGCAGCGATGGAAGAACAAGGGAGAACCGTAGTAGCTGTAGCCTCGGACGGTAAGCTAGTTGGATTTATCGCTATTGCCGACACCCTGAAAGAGGACGCTAGGGAAGCCATCCAGCGCATGAAGGAGATCAACCTGGAGCCGGTGATGATTACCGGTGATAACTGGCGGGCCGCCCGGTCTATTGCTTCTGAGGTGGACATAGACGAACTGATGGCGGAGGTGCTGCCCGACCAGAAAGCCGAAAAGGTTCGAGAACTCCAGAAACAGGGCTACCGCGTGGCTATGGTAGGTGATGGTATCAATGACGCCCCGGCCTTGATGCAGGCCGATGTAGGCATCGCCATTGGCGCCGGTACTGACATTGCCATCGAGTCTGCCGATATCATCCTATTGGGTGACCGGCTTGGTGGGGTGGTAGACGCCTATCACATTGGAAAGAGCAGTTTCCGCAAGACAGTCCAGAATGTGAGTCTGGCCTTCGCCTTCAATGGCATCGGTGTTCCAGCAGCGGTCACCGGGCTAGTGCACCCGGTATGGGCAATGATTGCCATGGCGGCTAGCGTCACCGTCGTGCTCTTAAACTCCTTCGCTGGCAGGCTTCTGGCAGCCCCTTCGATAAAACGGGAAGAAATCAAGACTCATACCTTGAAGCTGGAGGTGCCCAGTATGCATTGTCAGGAATGTAAACAAGTGGTGAGAGATGCCGTATTACAGGCGAAAGGGGTAGAAGCGGTGGAGATAGACCTGAGTCGCAAGCTGGTTACCGTAACCTCGAGCGAGGAAGGTGTTGCTGAGAGCGAAATACGAAAGGAAATCGTAAAAGCAGGCCATACGGTTCGTTAGTTGCAACGGAATTTTTAAGGGGTGAGAGATGAAGAAAGCTGAAGAAAAGGAACCACACTACCACCATCAAAAGCGAAGCCATGGTGCAGAATCTGCTGCTGAAGTAATTAAACTGCCTGTCTACGGCATGACCTGCCAGAGTTGCGTCAACACCGTGCGTACGGCTTTAAGTGGCATTCCAGACGTCACCGCAGTAAGCGTTGACCTAGAAAAGGAAGAGGCTCTCATCAGTTGTGACCCTAGCTTAGTGGGCCGGGATATGCTGAAGAGGAAGATTGAAGAGGCGGGTTACCGAGTCTCCGCCGAGACAGCATCCGAGCAGAGTCTCAAAGGCAGAGATTTGAGACGCCGCCTGATTCGTTACCTCGGTATCGGGTTGGCAGTAGTGATTTTGGGAACAGTAGCTTTCAAATATGCCCAGAGCTTTTATCTGGCACCAGGAAGCATTGAGAAGCTAAATAGCCTGTTCGCCACTATTTCCCCCACCAGCCTTGGCCTCGCTTTTCTTTTCGGGCTGGCAGTGGCATTTGCTCCTTCCACCTACGCTATGGCTCCGGCCGTAATGGGTTTTGTCACAGGCTCCAGGCAGGGATCACGGCTAGGTGCCATGAAGCTCTCGCTAGGGTTTGTCGCTGGCTTGGCTACCGTTGATATGGTAATCGGTGCTCTGTTTGCCGTGGGGGGCGCAATAGCCATTCGGGCCATCAGTTCGAGGCTTCCGCTTTGGTACGCTATCATCACCATAACCCTGGTGCTAATGGCCCTCATCATTCTCAGGGTATGGAGGCCAAGGTTTCCTACCTTTATACCTAAAATGCGCCAAGTAAGGAGCCTCACCGGCGCTTACTTTCTGGGAGTGCCTTTTGGCCTCATGGCCTGCCCTGCCTGTACGCCCCTCCTTCTGCCTTTGGCTTTAGGCGCAGCAGCCACCGGTCAGCCCCTGTATGGAGCGGCTCTAATGGGTGCTTTCGCCATAGGGCGGGGCATCCCCTTGACAATCTTGGGCACGTATACCGCAGCATTTCAGAAGATGGGAGGCGTTAAGAACTATGTTCCCTGGATGGAAAGAGTGGTGGGCATCTTGTTGCTACTCGGCGCCGCCTGGTTTTTCAGAGAGTTCCTCCGGGTGGGTGGTGTTTTTGGTTTATTCTAACGGAGTGGAAAGGAGTAAGCAATGAAATCATTAATAGCTGCTGTTGGTATGTAAGGTGACAGTACGATGAAAAGACTAGCCTTAGCTTGTTTCATTGCTGTTGTGGCTCTGGCGATTGTAAATGTAGGACCTGTGCCAGTCTTCGCCGATGGTCACACGGAAAGTGTTACTCTCCGTGTTGACGGCATGGTTTGCCCTCTGTGCGAAAATACGGTGGAGTCGGTGTTGAAGAGCCTTGATGGAGTAGTGGCTGTCTCCGCTGACCGACGTACCCAGAGTGCCACAGTAGAGTACAACCCGGCGAGAGTAACCTCAGAGCAAATGGTACAGGCTATCAACTCTCAGACCTACTACCGTGCTAGGATTATTTCCGAAAATATCAAAACTGTCACTTTACGAATTCCAGGGTTGACGGACGAGGAGAAGGACCAGGAAGTGGCCGGCGCTCTTAACAATGTGGAAGGTATTGTCGGCGGCACCCTGCAAGCAGAAGGTGTAACTCTGACCTACGATAGGCGAATAATATCTCCCGAGCAGATCGTGGAGCTCATTAACTCGCGAACTTCATTGACAGCTACCGTTGTCTCTCAGGGTCTGCCCTTGACAGAAGGAGCCGCCACCGGGCCCATCGCCACGGCTGTAATTAAGGTGGATGGTATGCTCGATGACAAAGCCGCCTCGCTAGTTACTTCTTCTCTCTTCCTTGATGGTATCATTGATGGCTCTGTTAATCTTCAAGATTCCACTATCACCATTAAATACGACTCTAGCAGGGTATCAGCGGATAATATCGTTGAGACCCTGGGGCAGAGCCTCCCGTTCACTATGAGCCTGGTATCCGTTCAGAAACTTGGTGGAAGTATAATACCGCCAATTGTTATTGGTTTCGGTTTGGCTGTCGTGCTAATCATCGGCGCGAGGTTCTTTATCAGCCGCACCAGTGGGAAAGGTCAGCCATAATAGGTGTAGTCACTTCCTTCGTTTGTGCCACTATACAGGTGAGACTTAACAGAAGTCCAGATTGTTAGCTAGAGTAACAATCAAGTATATTGAGACACCCGAAGAAGTTTGGAAGACAGTCCCATTCGGACGCACGAGTTCTCTGGCTCGCGAGTCGCTAAGAATGAGGTAGCTTAGCACCAGTTATGGATGGCTCCAACGCCAGTTTCTGTCTCAGCAATGCCAGAGGACCATCTGTTGCCACAAGTTCCGGTGGGAATCCAAGTACTTCAGTAGCCATCCTCACGTCAATTTCCCAGCGCACGGAATCATGGGCGATTTCATTGATTGGCCGCAGTTCCTTGTGTTTCATATCATCGAAGATGGCAACCGCCCTGGAAAGAGTATCCTTGGAAAGCTTGGTGACATCCAATACCGGCAACGAACCAAGCGCCGATACGCCTATGCTGCCTCGGCCGGCTTGCTGCTTATTGGCGTGCCACCAGTGAAGCAAGATGCCGAGAGTAGAGTTTGCCCACAGCGTTAAGGCTTTTTCTTCATCCAGGCTGTTGAGGCTGATTGACGGCCATGCCCGACCACCAATTGCCTTTTTGCTGGTGAACTGCATGCCAGTCGATTGGCTGTTAAACCTGAAATCACGGTTGAAGTGGCAGTAGGAAGCTGTTTCCCAAATTCGGTCAGCCTTGTCACGAACCACTACGTCTTCCGCAGGATTGGCCCCTTGACGTATGAAGCCTTCGCTGTCTGACTCGAACTCCATACACCTTTCACGCTTGGCATCGTGTGCCCACAAGACCGGATAAGTAGGAGCGGCCTTCGTTTTCAGGCTTTCGATTCGGAAGGGACCTCTAATGCCGCCGTCAGATGTATTGCCGTTCACATCCATATGATATGGACCGACTTTTCCAATCACGGAGACCGTTGCGGTAGAAACCGGGATGGCGTCACCCTTCGTCATACCCGGCAGCCAGATGAAGCCACAGTCGACTATCTGGTAGGCTACCTGTGCAAGTGCACCATCCTTGATACGAGCCAGGTTCCAGGGGCCCTTTTCGGGGAGAGGAGCATCAATGGCATACCCGATTAGGTCGTCACCGAAATGAAACAGGCTTCCACCCACCGGTCCGTCTTCAAGTTTACGGAGATTCCCCTCTTTCAACTGACGAATCTGAACTGCGGCGCTTGAGCCTATCATCGTGGAAGACGGCCTCTCATTTAACACCACAAACGTTGCCCGGGTGTTGTTTTTATTGGCCTTACGAGCGATAACCAGGCATTCACCCATTCCCGTATCCGCTGAGAAAGAAAGCTCATCATCTTTCGAACCCGCAATGGATATCAAAACAAGCTCACCATATGATTTTCGCAATAACTGTCGCGAAGCTTCCCATGCTTCTCCAGACATTAAACTTAGCGGCATTACCATAGCGAGCGTCCCGTTATCCTTCAGCTTACGGTCGGCAAGCACCAGAAAGGCACTGGCCTCCCCAGCATTGCCGTGATAACTGGTCTTTTCAAGTAGGCGTTCCGTAGCACGCGCCATAGCACGTTGCTGTTCTACTGTAGAGCTGAACGCGGCGAACATAGGATTGGGAACACCAATCTTTTCGCCCTCATGGCCGGTGTCCCGAGTGAAAGGAGGGTTCATAATAACCAGGTCGAACGAGGCGTGAGGTAAAGTTGACCATGCTTCTTTCTCACTTTCGCCCATTCCTTCAATAGCCTTTGCCGTGATAGCTATGATATCGAACGCTCTCTGAGGATCCAGCAAATCCAGAGAGCCAAGGGCAACGCCACCGCCATCCCGCGGCCCGTACTAGACCGCCAAAATCGAACTGCCTTTGTATTTAATAGTAGGGTGAGCCCCGGCCAGCATCGACGCCGTCAGGTGAGCGGCTGCCGGTAATACGTCACAGCCGACCAGCGCGGTCGCCATCATATCAGGGTGAATCATTTCAGCATCACCGCCGGAAGCCTCGTGTAGCTGACTGGTACGTCGATAAGCAGCGGACAAGAGTGTACCGGTGCCGCAGGCAAAGTCGGCAATACGTAAGCCTGTTAGATCAGTATCTTTTGACCATAAGCCGTTTCCCGGAGTCTTGTCTGCGTCAATAGCGAGGCCGACCAGAAGTGCTGCCGAAGCTGGATTGGTATAATAAGCGGCGAGGAATTTTCTGTCGGCTATCAGGCGCTGGAAGACAGCGCCGGTTAAATCGTGTGAGCGCATCATGTGATTGGCTACGAGTTCACCGGCCGTTGTGACCAGGCGGTCGAGGAGAGGCCTGGCTGTATCATTGATAGTAAAACTTATATCACTTGACGGGCAGAAAATCAAGAGGATGAGCAAAATTTTCGAAATTTTCGGCAATAGTAGAAATGGGTATGGCCAATCATCCTAAAAAAAAGCCAAAAAGAT
>SDBV01013845.1_pt1 | contig 10222 bp, 16 predicted proteins | sample 2277081 | NCBI WGS metagenome assembly SDBV01 (sample SAMN10402039, study PRJNA504765) | marine sediment metagenome | isolation source: marine sediment core GS10_PC15, 223 cmbsf | place: Arctic Ocean: Southern Knipovich Ridge | collected 2010 | reverse complement strand
CCGTAACATCAAAGGCTACGTTTTCAATTAACTTACCTCACGCTCACTTTGACATTGAACGCATACTCTATATATCCACTTTTGTTTTGACCGCCCTCTTCCTATGGAACTCATATGTATATGGCAGAATAAAATCAACGGTCATAATCTCCACTATGTTGCCATTTAGCTTCTGAACATATCTCTTGATGAATTCTCGAGTCTCTGCCTTATGCATTGAATATATTACTTTTCCTACTTCCAATGCCTTCTGCAAAAACACTCTGTCAGCTTTATTTTTCTGAGCCCCAAACGGTGGGTTTTGAACTACAGTGTAACAGTCACCTTTAACATCTGTAATATCCATTTCTTTCCATTTAACATCTACACCAATATCTGATGAATTCTTCCTTGCTATCTTTAAAGCACCGTTGTCAACATCAAATCCCCAAACCTCTCTCGCTCCAAGTAACGCGCATCCAATCCCCAACCTTCCAGTCCCACAACCAAGGTCATAGATCACCTTATCCTCTATGTCACCCTTTAGATATGCAAGATACAGAAGGTTCGCTGCGATATCTGCAGGTATTGTATACTGCTCCAGATAAGCCTTCGGATCTTTAAAAGACTCGCACTTTTGTAATATTATCTCAAGTCTCTTTTTTGAAAGTTTTTTCATTGATGTAATTTTTAACCTACCACCGATTTTATGAGTTTTTCAAACGATCTCATCCAACTTATAATCCTTCCAATCGCGCTCACCAAGGACAATGCTCAACTCTACCGGAGTCAACATTGCTGCCTTATAACGACCAGCATCATCTATTGTTACCCTGGGACATGCTGTGTTGACAAACGCGTCCAACTTTCTAAAGGACAACAACGTATCAGGACTGATCTCGTTTAAATATAGTAAATAGACCTTCTTGCCGACACCTTCCAATCTTTCCTTTATCCTTAAAGCCAGCTTCTCCCTCATCTGCCCCTTTTTTTCTCCGATGATAATACCGTAAGATTCAGCACTCATGGCTTTCTCGATCTGAGCAAATCTCTGCCTCAATATTTTATCCCTGATCTCGCCCATATCCCTTAGCTCATTTAACATAGGATCAATGGCAACTGTCTTTTTCCCAGTTGCCAGCGAAACACCGAGGGGATGAAAGTTCCCGCTACCCACATAGATAAAACCATCCACTAACTCCACGACCTCCATTGCAGCTCTGAAATTACAACCTAAAATCTGGCCATCATGTTTTGTCCTTCCCTTCCCTTTGCCAACATGAACCTCAAAACCCTTATCCTCCAAAAATCTCCGGGTTTTATCCAAAGTATGAATGTGCTGTATTGTCGCGACAAGACCTATTTTTTTAGGCAGCTTCTCCAAGTGCTTGGAAAGCAAAGGTATTGGGTCTAAGTCGATCCTAATCTCAATATAATGCACTGGCAACTCCGTTTTATCGCTGATAGGACTGTGCCCAAAATGAAATAATGCCTCTGCCCCAAGTGCCTTCATTTCTACATCTGCAAGATCGCATGCACCATAGCAAGGATCTGATGATATGATAATGTCACAGTTCACAGACTTATTGAGCTCATCTACAACTTTAGTTGCATGATCCTTCAGTCCTTCGGGAAACTGCAACCCTATTCTTTTATACCCTTTTTTCCCTATAATATCTAGGATTTTTGGAATTTCGAAGTCGTACAATAAGCTACCCCCCCATAGAGCTTCTTGTATTGCCTAAGACATCTGTCAAGATCACTCTAAACCAGCCGAGCTTCGGTATAACGAGGATAACCCTGCCCCTTATCAAATCCTCGCTTACAGGTGGTGATATGCCGAAATCTTGATCTGACCTAAGATTGTGATCTCCTTTTGTGTAAAAATACCTGGATCCACCATGATCTTCAATATCGATTATTCTATGCACTATGGGTATGGCCCTGTAGGGGTTGTGATATACCACAATATCATCAATATCTAACCCTTTTGGATCAACTCCTTTTACTACGACCAAGTCCCCTTTGTAAAAGGTAGGTACCATGCTGTTTGAAACAACAGCCATCACTGGCTTTTCGGTTTCCAATGCATAGCTTAAGCCTTGATTTATAATGAATGCTAGGACCAGTCCTAGAAGAACATATTTTCCGGTCTCAATGATCTCTTTTTTTAGGTTCACTTACTCTTTTCCCTCCTTTTCTCAGCGTACTCTTCTCTTAGCTTCTCAGATAGTAACCCATCCTCCACAATTATCGAACCTCGATAGCCACATATTTTACATTTGTAGATAGGCAGAGTCGTGCCCAAAACGGCATATATCATTTCATGGCTTCCGCATCTGGAACAGAACTTCATTTTACATCTTAAATCCTTTTCAAAGCATTATTAATCTCATTAAGATTTCTTATGAGATTATCGATACTGCTCGATTTAACATGAGGCATTATTACTAGGCGTATTTCGCCTTTTCTTGTCCTTGAAATTGCCCAACCGTTATTGGTCAGCTTTTCTGCAATCATGTTTATCTTGTCATGATCGAATGTTACTATGTTCATCACGGGTTTTTTGACCTCGAAACCCATTCTTTTTATCTCCCCATACAATCGCATAGTAAGCTCCATACAATTTCTCACATTCTCTCGGTAGCCTTCTCTGCCAAAGGCCTTTAAAACCGCATAGGTTGACGCAGCAGCCGCCCCCGATCGGGTGCCAATTATCGTGAACTGCTTCTTCTCTGTTAGATAAGGGGAAGAAGTCTCGATATGCTCAAGAAAAGTCCTATCCCTAAATAAGATACATCCGGAGGGTATAGGTGACATACCCATCTTGTGGGGATCGATGGTTATGGAGCTTACGCTCGGGATGGAAAAGTCGAATCTCTTTTCAGAATAGCCCAGCCCTTCTAAAAACGGCGCAACAAATCCGCCAAATGCGGCGTCGACATGCAGATGTAAATTGTTTTCAATCGCAATATCTCCTAGCCCTTCGATGTCGTCGATAGCACCATATTCGGTATTCCCAGCTATCCCTACAATCGCGACTGTGTTGTCGTTTATGCATCTTTGAACATCTTTTAGATCCACAGTGTGATCATCCAATGTCTTCGCTTTTATCAACTTCATATTCAACAAATCTGAGGCCTTTTCAAAACTAAAATGGGCAGTCTCCGGAACTATAAACTCCGGTTTTTCCCTCATTGCCCCGTTCCTTGCTACCCACAGCGCCATTATATTCGCCTCTGTACCGCCCGAAACCAAGAAGCCCCTCGCATCTTTATGTTTAAGCAAATCACCTAAGATACCTATTACCTCAGTTTCTAGGCCTTTAGTGCCACAAAATAGTCCCGCATCCCCAAGGTTTGTCTCAATAAAAGAGCCCCAGATCTCTTTTGAAAAATCAGATGGGGGAGTACACATCGAACTCAATATCTTGCCATCTGCATAGTCAAAATCCTTCCTCTTGGCATCGTCTAATATCTGTTTGATCTCCTCTTTTGACACGCCTTTCTCCTTCATGAAATGGCCTCGCAAATCTATCTTCGATATTTACCGTCTTCTATTTCTTTAAAAACCATTATGCTTGGAATTTGGGATTTCCCAAATGAATTAGAAAAAGTTAAATAGTGAGAAGATTAATCGCTTTTAGAGGTAATGAAATGGTAACGATAACCGCATTGGAGTTTGTCGCAGGTATAGCAAGTTTACCTTTTTATCTAGCAGCACTGTATCTATTCTTTACGCGTGCTAGAACAAGATATGAAAAACGTGGTATGTTCTTTACAATTGGGCTTTTACTAATCGTATTTTCTTACCTTGCTGAATTTTTATTTCATCTATTTTCGATAGATAGCTTTGAAGTTTTATCAATAGCTGTTTTTGGCCTAGCAGGAATATCCATGATCTTTAGTTGTTATCTATCCTCAAAACACCTCGATGAAAGTTCGACTGGAGGAATTTGATGAGTATACACGTGGATTTATTGGTTTTATTTTCTGCGCCCAATATCTTATATTTTGCATTAGCCGCATACTTCGGCTATCAGAATTATAAGAAGACAGGACATAGTGGCTTTTGGCTTCATCTCACATTGGTTTTTGTCATCGCGACATTAGTAGCGGCTGGAAATTTTGCCAAATATTCAGGGATCATCACTCATGCTACAGGAGATATAATTGAGGCTGTCTTAGGTGTAGAGATAGGCGTTCTCATCTTCACAGCAACTTATACACTAACCAAGAAACACCATGATGAAAGAGTGTTTTAATTAGGTGGATTTCAAAGAAATTTAGGGAATATTAGTATGATTTATTTAGTAGATTAGGTGCCGATCATGGTAGTCAAATTCGATACTGGTAAAGTTCTCATAAACCAATTCATAGGCCACCATAAGATGCTGGAGATCTATGCACATATGTATGCCGCGACGTTTCTCTTTATCGCGAGTCTTATCTCTGTCTACATCCTTTACAAACTGTTAATAAATGAGTCGTCCCCCTTCACCTGGCCGGGCATTACATCAGGAATAATCGCAGTGGGGCTTATAGGGTTGGGAGAGGCTGCCGAACACTTATTCCCTACAGATCCATTCGGCCAAGGCTTCTTCCATTATATGCACATGATTGCTGCACCTATAGCTCTTTATTTCCTCTATATAGGGGCTAAAGAATTCATAGAAGAATGCAAAAACGGCGGTGCTAAAATGGGGGGAGACGGAGGGATCGAACCTTTATCTCCTGATACCATTATGGCCATCTTTGGAGGTATGGTCGTTTTGGTCGTCGCATTGGCAATGCTGTCGGGGTCTCCGTGGGATCCGTATATAGAGCTACCGTTCATCTATATCACCCTCATCCCCACCTTGATCCTAGCGTATATGCTTATCCAGCAGTCAAGACAGACCACTGAGTCCCTCGTGATGGTATTTATCCCTATTATCGCAATTTCTGTTTCCTTTTTGGTCTTTGACATTATGTTCGGGAGACTCATGGATATTTGGGGCTGGGCAGAATTTTATGTTATAACCCATGCTGCACAGGTTGCCCTTCATGTTGCGACAGGGACTATACTCCTATTGTTTTCTATCAGCACATACCGCGCGCAAAAGCTGGGGATGCTCTATGTTCGCGGAGAAAGACCCGAGTATGAGCCGCCAGCTCAAGAAAAGATCCCTATGAAGGATTACTTCTAAATACGTTCAAAGAAAAATTTATATAAAACATCGAGTTAGCATCTAGGTTGGTTTATTTTGAAATTTAATTTAAATAATTTTCATCATTATATTAGAATAATCTAGGACGTCTGATTATGGGATGGAAAGAAGAAATCAGTGAAAACAAGTCAGGGTTTATAGTCACATGTTTTGTCCTGTTTATATTTTGGATAATTGTTTCAGGGGCTTATGATCTGCAACACATCCTTTTTGGTATAGTATTATCAGTTATGGTCGCCGTTTTCTCACGGGATCTTTTCATCCAAAAAAGTGAAAGAGCCATACCGCGTCTGAAGACCGTGACTTTAACACTGGCGTATCTGGTCTTCTTGGTAAAAGAGATCATAATGTCCAACATCGCAGTTGCAAAGATTGTCCTCAACCCAAAAATGCCCATTTCGCCGGGTATAGTGAAATTCAAGACTCCTTTAAAAAAAGATATCTTCAAGGTCTTCTTGGCGAACTCGATCACATTAACACCCGGGACTTTCACAATTGATATTATAGATGACTATTATTATGTCCACGCCATTACGACATTCGATCCTAAATACTATGTAGCAGGCGTGGAGGAGTGGGATATGCTAAACAAACTTAAAAGGATAGAAGAAACAACGGAGTAGAAAAATGATAGGCATCAACGTATTCGTTTATCTAAGTGTAGTGCTTGGTATAGCAAGTTTTCTCTGTCTATATAGGGCGGTTTTAGGACCTACCGTCGCAGATAGGGTTGTTGCGATAAACGTTATCGGCACTATGACGATGGTCATCTTAGTATTCTTCGCCTATATCTTTAATCATCCAATGTACATCGACGTGGCCTTCGTCTATGCCTTGATAAGCTTCATCTCGACTATCGCAATCGCAAAATATCTCGAAAGGGGGTCGTTGCTAGAATGGTAGTTCTAATTGACATTGTAATCATCTTGTTCTTCCTTACTGGGATGTTTTTCTTTATGATAGGGGTTTTAGGCCTATTAAGACTTCAGGATGTATACTTAAGGATGCATGCAACTACAAAGTGTGACACCCTCGGAGCCACAGCAATTTTAATCGGTCTTGCCATCTACTCCTTGGCAACTGGCCAAGCAAGCTATGGCCCTCTGGGCTCAGTCTTCACTGCTGCGAAAATGATTTTTATCATCATATTCATTTTTTGGGCAAACCCAACAGCTGCCCACGCAATAGCCAAAGCAGCCTATTTGAGCGGTCCCGATCTCTATGAAGGCACGGTATTCGATCAGTATGGCCCGGATGTAAAAGACAAAATGGTGGCTGAGAAGAAATGATTTGGATACTTAACGTAGTTCTTCTTCTCTTTCTTGTTGTTTGTGCGTTAGAGGTTATAAGAACCAAAGATCTCCTTAGTGCGATTATAATCTTCGGGGCATATAGTCTTATAATGTCTGTAGTATGGCAGCAGTTGGCAGCGCCAGATATCGCCATCACAGAGGCTGCGGTAGGGGCTGGCTTGACTACGATGCTTTTCATAGCAGCCATAAGCAAAACATACAGGTGGGAAGAAGAATGACTTTGAGGCGGTTCTTTGCGAGAAAATTCTTGGCAATTGCTTTTGTCATTCTTATAGCCTATAGCCTGTCTATTGTGATCGCTGAAATGCCTCCTTTCGGCGCAACAGACACACCGATGTATACTCATGTCATACCCAGGTATATAGAGAAAAATGTTGAAGAGACGGGTGCAACAAACATAATCTCAAGTATAATCGTAGATTACAGAGCCTACGACACTTTAGGAGAAACGACTGTGCTTTATGTAGCAGCTCTGGGTATCATCTCTATTCTTGTCTTGGAAGAAGGACACGAGGAGGAGGAATGACATGGAAGACGTAATAATCAAGACCACGACCCGGCTTATGATGCCATTTATCCAGATGTTTGGCATATATGTCATATTCCACGGCCATCTGACTCCTGGAGGCGGTTTTCAAGGCGGCGCAGTAATCGGAGGGAGCATGATTCTTCTTGCAGTCGTTTATGGTATGAGTGAAGGCACAAAGAGAGCCACCCATGATGTATCGGTAATATTTGAGGCCTTCGCCATGGGATATGCTCTTACAGGTTTCATCGGGATTTTTTTGGGATATAATTTCCTAGCAAACAAGATTGCTGGAGTGCCTGTGGGCACGCCAGGAATGATATTCAGCGGAGGAATAATATTCGTTATAAACGTTGTGATCGGCTTCAAAGTCGCTAGCACTGGTAAAACACTGTTTTACACCATAATAGAGGAGGGGTCTGAATGAACATACCCGCGGGTTTTGTCCAGTACAACTACTTTATCTCACTTAGTCTGTTCCTCATAGGCGTTTATACTATGATTACTAGAAAGAACCTAATAAAAAAGATAATTGGGATGAATATAATGGACAGTGCCATTAACCTCTTCTTTATCTCAATGGGCAGTATTGAGGGAGGAGTAGCACCCATAAAAATCATAGGAGTTGAGAACGTAATCTATGTAAACCCCCTCCCTCAGGCACTGATACTCACTGCTATTGTCGTAAGTGTGAGCGTGACTGCTTTTGCTTTGAGTCTTTGTGTGAAATTGTACGAGCAATATGGAACCTTAGATGCGGATAAGATAAGAGAGGTGCGGAAGGTTAAGGCACCCCGGCCTAAGGAGTTAGTGGTATGAACATTTCTCAGCATTTTCCAGTTTTTATAGTGGTTATCCCGTTTATGGCTTCCTATATGGTACCTCTATTTCACCGGTGGAAAAAGAAGCTCTGCATGCCTATAACGATAGCAGCACTGGCGTTCTCATTTTATGCTTCAATCTCTATGTTGATAACGGTGATGTCTACAGGACCTATCCATTATTATGTGGGGAATTGGGATCCCCCGTGGGGTATAGAAATTGTTGTTGATTACCTTGGAGCCTTCATGGCGTTGATGGTAACCAGCGTCGGCCTTTTAATAGCTATCTATTCGATCGGATATGTTGATAAACTCATTGAGAAGAGGAATGTCCATCTATATTACACATTTACACTCCTCTTAATAGGTTCGCTATCTGGCATGGTCTTAACAGGAGACATTTTCAACCTCTTTGTCATGCTTGAGATATCATCTCTAGCATCTTATGCCCTGGTCCCTATTGCGGGTAATATGGGAACTGATGGACAGTTTGAGTCCAGTTTTAGGTATCTCTACATGGGTGCTATGGCCTCCAGTTTTATCGTTCTTGGGATCGGTTTGACATACATGGTCACTGGCACCCTGAATATAGCGGACCTTGCTCTAAGAATCCAGGAAGTTGCAATCCCCATGTATCCGAAAGTACTGGCCGCTGGGCTGGGCTTTCTCGTTGTAGGATTCAGTGTAAAGACCGCTTTATTCCCGCTACATATATGGGTGCCAGATGCCTATACACATGCTCCGGCGCCTGTTAATGCCCTATGTTCTGGCATAACCTTGGAGGTGGGAGCATATGTCTTGATAAGACTCTTTTACACTATCTTTGGCCTATCTTTTGTGAGTTCAACTGCTCTAAACGAGATCCTACCACTCCTCGCTGCAATTGCAATCATCTTCGGCTCACTGTTCGCCATCGCGCAAAATGACATCTATCGTATGCTTGCGTATTCAACCGTAAGCCAGATGGGATACATAGTTTTGGGCGTGACCCTATTCTCACATAGCGGTCTCGTCGGCGGTATATATCATCTCATTAACCATTCTGCTATGAAGGCAACGATGTTTCTGGCAGTGGGAGCTGTCGTATATAAAACTGGTATACGGGACATAAACGAGTTAGGGGGTCTTGGTAAAAAGATGCCTTTGACCATGGGTGTCTTTTCCATAGCCGCTTTGAGCATGGTCGGCATTCCGCCGCTTGCAGGTTTCATGAGTAAATTCTTCTTGGTAATTGGTAGTCTTGAATCTAATTGGGCCTTTGTCTTTGTCATACTTGCAAGTAGTCTTCTCAATGCAATTTACTTCATACGTGTCATAAACCATATTTATTTTGGCGTGCCGCCTGATGTGGAGATAGAGGTGGACGAGGCCCCACTTATCATGTTGATACCCATGGTTATACTGGGTTTGACGGTTGTATTTTTGGGCATATTTCCGAGTGTACCATTGGCGGTTATAAAGCCCGCCGTAGCAATGCTGGGGTTATAAATATTAGAAAGATTTATGTATGGAAGATAATAGAAGAATGGTTGAAAAATTCTTCATGATAGTTGGTTAGGAGCGATCTAATGGAACCGTTAACCTCTATTCTACCTGTTTTGGCTGTCTTAATACCATTCTTCATGTCCGTTCCAGTATATCTTATTGGAAAACATTCTGATGATTTAAGAGACTACCTGGCAGTGGCTACTACTGTAGTGGTATTTCTACTGACTTTGTTAATGATCCCGCCGGTATTAAACGGCAAGATGTTGGAATATGTTTTACTACCAGCTACTGTTTCACCTATCCCTCTTGAGTTTATGGCGGATCCTCTCGGCCTCTTCGTGGCTATAATCTCAGCTTTTGCATGGATGTTGGCCACAATCTATTCTGTGGGCTATATGGCCCCTGAGCATGCAAAAAACAGGTACTACAGTTTTATGGTGCTCAATCTCGGCGCCATGCTGGGTGTTGTCCTTTCAAGAAATCTATTCACCCTCTACATATTCTTCGAGATCCTTGCTATAGCCTCATGGGTTCTAGTTATTCACGAGGAGACCGAAGATGCGATGGCCGCCGGTAAGAAGTATCTATTCATGGGTATCGGGGGAGGACTTTTCCTTCTGTTCGGAATTATTGTGACATTCATACAGTCTAATACCTTAGATATCACAAAGATTGGGATCTTAACCTACCAAGGCCCAATTACCCACCTGGTCTTCTACGCCTATATTATTGGATTTGGGGTAAAGGCGGGAATGTTTCCAATGCATGTCTGGCTACCTGATGCACATCCAGTTGCACCATCACCCTGCAGTGCCCTCCTATCTGGTGTCATGATCAAGGCGGGTGCTTATGGCATAATCAGAACAGTCTACAATATATTCGGTAC
>SDBV01013844.1_pt1 | contig 10225 bp, 14 predicted proteins | sample 2277081 | NCBI WGS metagenome assembly SDBV01 (sample SAMN10402039, study PRJNA504765) | marine sediment metagenome | isolation source: marine sediment core GS10_PC15, 223 cmbsf | place: Arctic Ocean: Southern Knipovich Ridge | collected 2010 | reverse complement strand
TGAAGCTAGGATTAAAGAGGACTTGGCCGGGACCCCTCCAAAGGAGGGGGAACTCCTCACTCAGAGATTTGCTCGAGAATTCATAGAAAGGACTAGGGCTCGCCTCCTACAAGAAAAGAAGGACATAGGAGAAAGTATTGAGAGGCGCGTTGACAGCATAAATGCTGGGGGAGTGGCTAGTTTTTCTCCTGGGGAATTTAGTTTGGTAGAGCTGAGAGAAACAGGTATAGAGGCTGGTAGGCTTGCAGCTGAAACTGCTCTTTTAACTATAGCATTACAGCCCTTCGTCCGTCCTGTTGGGTCCGTAGTCGGGGCTTTAGGTAGGACTGCAGTCAGAACAACTATAAGAGTCCCTGTTACCACAGTTAGGACTATAAGGAGGGGCATTGAGCTTATAGATGAGGCGAGCGCTGGCCTGGATACTTTTATTACTCAGTCGAAGCCTGCAATACAGTCCATTAGGATTGCTAGGGCTAGGGCAGCTCTCCTCAGGGAAGGGATACTGACTCCAGAAGATCTTAAGCGTACAATTACAAGTATAGAAAACCAGCTAAAGTCTGAGTTAAGTCAAATCAGACCCGGCCAACCTGGTTATACTCTCTTGAAAGAGGCAGAGCAAGCCTTGATAGCAGAGCAACGGAGATTGCTTGAGGCTCAGCTTACAAGGCGATTCACAGTAGGGGAGGCCCAGAAGATAATCTTTGACACTAGGAATGCCCTGAATGCTGCAAGGCAGGAGAAGTTAGTACGTGAGGCCGAACTTGTAGCGCGTCAGTTCCAGAGAGCTAACCCTAGGGAGCTTACAGAGGCAGACGTAAAGAGGTTCGTAGAGTCTGTTAATAAGGAAATAAAAAGTAACTTTTTTGAGTTAAGAGGTGAGAAGTTTGAAGCTGAGATAGATAAGGCTATAGAGAAGGTTTTAGACGCTGGGGAGCTCAAACCTATCTATGAGAGGTTCTTTGCGGATCTTCGAGGGCGAAATATCCTAGCCAGGGACCAGTCACTAAGGCAGCTAGACGCAACTATAGATAGGGTATTGAATAGGGTTAAAGATGATATAGGAAAGAACCTAGAAGACACCCTTCGAGACATGGAAAACCAGTTTAGGATGAAAGTCTTCAAGTCTGAGGCAGACAGGCAAGAGCTTTTGAGGAGGCTTGACCTTGTCCGTAAGGAGAGGCTCCCTGCATTTCAAGGGAGTCTCACTCGTGAGGAGCTACTCGAACGGACAGACAAGATACTGAAGGAGTTGGATGCTATAAAGAATGATCTCCGAGTGCCTAGGGGCTCTACTGACTTCGACAGAAGACTTGCAGATTTTGGAAACAGGCAAATAGACCTGAAGACTGCTGATGCTGCCAAAGAGAGGCTCTTTACTGATATTGGTACCTTCCTAGGTGACCTCCCGCAGCCAGGGACTAATCAGTTCAGGGGACTGTTTACTAGCCCTGAATTAGAGCAAGCGCTATCCCCAGTGTATAGAACCCAAATTCTGACTATAGAGAGGGCTGTCGCAGAGGACAATCTCGAGGTAGCAATTTCTGGAGTAAATGATTTAGCAGTACTCCTAACAGACCTAAGAAATGCCTCCATAGCCTCTGCAGTGGGGGCTGCAACTGAGAGGACTGCCGATGAACCTACTGAGGAATTTGAGCTGGCTCCTAAGACTTCCCCAGCAGTCAGATTGTCACTGTTGGAGGGGCCTAGAGCTCCGATAGTGAGAGAGGGAGTTGTAGGTAGGGAGCTTGAACCTACTGTAAGGGAACTTCCTCTTCCTCTTCCTCTTTTGGAGCCTGAACCCTCTCTTGCTCCCCTCGAAGTTCCACTTCCTAGGGTTGTCGAAGTGCCAGAGATAGAATTTGGCCCCTTCCTAGAGGAAGCCCCAGTCCTTGCCCCTAGTCTAGAACCGGAACTAGCACCGTTCCCAGAGCCTTTTCCTGAACCTCAACCTATACCAGAACCTGTACTAGAACCTGAACCTGAACCTTTCCCCGAACCCAGGCCAGAGCCTTTTCCTGAGCCCCTACTAGAACCTCCTAGACCTAGGCTTCCTCCTCCAACAACTCCTCCAACAACTCCTACTATTCGTCTCCGCCCCCGCCCTCCAAGCAGAGAAGAAGAGAGAGAAAGGGTAAGAGCAATACGAGTCTGTTGGTTCGTTGCCAAACGCGAGAGCGAGTGGGTCCTTTTCCGCAGGAAGCGTATTGACGGCGACATTGAGCTGGAGGAAGTTTCATTCCATCCTACCAGGAGAGCTGCTTTCATCGCTGGGCAACAGCTTGGAATAATCAAATGTCCAGGTACTAGGAAGGCGGAGAAACTTACCATCAAACGGCGTAGAAGGAGTACGGACTTATTTGACGAAGGGGGCCTTCCAGTATGAGCTTTTTACTTGGAATGGTAGGAGCACTTGCGAGTATTTACATCTTCCTTTTCTCTGCTGCGAGGATAGGAGACAATGCAGAGAATACGGTTATAGTCTTTGCGTCGATATTCCTCTTCCTCTTCTTCGCGTTCTCTGTGGCAGATGAGTTCAACTCTAAGTTCTTCAAGAATGGGAAATAACGATGATAAGTACTGCACAGTTTAGGACTACTTTTAGAGCTATTTTGGCCATAGTGGTACTGCTGGCTGCGCTTTATATTGGCTTCCCCAACACTATCACAGGGTCTGTAACCTACAGAGATGAGGGAGTTGCAGTTGCGAATACCCCTCACAACGTTCTTAACTGTGTAGGGGCAGGGGTAGTCTGTACAGACGGCGGCTCAGATGTGCTGACCCTTACTGTGGCAGCAGCTGCAGGAGGGTATGTCACTATAGATGATGAGGACGTTGCCTTGGCGCAGCGTACTGTTCTCAACTTCGCTGGTGCAGGAGTTATTTGTGCTGACGATGCTGGAGTCCAGACGACTTGTACAATTGCAGGAGGGGCTGGCGGGGAAGACCTACAGGGGACTTACGACCTTGAGACTGCTCCTGCGCTAATCGTCATTACTGATGCCTTAGGGGGTATACAGTTCAATGGTAATGCAGAGACTGTTGAAGCAACTCTTACCATTCTCGATAATGTGGCAGATCAGGTAGGTATCCTCATCGACAATGATGATGAAGTAGGAGCTGAAAATAGTCCAATCCTCAGGTTTGCGAACTCCACAGCTGGTGCAGGTGACCTTCAATTTGACTTAGTTGTGACTGCTACCTCCTTTGAGATACGTGGAGATGACGGCGTAGCGGATATAACTATAGCTGATGCCGGGGCTATTACTTTAACTCCTACGACTGACACCTTCTTTGCTAATGGCACAGGAGTTGTCGTTGGCCATAACGCACAGATAGACTTTGGAGCTATACCTGAATTTCAGATACTGGGGACATCTGCCCCTGACTCCTCCATGGGATTTGCAAGATTCTCGAATAACGCTGGAGGAGCCACACTTAGATTCCTCAAGAGTCGAGATGCGACCATTACAGCTCCTCCTGGAACCATTGTACTGGATGGAGACGAGCTAGGTAGAATCCGCTTCCAGGCAGACGATGGAAGCGACTACAATACAAATGCTGCTGAAATCTCCGCTGAGGTGGATGGAACTCCTGGGTTCAACGATATGCCAGGACGTTTGCTCTTCAGTACTACTGCTGATGGAGCTTCATCCGTAACGGAGAGGATGAGAATTGACAGCACAGGGGCAGTAACTATAACTAGCAATTCCTTCACATTCGGTGCAAATGCTGCTTCCAATCCAACTCTTACGTTTGATGCTGACACAGATGAAACTATCATCTATGATGCTATCACTGACAACCGCTTTGAGATAAGCGATGACTGGTTTGTCACCGGCGATGTAGATGCTACTACTATTGGAGGCATTACTAGTGCCAACCTAGTTGACAAGTCTGCAGCTGAGGCTATTACTGGAGCCTGGGACTTTGGGGGAGCAACCTCCTTAGAGCTTCCTAATGGGGCTGCAGGAACTGTCGATGCAGCTGGTGAGATAACTGTAGACACTACAGATGACCAACTAGTATACTTTGGGGGAGCCGAACGAGTCATAACTTACCACGAGTCTATCAGCTTCACACTAGAGACCCCAGCTGACGTTGACAACTGGCTCCTGGGGAAGCGCCAAGATGCCATCACCATAACTGATATTCACTGTATTGTTGACCCAGCTGATGCTGGAGAGTCAGTAGTTATCGATGTTCAGGAGAGGGATGCCACTGCTGACAACCCTGCCACTGTAGATGCAACTATAACTTGCGACAACGACGGGGCTGAAGACGACGGTGCCCTTGCCAACGGTACTATCGACGCTGGGGACTGGTGGAGCATAGACATCGGGGCCGTAACCGGAACAGTCACTCAAGTGGCAGTAAGCATCTACTTTACGGTAGATAGAGAGTAGGTTATGAAGAAGTTTAGAGTTGCCCCAAGATATCTTTGGGGAGTAGTCCTTGCAATATTAATTGCAGTAGTCTCCACTGTCTCCCTTGTATCTGCTCAGCTTAGTCCCACCCAAGAGGATCTTGCCCCCTACCAGAGCCTTATACTCCTTCCTACTCCGCCCCCAGCGTATGACTTGGGAATAGAACCTAAAGATGGTGTCTGCAGGACGGATGGGTGTTTTTACTACCTCGCCTGGTGGGTATGGGTAGATGAGCGGGACCATGAGCCTTTTTGGGCCGCTCCTGAACGTGGCACTGTCCTAGGTCTTGTAGATTTGAGGTCCATCCCTCAAATGGGTTCTACTCCCCAAGACAACTTGGGGGAAAAGGGATTTGGCTTCTTTGTCTATCCTACTACAGTGGATATCTGCCCAACCGGCTGTACACACGTAGGCAGGATGCTTAGTGATAGCCTAGATAGGAAGTTAACTCTTACAGTCGAGTCTAGCCTAGAGTCAGATCTAGGACTTGCCTCAGATGACCTGGACGGACTAACTGCCGAAGGGACTCTTTGGAAGTTGGTGACAGAGCTAGCAGACCCTACTGGGGAAATCCGTTGGAAGCCCCTCGTTCCCGGAGTTGATGGCAAGCTCAAACTCTATCTTGGTGGCCACTCCCTCATTAGGGAGGAGGTATACGACCCTGTAATACACCCTTTGGTCCTCCCGCTACTCCGATACGACTTCAAGGAGGTACGGACTGAGTCTGAGGCAGTAGGATCAGACTACCACCGTAAGGTCCTCGGGTCCATACTCGAAAAGTATGCTGTGGTTGGCTTCACCCCTAACGACATAACAGATGGCATTGACCCGTTGCCCCCCACTACTACCTTTACGGAAGATTGGAATTGCGCAGACTCTGGAAGTCCTGATTGTGACCTCAACTGGACTGAGGACCCAGCAGTCGCCAGCATCGTTAGCAACAAGCTCCAAGGCCAAGCTACCGACAGCAAACACAAGCTGATTCGTAATGACCAGGGCGACCACTCTGGGGTGGACCACTTCTCCCAGGCCGAGGTTACGTGGGATGTCGCTACCTCACAGTATGGGGGTATGGCTGTCCGGTTCAAGAATGCTAGTGGGGGCGCTCGCGAGGCCTACACTGGTGTCGCCGACGCTTCAACTGACCAGGATGAAATTTACAAGAGGGTACTGAATGTAGTCTCCCTTATAGGCAATCAAGCCCACACTGTCGGCGCAGAAACGCTAACGGTCAATTTTGAGGCAGATGGTACCACCCTGGACCTGGACGTAGGAGCCAGTAACCTTAGTATAACAGATGTGTCAATTTCGGGTAATACCCGAACAGGACTTAGCCGATTCTCCGCATCAGGAGCCAGGAGTCATACGTGGGACAATTTTCTAGCTGAGGACTTGGCAGCGGTAACCAGACAGCAAATCATCATTACGACGCAGAGTGTATGGCCTCCCGTTGTATCTTGGCTGATTCCCAGAATGTTGGATTTCGTAAGGAGGTAGGACTGGTATGACCACAACCTTGGTGATATACATAAGCTTCTTTTCCATCCTAGCTGGGGCTCTATCCTTAGCTCTCGTATTTTGGGTTTACAGGCAGCGAGTGGCTAAAAGGCTAGTCCTCATCATCGTAGGCGAGGACAACAGGATTTATACGAGGTTAGCTGATCCCAGCGAAAACGTAGTTACTGCTCTCTCTCCTAAGGGGGAGAAGATGACCTATAACTACGACCGTTCTGTAGTACTTTACAAGAAACACTTCTTCCTGCTGGGGCAGTGGACTCCTACCCTTATGTGTGTAGAAGGAATTCCAACCCCTATTGACCCTCGAGCCAAGACAGCTAATACAGTAAAGTTTGGAAAACAGTTAGCTGGATTGCTTGACAGTGACATAGGGTCCAGATATGCCCAAGGCACGAAGAAGAAGGAACCTCTCATGATGTGGATTGTCGGAAGCGCAGCAGCGGTCATGGCTACCGTCGTAGGACTTGGGTACTACCTGGTAACTCAGACCTCTATAACTCCTACTACTGGAGGATAAAATGGTCACAGAACGTAAGCATTTGTTAAGGCAGAATGGAGCTGGCCCTGCCCTCCTCTCTGAGAAGACAGATATAGTCCCTCTGGAAAGGGTCATCTATAAGATACTAGACGCCGCCTTTGGCGCAACTGACTTCAGCAAACCCGAGTCCTTCGCTGAACTCATCTGGGCTCTTCATATGTGTGACATTCCAGAGAAAGAGGAGTCTCTAACTATCGAACTCCTAGAGTGGGGGGTTCAAGCCAGCGTCCTAGCCGGGGCTCCTGTAAGGACTCCTTTCCGCCTAGTAGCTATGCGGCTTGCAATTCATAGCGATTTAAGGGGCTGGGTAACAGAGGCTTTCGCAAGCCGTATGGCAAAGATGTTGAAGGAATCCAAGGAAGAGAAGGAAGAAGGGGACCTCTAGTGTACTTGCCCAATGTAGTCATAGTGGAGGGTAAGCCAGGTAAGGGAAAAACTCTTACTGCCGTCTATCTGGCCCTCTACCACCAGGCCCTCTATGGAGTGAAGATACACTCAACAGTAGAACTTTACTCTGTAGCTGATTGTATATGCGGAGGGCAACATCCAATAGAGAAGGGGGGCTTTTGGTGCCCTAAGGAAGAAGCAGCCTATCCCGAATCTGAAGCAGAAGACATCCAAGTCCTCGATTATAGACACCTTCCAAATTTCACAACTCTCTACGACGCAATGAAGGAGGCAGAACAAACTCCTGAGGCCTTTTCAGATGCCTCTTTCATTTTAGACGAAGGACAAAAATTCCTAGACTCACGTACTTCCACCTCTAAGATCAATCGGATAATGAACCAGATGGTAGGGGACTACAGGAAGCATAGTTTAGACATATATGTGACTACACATCACAGAACTATGATAGATAAAAGATTCAGGCGGTACGTAACCCATCTACTCGACCCTCAGGTATATGAGGAAGAGGACCTTTGTGTAGTTAGCTCTCACGAGGTTGGAACGGGAAAAGCTATGCGATTCGAATTTCAGATATCTACTGTAGCCCCTTTCTATAGGACAGAGGAGAAGGTCGTCACTGGAGGGAAGTATACAAGGATGAAGGAGTCGGACCTAGAGTAATGGACAACTTGCTTGTAGGGGCAATTTTTATAGGAGTCCTACTTTTCGCTTATCAGAGAGCAAGAGGGAACTGATCTTCCCTCTCATTTAGGACACTCCCAAGGATACCCTTGGGCAGCCCTCCTCCCAAAGGTGTCTTTGGGGTGTCCTCTTATCCTACCCTAACAGGAAGGAGGTGAAATATGGCAGTAGGCGTGACGAAGAGCGGCAAGTTGAAGAAGGGCTTCCGTTTCGTCAAGGGTGGGCGAGTTGCCAAAGCCCGGAAGAAGAAGCGATAGTCACCCTTCCACAAGGAAGGGAATGCCTCGTAGTGGAGAGTGTCGGACCTCGATGAAGCTATCAGGACTCTAGGAAAGGAAAAGAAGTGAGAATCATGGCCATGGTCGGCGTGCTCATAGGAATTATCATCGCCTTGGTTAGCTTACGGCCCACTAGGATAGGAATGTCCTATGTGAATGAGGGTGAACTCGGGGAACGCTGTGACGCCAATCCCGAGCTAAGCCGAGAATGCATTCTCGGAAAGTGTACAGACTACCGGAGGAGTTTAGTCTCCTTAATAACCGGCATAGAGCGCCCTCCGTCCAGAACGGACGAAGATATAGTCGAAGCTACAGGAAAGCAGAACCTGTGGAATTCAAGCGTAGGCGTGAGCCTGGTCCCAGTTATTGTAGATCAGGTGAATTCTTTGGACACAGAAATTACTCCCACGAGCGTTATCAACTTGGCAAATCTTTTGCCAATAATTTTCATCGCCGTCAAATTGAAGGCGGCCCCACTTAGTAATAGGTGGGTGAAGAAGGACGTGAATTCGGGGAAACCTAATGCCCTTTGCTTACGAAGGGTTATGGCAATCCCGAGCCAAGCCTCCCACCCTTCATACTGAAGGGAGGGTTGAAGGTGTAGAGACTATCCAGCAATGGAGTACTCCAGACAAAGTCTGGGGGAAGCGCGTCCCCTCCCTCTGGGAGGATGATATAGTCCAACCCCTCAGGAAACTGAGGACAAGTTGCGTAATTGTGGGAGCGGTTGGTTTCTTGTCTCGAGGACAGAACCGAATCTAAGTGATCTTCTAGGAGGGCCTTAGAGTAAACCCGTTTAGAGGGGTCTAGTGGGGAGTGTCCAGATGGACACCAATGGTAGCCGTCCTTCCCAACTCTGAGAGAAGAAATGTCAGCAAAAAAGATACTCAAACTAGAATTACGGGAAATAGGGGGCAGAGAAATTTTGGATATAAGAATCTGCGTCCAGAATGGAAGTGGAGAGTTCCTTCCAACTAAGAAGGGATTTTCCTTATCCCCAGGACGGAAAGGAGAATTGATTCAATGTCTCAAGGAACTAGGCGAGATGAGCTTGTCGATAGAGTTAGAAGAATTGTAAGAAAAGAGCTAGAGGAGCGAAAGAGACTTTGGTACATTTTACTCGGTGCCGCATTCGTGTCTTTAGGCTTTGCCCTTCCCTTAGTAAAAGGTTGGCCCTTTGCTTAGGATCCTTCAATGTGAAGGATCGTTTATCCCTCCTTTGGGAGGATGCAAAGCCTAAGGACTATGAAGACTGGATTCGGTTAGGCGTAGTACTGACCCCTCCCGTAGGAACATACATCACAGTAGCGATTCTCTTACTTAGGGAATAAGAAAATACCATTATGTATATGTACATATCCATATATATGATGTATACTTGAGGCACAAAGGAGGTGCCACATGGTACTTAAATTCAGTGAAGAGGAGCAAGCAGAGATAGACCAACTGAGGCGTGATTCAGAAGAACTCAGAAGGCACAAAGATACAAACAGGGCACTGCAGAGAGCGCGTATCAGGATAGCCCAGGACCATCCAGAAGAGTACGAAAAGTGCGTAACGGAGGAATACGAGAAGTTAGGTCTGAAACGCAGGCTCCCTACTATGATTGGTAAGAAGGGTAAGGGCAGTGCCTAACTGGTTCGACGAGTGGCAGGAATTTAAGGGACGAGTCGAGGACGAAATGGCTAGGAAGTACAACGACAGTTTCTACCTTTCCTACTACGAACAAGTGAAGAAGAAGACGCCAGTCAATGAGAAACTGCTGAAGATGATACGACTTGAGTTGTTGGAGAGAGGATTGATAAACCTTGAGGGGCAGTCCAGTAACTCCTAGGAGAGGTTATGGCTAAGTTCGTCATCCCTAGACCCCCAGCAAGTGAATTCGATTCGCGTGTTAAGCAGTGGAAGCGCGTCGTCCCTGAAGATAGCGCAAGGACCCTCTCTAGGTTCTTCTGGTTGAGTGGAGCTCGAGGAGCGGGTCCTAAACGCGCTCTAAGAGAGTTAGGCAGAAGATTCAGAAAACTAAGGAAAGAGGGATTTTCTATACAAGAGGCAAAAGATAAACTAACACAAGAAATAACAATAGATGGAAATGTACCAATTACAGAGGCAGTCAGGGAGATTATATCCCCATGAAGGGTTTCTCAGAGCCTCCTATACCCAAAGTAGACCCTAGGCCAATAAAAGAGATCCCTGTCATAAACAAGGAATCTACCAGGGACCTAGTCTTCCCATTCCTAGAAGAGGACCAGTTCTACTACATAGGACTAGATTCTGACCAAAAGTGTCCCATAAAGAAAGGAAAAGTCCTCTCTACTCTAAAGAATAAGATAATAGCTACACGGAACCAAGGAACCTAATCTTTGCCGAATTCTTTT
>SDBV01013842.1_pt1 | contig 10226 bp, 26 predicted proteins | sample 2277081 | NCBI WGS metagenome assembly SDBV01 (sample SAMN10402039, study PRJNA504765) | marine sediment metagenome | isolation source: marine sediment core GS10_PC15, 223 cmbsf | place: Arctic Ocean: Southern Knipovich Ridge | collected 2010 | reverse complement strand
TCTCGCGTCTTATCGGCAACAGCAACCTCAGCAGCTTTCTCCGCCTTGTAGTCCGCGACAAGCTGAAGCTGACTCTCGTCCGTGAAATCCATCTCCACGCCGCTATTCAAATCGACGCAGATGTATCCCTCCTCAGCGTATCCTACGACACCTTGCGCGCCGTTGGACACTACTCGTACTTCGTCACCTACGTTAAACATTATTGTTCTCCCTATGCCGGCGGATACAGATAGATGTGCAAGTCAGCAACCCACCTACTATTCGCCCAGGTGGAGCCCAGCATCATTGGGCAAGGACCATCAACGTCCCACTTCCGATTCTCTTCGTCGATCCTGTAGCCTTTCGACGCAAACTCATCCTCAACCATCCGGACAAGTTCATTATACGTAGGATGAGCGACAGCAGTATCTCCGCTGATCCGCGTCCAAAGATGCACGCGACCACCAGCAAGCTGATAAGCTTTGTTCCCGTGATGCCTGTCAGCAATTTTGCCAACGGCGCTTTTAAGTATTCGTGCCCATTGTGGTCTAGTCATTATTCGTCTCCCAAACGTCCAACTCAGCCTGGATGATTGCCGTGTCTTCGTCACTAAAGCAAGCGAAGATTACTTCCATGTTCTGAAGCTCTATCTCCTTCTGAAAACTGTATATCATAGATACAGCAATAGAAGCAGCATTCTCCTTGTTAAAGCCATATGCGCCTGTGCTGATAGCAGGAAAAGCAATCGAAGGAACCCTCTCCGCAATGGCGCGCCGCATACATTCACGATAGCATGACTCAAGCAAATCGTTTCCGCACCATTCATCGTATTCCCGCATGTCCGGCCCAACCGTATGGAAGATCCGTCTCGCAGGAAGATCGTAGCCAGGAGCGTCCCTAACCATACCTGTTGGGCAACCATGGGGATAATGTAGATTGCTGTATTCGATCAGACACGGTCCAGCAGCCGCATGGATAGCTCCGTCAACTCCACCGCCAAGCGCCAACGCATTGTTAGCAGCATTGACAATGGTGTCAACTTCCAGCGTGGTGATGTCTACTGTTTGTGCGGAAATAAGCATTTATTCTTCCTCATTTGTTTCGTCCACACTGTAGCACGGATTCTGGACCGGTCAACCCTTACATGCTAATGGCGTAGAGCATATAGTCGAACTTCTCCGGGTCCCACAAGCCCAGCGGCTCTAAAGCAGCCTTTGTTTGCTCGTAGGCAGTAGCCCATTCCAAGTCCGTCAGCACGTTGAAGTTAGTCGGAACGCAGTCGCCCAAGTCCATGTTTTCAAGCACACGTCCAACCACAAACTCAGTCGGACCGCACATCTGACTGTAGATCATTGAGATGGCAGTCTCGTCAACCTCGCCTTCTTCGTTGCCATACCATTCCTGCAAATGTTCCAGCTTGTCGGAAGCGTGGTGTTCAACCGTCGTCTCGATCCACATCTTCTTTCCGCATACAGCGCAGAACTTGGCCTCGGACTCTGGGTGATCACAGCCACGCACCTTGTTCTTTGTTTTGCCGGTCACTACATCCTTACAATGCACGCCGACGATCGCGTAAACGTATGTTTCGATTGTCATTTACTGTCCCTCCGGGTTGTATACCATTTCCTCAAACAGCTTGGTCAGCGTGTCAGTCTTCACAACGCGCCCAATCCGCGGATGATCAGCAGTGCCGCCCATAACAACAGCAGTGCCAATCCATTCAAGGTTCACACCAGGATAGTTGATGTATTCCCTGACGCGATCTGCCACATAGTCCAGGCGGGTATCTTTCCCGTAAACTGTGGGCAGCCTTCCGTCAGTCGTCTTTACAACGTATACACTGGTTTCCATGATCGTGCTCCTGTTTTCCATGCTCGTATTGTAGCACAGATATCAGACTGGTCAAGTCTTTTCCATTATTCCTTGAGATAAGCATCATCAAAGTCACATGCTTCACAAGGAAACGATTGCATTTGCTTCCCTGTTTCAACAGGACAATCGTCATCGCCATATTTGCAACCATGAATCGCACAGCAATGCTCGGTGTGAACATTCTTGTGAGAATCAAATCCATTCAGCCAAGCCTCTCCCCAGCGCGAATCAGCAGGACAATCTCGCTCCAATCCATTCTGAGCAGCTTCCAGTCCTTGCTGAAATGCACTATTGTATTGCCCTTTCGGCAGCCTTGTTTTGAACTTAGTTGCAGATCGCTTCTCGCCCACAACCGAAACCGTCCAGACCTTTTCCGTTGTGCCATCGTAGCCGCCATACGCATACACAGGCTCGTCAACGTAGTCGCTGCTGACACGGATGCAAACAAGACCTTGACGCACGCCCTCGTCACGAAGCTCAATCAGCTCTTTGATAAGGTCGTCAATCGGCCCGTCCAGTCCGTAGCCGTTAAGGCTGAACTCCGAAAGCGTAACAGTTTCAACTTTGGCCATGCTCTGTCCTTCCATGTAATAGCGTTGACTTACATATTAACACAAATATCACAGCGGTCAACGAAAAACGAGCCGCGCCCTGGACTATTTGTACTAGTCCTCGCCGCTTGACCCGTTTTCCATAAGTGTGCATTCGCCACATTTATAGTATATACATTATAACACATTTGTCTTAAATGTCAAATTCTTTTTTCTTAACGTTAATTTCGGTTAACTTTAATTTATGTTGACACCTGCGCCAAATAATGTTATAGTATAGGATGACCGATGACAGTAAACTACCACACCTAAAGATAATAGATGCTGCTCGACTACGTAAGCAAGAAGAGGACCTGCGCGACAATGACTACAAACGTCGTGCCCAAAAACAGAAGAATTTTTATGCTCAAGCAAGGGTAAATGCCGAAATAGTCAAAGTACTTAAAGAAGCATTATCAAGAAGTGTTATTCTAAATGAAGATGGAACAGTATTATTCAAATGGTCAGAAGAGTTAATAGAGTCAATTACAGCTGATATTGAAGATCCTGGCACTGTTCAAGAACAACGTAAGAGACGATCCAAATAGTTTGGCACTCACTGCCAATTTTTTCCACTCACTGCCTGGCACTCACTGCCAAAATTCTATTAAATTAGCTTGGCACTCACTGTAATTTTTATTTTGGCACTCACTGCCAAGCACAGTGTCAGAAATTTTTACACTCACTGCCAAATCTTAACGTTAATTTCTCTTTACACTCACTGCCAAACTTCTTAATCGTCGTTAACGTTAAAATCTGTTAACGTTAATTTTGGTTCATACTTAATTTTGGTCAATATTAACGGAATCTTCATTATTAAGGCGTATAGTTAACGTATGGTAAGGTTAAGATTCATAGTGAACCGATGTTAATAGTGAAGTTTCGTTGACTATGATTATTAAGCTTAAGAGACGTTCACAATGAATATTCACAATGAATCTTTACTATGAACGAAAGTAATGAAAGTTTCTTTACTTGATTCGTTAACTATAAGGGAGGCAAGTATAGATTAAGTATAGATCAAGTAAAGACGGGGTTTAACGACAGTAAAACCACGATGGGTATCACAGGTTGTGCCTTAAAGGTATATAAAGGTGGTCCATCAAGTGCATGGGTTTAAAAATTTCATCCCATCCTTTCTCCATCATATTCATACCGTCCGCGCCCCACAATTCCTATCCTATCCGACCAAGAACAAGACCATTTCCTACACTCTCGACCCCACAATACTGAACAGCCAACCAGATAAAGCCTCTAAACTTCCCAACTATCTATCAAAGTTTCACACCTTCTTTCAGGAGTGCCAATACGATACATTAGGGTGTCATCTATCATGAACCAATGGTTGGTTTCATTGGTTGACACGAAGCATAATGTCTCAAATAGACCTATATTATAGAGTGCATCACGTGGAGTATGTATTTCCATCTATGTAGATCCTGTAGATCCTCCATTGTAGGATATGTAGATCCTACAGACCCGGCTATGTAGGATCTGCAGACTTGGCTATGTAGGATATGTCGATCCTACAGACTTGGCTATGTAGGATATGTCGATCCTACAGTGGCTATGTAGGATTTTTATATCTTTCATATAAAATATAAACCACTTCGCCATCCTGCACTCTATACCATTTAAGTTTTGGTTCGCCGAGCTCAAAGCATACGGTTTCTCGTAGGCCTGCGTCACATAAAAATTCTATTCTCCTGTCTCTTGACATTATAGTTGCTTCCATCGTATACTTATCTTACCATTTATTATAAACCATCTATTATTTCTATCAGTGTTTTGAAAACACAGAGTTTCAAGTAAGCACAATTTATAAAGTATACCTTGCATGTTAAGTGTTGTCATTGTCTCGACCCCATTATATTCTTAGGATTTTGAATTTATTTATGACGTATGATATAGTAATAATGTAATTGATCATCTTTCATATACACACAATTATTTCCTTTGTGTGGTATACCTTCAGAAAGGTTGAAACCTATTGTTTCTATCATTCCAGCATAATGAAGTGTGTTTACTAATTGTTCTTTTTTAGTCATTAGGATTTTCTATACTCTGGCGGTTGTGCCGTCCCGATTTTATTTTTAAAATGTACTTGATTATTCTTAAAGTACCAATGACCATAATCATTTGTGTGCTTAAAACACATAGTTTCCATCAGACCCATTAGTCTTAATACTCTATGTCCGTTTAATGTTATTGGTTTACATTTCCTCATTTATACATATACTCTTTATAAAACAGATGTGGGCATCAACTTAACAAACATTCGTTCAGATGGTTTAACCCAGATCACCCAGGGTCGATCGGGGTCGACACTGTGTCTAGGAGGTCTTGATATAAAACAATCAGTTTCATACAAGCCCATTCTAAATGAATTGCCCTCGCGTGGTTTATTTTTCATTTCTCAGTCCACGCTTTAAGCGCCCATAAAGAGTTTTCGAATACTAATTGACCTGTGTTTTCCTTCAGTTGCACGTAAAGGTGATATTCACTAGCTATTACAAAACAATATGTTTCAAGCATACACATTTTATATAAGCTACTACTGCGTAATTTATTTGTCATTTGGGTATCCGAATGTTTTTTCATCCTCCTCATCAAAATCATATGAAAACCAACAAGTTTCATATAGTCCTAATATATCAAGATAATCATAAACGTCAATGTCTATTGATTTATAAGTTTTACATCGAGCAGCCCACTGATAACTTATTTCTATCCATTTGTTATTCATTATGCTCACTGTTTTTTGTCCGCCATCTAATAGTTAACCACACTATTACAGCTAAGATTGATGAGATTGGTAACACAAGCAATGCTGGCCACACTTCTGGATATGGCTCTATCCATTTCTTATAGTATTTGTGTTGTTTTACTTTAGCTATCATTTTATCACCTTGGTGGTCTACGTAACCATGTGTGCGTCCGTTTGTGTCATAAAAGCATATAGTTGTTATAAGTTTCCAGGAAACTTCTAACTGTCGGACAGACCCACTTTATATAATACAGTGCTATATGATTTAGTAAACATTATAGGTTTTCCATAGTTAACTTAAATGATTTTTGTGGTTGGCTGTCTTTCTTAAAATCAAAATCAAACAAGTAACAGGTTCCGGGATTGACAAAACAAAATGTTTCGTATAGCCCTGTTAAATATAAAGTAGCAAGTAATGAGTTGTATTTCATCCATTATTATATAATGTTTTAATGTGGAATACTACTTCTAATTTTGTAGCATTTGTTGAGAGCATCTGTGATCTTCTTGTGTTCTTTTATATCGTTTTCTCTTTCGATTTTGGCGGATATTATTAAGATCGATCTGGTTTCGTGTAGCCCGAGCTTATGTAGCTCTAGGAAATGCATGTAGTGGGGAAACATATATATTGGTATACACATACCAATATTTAGTGGTTAGATTAGTTGGGCGTTAGTTCCATGTAAAAGGATTTGATGCTGCGTGTATTCCGAACGTTAATGATTTGTCATCCATGTGAACGTATGTTTGATATTCATTGGTGGCTATAAAACAAAGTGTTTCATACATACCCATCTTCCATAAGTTGCGGCTGCGTAGCGCGTTAGTAGACATTAATTTAGTTCCATACTCCTATTGGCATTTTCATTCTTGTCACTGTGGGTATCTTCTTTAGAGTATTTAGCTGTGTGCCTGCTGCGCCGATCATATAGTCTTCTAAATCGCCACGTGGTGCTGTTGACTGCTTCTCAATAACTATCGGGATGGCCTGTACTCTTGCGGTGTCGGTATCCACTCCTTGATCGCGCAACGTTTTATATAGATCTTCATGATCGGCATCGTATGAATCCACTATGTAAACAGTGCCGTCTATAACTGTTCCTCGTAGTGGATAATCAAGTCCATGTATGGCGCCTCCGTGATGAATGTATTCGTCATCAAAGTCATCAAGCTTATCTATAGGAGTGTCGAGATCGATGTCCGGGACTTTTGTTAGTATATATGAACTCCGAAGGATGGCTCGGATGTCTCCGGCCGAGGGATTCATATAGATTTTAAATCCTGCATCGTTTTTGAATAGTTTATACTCGAAGAGTTCACTTAGGTTCATAACTATTATTTATTGCGTAATATTGCGACGCTTGTATTACCTCTAACGTTTCAAACAGTCCTAAAAGTTGTAACCATATTGCTGGTCTTGATGGCTCATAAGGGGCACCGGATTTTAACCATCTTATATTTTCATCTTTATAATCTAATGATTCTTTAAGAATTTCTTTATATGGATCTGTGTTCATGGTATTGTTACTATATCCCACGTCTCTATTAACCCATAACATGTAGCCATGTATACTGTTTTTCAAGATCGCTGGCATCAAATATTCCATTTAATACAGCAATAAAATGCTCGTGACTGTCTAATGTCATTCTTACAAGACCTTTGTAATCATCAATCATTTAACTATGTCCTCTAACTATGTCCTATGTTTCCATTAAACCCATAATACGTAACCATATAAGTTGTCTAACATATTCATCTTGAGTTTGTTTTAAAGAACGTGCATAATGGCCGTAAATAAGTCTTTCGGTTTCTACAAATTGTCTGTATTCTTCATCAGTCATTACATATCATATCCATATATCATATCCCACGTCTCCACTAAACCCACAAGTTGTAACCATTGCTGTCGTCTTATAGTATATGTTCTCGAGGTCATAGCATATAGATAATGATCTTTATATCTTACGACTGTATCCACATAATATATGTATCGTTGATCATTGGTCATCATATTATGTCCCACGTTTCATATAAACCCATAATCTGGAGCCATGTTAGGTGACTAATAGAGATATCACGACCGTCACATGTTATAGTTAAAAACGTATCTGCGTTACATATTTTAGGATTGCTATGTTGTGAAGCTATTTCAGCAAGCCTTCTATATGCGTCATCATTGCCGATCATTATATCATGTCCCACGTTTCCATTAAGCCCATAAGTTGTAGCCACACATGATGATGAATAGACTCATATCTGCTATGAGCTAAAAAATACATACAATCATCAATACTATACATGTCTTGCTGCTCTACAAATTGTCTGTATTCTTTATCAGTCATGCGTTTTCCTGTGTCGTGTGCTATCCCACGTTTCTATCAAACCCATAAGACGTAGCCATATTGACATTTTTCTACTATTTGTAGAAGAGCTGTATTTTAAAAAATACATGTGATTACCGAAATACGGTTTATCTTGTCTTACAAGTTCTCTATATTCTTCATCTGTCATGTAATATATCCCACGTCTCTATTAAACCCATAAGGCGTAACCACACTGCCTGTTTTGCTGGTTCGTCGTTTGATGAAATAAGTTCTCTAAGATATGCTTCCTTGTGATTCCGTATGAGGAATCTTTCACACTCTACAATGTAATCATAGTCATCTGCCATTATAGTATATCCCACGTTTCATATAAACCCATAATCTGGAGCCATGCTAAATGATTAACAGAGATTTCATGACCGTCGCATGTTATAGTTAAATTCCTATCTGCGTCAAGTATTTTAAAATCGTTAAGTTCTGAACACCTTTCAGCAAACTCTCTATATAGGTCATCATCGCCGATCATTTAATCATGTCCCATGTCTCTATCAAACCTAGAATTAATAACCATAATTTTTGATTTACTTCTGCTGATAGAGTGCGTTCTTTTAGAAAACGTATTCTATCTGGTACGAGCTCCCTTTCTGAATCTACGATCTCTTTATAGTCTCCGTCGTTCATTTAACTATGTCCCATGTTTCATATAAACCCATATTATAATACCATACTTTCTGTCTATCATAAGTCTTATAAACAGGATGATACATTCCATAACGCACGTATCCTTTGTCTGTCATTTTATCATATCCCATGTTTCCATTAGTCCTATGAGCATTAGCCATGTAGTGTGTTTCACCCCTTCATGATATTCTTCAGTCGCCACATCAATAAAATACTCCTGAAGGTCGAAGGCTATTTTTGCGAGTTGTCTATATTTTTTATCTGTCATTGTATAAAATCTCTTGTTTCCATTAAGCCCATAAGGCATAACCACGCACGATATTTTATAAGATAGTCGCGCCCTCCTCTAGATAAAGATATAAAATGATCTTGACTGATTGTTGTCATGAGTACAAGATATCTGTATGCTTCTTCGTTTGTCATACTATATCCCATGTCTCCATTAGCCCCATAAGAAATAACCACTCTAAGTGATTGATAACATCGTGATCGGAAACATATCTATATGCTTGCACTAATTCTCTGTACTTTTTATCATTTTTCATGTCAGTCATTTATACCATGTCCCACGTCTCTATTAAACCTAAAGCTCGTAACCATACTAATTGTTTTTCGTGTTGATTAAAGTTCTGACTTTTTATTACGAGTGCATTATGAGAAGTATACTCGGATTCTATCATTGCACAGCGCCTGTATTCTTTTTCCCTGTCCATTTCATGTCCCACGTTTCAATCAATCCTAAAAGACGTAGCCATATAAGTCTTCTTTTATATTTTTCGGCGGGACTATGTTTTAGGTAGCTTGCAAAATACTCCCGATATTCGGAAGTTGTCCTCACAAGCTCTCTATATGTTTCTTCATTATCTATTAACATGTCATGTCCCATGTTTCTACTAACCCCATTAATCGTAACCATGCTGATTTTCTTATACGTTCTGGTTCGTCGACAGCGACCATAGATAAGAACTGATCTTGATGTTCAGAACATAGTTTAGTAAGGTATGCATATTCCCATTCTTTAGTTGTTGACGATGTTGTCATACTGTATCTTCCTGGTTACTTTTGGTTTTGGCGCGCTTGGCCGAGGCCGACAGTTAGCAGAAGAACAGTATGAATGTAGTCGTTTATATTTTCATCTGGATATTTCATACCACGTTTCCATTAATCCCATAAAAAGCAGCCACGCGACTTGTCTACCCCTTGGGTTAGACGAATTAAAACATAGAGGTTTAGACTTTAAAAATCTATAATTCTCTTTTGCCACTTCGCGAAAAAAATTTTCTCTGCTAGTCATATCATAAACCATGTCTCTATCAACCCCATAGCTTGTAACCAGAACATGTGCTTGGAGCGTTTATCAGCAGTCACCATCAACGAAGCAACATATGCCGTCCTAGGAGCGGTTATATCCACAATATTCCTACATGCCGTATCATTGTCAATGGAATTAATATCTATCATCTATACCACCTCTTAAAAAATATGCTGTCTCCATGAATCCCTCTATCTCTAAACGTGTAGCAACATCACTTGATATAAGATAGTTGTAAAAAGGAAGATTTCGTGGATACATTAGTGCTTTTATTAAAAAAATATCTTCAAGCTCTTCATTAGTCATCAAGGTTGTTTGTATATTCATGATACCATATTAGATGTGCTGTTTCTATTAATCCTACAAATTCTAACCATGTTGTCCGCTGGTAGTTCACATTAGTAATCACATTTATGTAACGGGACAAGCCATAAGTGGACATGTCATTATACTCTGCGAGAACTTTTGCTCGTTCATTGCAGAATTCTATAAATCCTTTATCAGTCATCAGTTGTTCCTGTTTATAATCAAAGCTGTTTCTAATAAACCTATGCGGTATAACCACAATAAAGCAAACGGGCTCACAACGAAATCTCCATTATTGCTAATTCCTCGATGTCCCTTTAATTTATTCATCTTCATTGTATTCTACCATATCTGCTGATTCTATTAAGCCGGCAAACATCAACCATGTCTTTTG
>SDBV01013841.1_pt1 | contig 10226 bp, 4 predicted proteins | sample 2277081 | NCBI WGS metagenome assembly SDBV01 (sample SAMN10402039, study PRJNA504765) | marine sediment metagenome | isolation source: marine sediment core GS10_PC15, 223 cmbsf | place: Arctic Ocean: Southern Knipovich Ridge | collected 2010 | reverse complement strand
GGATAATGAATCCATCAGCTAATGATTCTTCCAGCGCATCCAGTAATTTGTTGGCTGCAACGGTTTTCTTTCCTGCCTTGATATTCTTGATAGCTGACTTTATCTCATCGGCTTTCATAGGAACATCATATGATATTAAGGACTCAGGGGCCTCAATAATCCTATTCACAAATTCCACAAAATCCGGATCCTCGTACTCGGTAAGCAAAGGATGGGCCTCTATCACTTCCTTGGGAGTGCGATCAGGGGTCATCTGGATCTCCTTACCGGCTTCATCGGTAACAACCAGATCGGTACCCTCTATACCTATCGTGTATCCAAGATCTGCAACAGCCTTACCTATTATTTGGTATAGTGATGCTGCCTTTCTGGTCTGGTTCTTTGGGATTTCGTTGTACTGGAGCACCCGGGACAATAGAATATCATGCTTGGAGGCTCTGGCTTTTTCCTTATCGATGACCGGTGGTGCCGGTTCCTCAACTGGTTTCTCGGTTAAGGCTTCCAGGATCAGGTCATCAACTGTCTTTTCGGCATCCTCCGGAGAAAGTTCTTCCTCATTCAACTTTGCCCATACATCGTCAAGGGTATCTTCAAGTTTCTTATCGGTAATGGTAGGTACAAGATCCTTGATAGCTGTTTCAAGGTGAGGTTTGATCTGTTCAGCATATTCCTCTACCTCTGTTTCCCATACATCAATGACAGCCTCTATCTTGGCTCTGGTCCTGGCTAGTTCATCGGCGACTTCCTTCCTTGCTTTCTTCTTTTTGAGATCCAACTTGCCTTTGAACTCATTCGCCAGCCGGTCCTTCAGTTCCGTTTCAGTCTTTTCCAGGATATCGATTTCTTCATTGGCTTGCTGCTCCCTGCCCTGTAGGGCTTCATTGACAGCTCCCAGTCTGGTTTCACGAACCAACTCAGGTTTCTCAAATATCTGAACGACTTCCACTGGTTCTGCCGGCTCTTTCTTGGGGGTCTCTACCACGGCTGCGGGTGGCTCCTCCGGTAGTTTCTTCTCGGCCTTTGTAGATTTTAGGTAATCCTCTAAATTTACATTCTTCATTGCATAGGAACCATCCTCAAGTTTCACCGCCTCGCCTGACTCAACGAGCTTATCCCACATCGGTTCAGATCCCATGTTCTTCTCTGGTAGGTCTGATATCAGCACCTTGCCTTCTTCCTCAGCTTGCTTATTTAGATCCCTATGAACATTCCTCCCAATACCCTTCCTCTGGTATTCAGGCTCAACGTCAACACGCTTCACTCTCAAAGTTGTTGGTCTATCTTCAACTGTGATTTCCCCTACGGTTTCATCCCCCATTTGAATCGTTTGGGTGAACGCATCTCCTTCGATCTTCATGAGCCTACGTATTGGATCGGCTACCGGTCCCTTCTCAGATAGTGTAGTTGAAGGTGTTACCTGTCCTGGCTCTCCTTCAATATCCTCTCCCTCGACTTTTTCGGCAATTTCGCTAACTTCAATCTCGTCTGTAAGTTTAACCGGCTCGACGGTGAACTCTCCTTTTTCTGCTTGCTCATTGATTCTGTCGTTTAATAGTGTGATTTCATGTTCCAAGACCTCCATCATATCGGTGATCTGTTCCTGGGTGTATGGACGGTCCGTAGCCTCCATCATCTGAGCCAATTTCTTGTACTCACCATAGAGATTGTCGGCAGCCATCTTCAGCCGGTCGTTCATTACAGGGTGGCCCTTCTCAATAGCATCAAGGGTTTCATCGGTAGGTTCCTCAATGTTAATATCAGGTGTGTCAGGAAGATTCAATCGCTCCTGTTCCTCCTTGATCTTCATATCATCGAAGTAGGCCCGTTGCTCCTTGACAGCCTTGACATATTCAGGATCCAGTTCTAACCCTGCGGCAAACTCTTCTTTTGCTTTTGCGGCCGCTTCCTTTGCGGCTTTCTTTTTCTGTTGCGCTTGATCTATTGCACCAACACCCTTGATAGCAGCTCCTCCTGCTGTAAAGTATGCGCCACCGGCGGCACCCGCCCAAAACGCATCCCAGGCACCATCGTTAGGTTTCGCATCAGGCCTTACGCCTGTGTACTTGTCTGTAAGGTTTTCAGCTACCGCATTAAAATATTCTTCGGCACCTTCCTGTACCGGGGCTGTCCATAAGCCAACTTTCATATACGTAGATTTCATCCATCCCCTAAGCCCGGTCTTAACCAGTTCCTCCGTGGCCTCCTTCCCTATTTTTTTGATAGATCCTTTGATGAGATAGCCAAGACCGGCTGTGCTCAATTCTGAAACAGCTTCAAATGTTCCGGTAAAGGCGCCATTAATGAAGGCTGTAGGCTCATCTACCCCTTCCTCTAGCAGACGCTCATACTTCTCTCCGCCTGTCATCAATCCGATGGTAGCTAATCCTGCAGCTCCTCCAAAGGCAGCCATAATACTCATGGGTAAGCTCTCGGCTCCTTGTAACATCGCTGCTCCAACGGCCTCCTTCTTATTGCCGGCTTTCCACAACTCGGTAATCGTTTTATCATACCGGTCACTGCGCTCCAATAACTTCTTCTCCCTTTCCTCCCAGTTCTCGTAGTAATCAGTTTTGGAGTCAATAAGCTCTTTGACTTCGTTAGATGCTTTCAAAGCCTGGACTGGTGAGAACGCACCAAACCCCACTTTAGCTGCGAACTCCCCGGCTTTATCCGCTTTCGCTGGATTAATACCCAGTTTTTTAAGTTCCCAAGCAAAAATCCTACCTGGTGCTTCAGTTATTATTTCAGCAAACTTTGTTCCCTTTTTTGACCATCCAGGTAGTTTCGCTAGTCCAGACAATATGCGCTCCCCAAAATCCCCCATGTAAGATCCTGTATCTGGTTGTCCTTCTTCATCTGGAGGGGTGGAGAGTAAACCTTCCGGCTCACCATCAGGCATGAGAAGTTTTGCCGTATCGTTGGTTTCCAAGTCCTCGACGGTAGGCACATCTTCGGCTTCGACTGCAGCTACCGCATCTTCCTCTCGCTGCGCCTCAGTTTTTGGCTTCTGATCCTTGGGCCAGTCCATAGGCGGGATAGGATCCTTGGGTATAAAATCTTCAAAATGTGGAATGGGAAAAGGATCTGTCTCTGCTGGTGGTGGTGGGTTGAGCTTTTGATAGGTGGTGGAGATATAGGCATTGCGGATAGAATCCATTTGCTCCGGGGTCTCGGCATCTTTGGACATGAAGGAACCATACTTATCATATACATTCCCCAGGAACCTCCGCTGTTCCTCCGGAGAGGCATTGATGAATCTCTCATCGGATGTCACCTTGTTCTCGTAGTACTTAAACCATGATTTCGGATCCTTGTCTTTGACTTGCTTACCCATTCTGGCTGTTATTTAAACATTTCATCAACTCCGTTCAACTGGATATCGATCTGCTGCATTAAGGCCTCTAGCTCGGTAGGATCATATTTCTCGGACTTCATCTTGGCAAGCAATTCACGCTTCGCCTTATCCCAGGGGGTTAGTGTAGTCAATCCGTGCCTGGAAACATATTCTTGCCATGACAGCCCGGCAGCAATGGCCTTTTCCTCTATGGCTGGCCCATACACCGATGAGGTCATAAGGTATGGCTCGTAGCTGAAATTCGCTCCTTCGCCCTGTATCTGTTCCTCGATCTCCTGTGGAATACGCTTCCCGGGCTTCAAGGTGTAGGTCTGTGTGGTAATATCTCCACTCTCGCTGACTTCATCTTTCACATTAATAACCCTCTCCGGACCTCTCCATACTGGCATGAAATCAACCCTTACAGGCTTGTGTGTAGAACTTCTCTTCTCGGTTGGCGCTCTACCAGTACTGGTGTCAATAGCATCAGCATGGCTATACATTTCAAAGGTCTTATTAAATCCCGTAAGGGGTAAAGAGATTGTTGTGTAATTAGCATCCATAGTTTCCTCGGAGGCTTTTGCTTTATTATAAACTTTCGTCCCACCAATTCTAGTCCTCTTAAAGGTCTTTTTCTCTTGCGATACCGGTGTTTTCATTTGGATCGTTGAGGTAATGGAATTGAGATCCAGGGTTCCATCTTCGTTCACTGGGATCCCGTACCCGGGTGCCGCTTGTTTCGGGACATCGACTTTCGGTAACCTTGTTGATTTCATGGCGGTGGTGGTTCCGTGTAGCCCTGAGAACTTATTGGCCCACCATTCTTTTACATCCATCACTACACCATCAGCGTTTTTCTTGTCTGTGGCTGCCTCGTAGAAGCTATCGATGGCGTTTCTCATGTTGGGCTCCGCCATTTCATACCCTACCTGATAGGCTTTATGTACGATATTGGGATCCGCACCTGTGACCTGGGTAGTGGTCATGGTGTTTGTGCGGGGATCAACCGTTATTTCGTGGCTCATCACATCCGTTCCTTCAATCAAGGACCCGACCTTCTTGGCGTACCCAATAATATCCTGCGGCTCTGGCTTGAACACTACCAGGGATCCTGCGTTATTTGCGAATGGCTGCGCAAATTCCTCAACATTCCCGGCGGTCTGCATAGACTCCACATTCCTATTGGTCAGATCCCAGTCGATCTTATCCTTATTGGCACCGGACCTGATCACGGCAAGGTCCTTTTTGTATTGCTCGGAGTAGTGCTTATAGATAGGAACATCGGTAGCGATCTTATTCTCCAACTCAGACAGCCTGGCTGTGGCTTTCTGCCCTGATGCTGTTTTCGCAAATCCACCAAACCCTCCGGCTTCCTGCTGCTGTTTGAATAAGCCCCCCATCTCCACCATCTCCTTGTTCAGTTTGGCTGAGATATTTTTATTTATACCCTCAACGGTAGGCATATTTTTCATGTAAGACTGGTACGTGGCTGCATCCCTGTCTCCCTTGATCAATCTCTCCTGGCGGGAAGCCTCCCATCCGGACCTGATTGTTGCAATCGGATCATAGGAACTTCTCCCTGTATCCAGTACGCCTATGCCTAACGGATCCGCACCTTCCGGTGAGCTAAAACTTACATCGCTGTATTTTGTTCCCTTTGCCATTGTGTGATAGTTTAGAAATTAAGCTGCTTGCCGCCAATAGCCTTCATTACATCACCAAAGGCTCCTCCTGTAAATACAGAGCCCAGTTGTCCTGCGGTTTCATCCAGTGCGCCGCCCATGCCCTTGAATGACTCAGCCCAGGATCCCATCTTGGTTTTCAATCCTTCCCACTGTCCGGTCCGGCCAGCCTGTTCAAGCTGTGCAGCTTTCTGCTGTGCCTGCAGGTAAGGATCAGCCTTGTTCCAGTTCCAGGCTTGCTGCTCCCACTCTCCTAACCCTTCCAGGGCACCCATGTATTCTCCTCTTCGGCCTTCCTGGAAACGTGCGCCCTCAATGCCAAGGTTAGCCTGTGCATCCATTTGTGAAGCATAGAGCTGTGCAGTGCCACCAAATGCTTCCGCACCGGTACCCATCCTTTCCATGGCGCTCACGCCACCGGCTGTCGCTTTCTCAATCTGGTTTTGCATGGTGGTCATACCCGGCATCTCTTCAAATTGTCCGCCTTTAGCCATCTCCATCATCATCTGGATAGCTTGGGGGGTTTGAAGCTCCGGACGCTTAAAGGATGCAGATAAGGATTGACCTTCCTCGATCATCCCCTGCCCCAGTTGCATTTGCTTCTTTCCCAATCTGGAACCCTGGATCCCTGCACCAATGTTTCCTAAAAAGCTGAATAAACCCATGATATTGTAGTTTTAAATTATTTACTTCTTTCGCTCGGTGTTGATGTGATTGCAAGATTGGAGATGGTAACCTGGTCGTTCAGTGCTGCTGCGTTCTGAACCGTCATCTCCACCCGTATGTACAGCCCCCTCATTTCCCGGCCATTCATTTCCTTGTGGTCCTGATCACCTGGTCCGGGGGTATTGATATCTTTCAAGATCTCACAATAAAAGACTCCTTCCTTCTCCTCGATATTCACATCATAGATGTTCGTTTCCATCGCACCGGCACCGGCTGTTGCCTTTGCGGGTATGATGATACTGTCAAATTGTGGCCGGCCTCCTGTCATGTAAGCATGGACAGCCTTAAATATCTGAACCTTGACAGGATCCTGTATATTATAAAACACCAACTTTGGCGTTCTGGTGGTTCCTGTGAGATTGTTATAATCAGCCCCGGCCCACCACTCATATACATTGGAGAACATTGTTTGAAACAATCTCTTACCGAACCAGTACATTACACCCCTCTGGAAATTAACCTCAAACTGGCTTTTCCATCTCTGGTTATCCTCGCTGAAGGTGATTATTTCTTGCACGTCAGTCCCGGTACCAAATAAGCAGAATAGTTCATTCGTGGCCTGTGAGAATCCAAACTGTACCCACACGTTATGTTGAGTACCATAGGCTTTCAGGGTGTCGGCCTTATCCTTGAAGTACCTCCGCATTTTATTGGTAATGTCCTCCTGGCCGTTCGCAGCATTTCTCACCACGATTGCTTCCGACTCATCCCAGTAGTACAAATGACGGTTATGAACCGTTATGCTATCCGGGTGCTTAGATCCCCAATTCTCTAATGAGGGACGCTGTGATCCGAATACTTTGTCTGTAAACAGGTATTGAGGATCACCAGTGGCCGAAAAGGACTCCAGACGGCTTATGAATACACTGACGACCTTCGTGTACTGTATGACCTTTAAAACGAATCCTACAAGGCGCAGCCCCTCGATAGGACCATTCTCGTCTTTCAGGTCCAGGTAATCATCAAACTTAAACTCAGCAATGAAGTTCAACTGGGATCCGATGTTGACCTTCCCTCCATGCCTCAGCCTCTTGGTTAAGACGTTCTGCTGCTGACTGTCGATGTTGGGAATAGGGTTCCCTTGTGAGGTGAGCTTATTGGTCAGGTAGAAATCTGACGCATACTGGCTCTCTACCCACAACGGAAAATTCTGATCATCATCCACGTTCCGGAAATTCCGGAGATACTTCCAGTTATCATGGGAGGTGTTTGCGACCGATGCCGGTGTTGTTGATACTCCGCTTGAATCGAGAATCTGATCCACATCTCCCTTGTGATATTTGTTCCCGTAGACATCTACTCCAATAGCGAAAGTCATCCCAGTGGTGAAGTACAGGTTCGACTCAGTGGTGAATGGCCGGTAGATCTCCACCCACAAGTTATCAGGATACCAATTTGGGGCACCTCCCGTTCCAGGAGTAAAGGAGATATTTGGATTAACAGGGAAATAGATCCATTGATCGGTAGTCTCCGTTGCCGTAGCACTATCACCAATGGTGTTTTCCAATTCAGCGTCATCAAAAACAGCCATGATCTCTACATCGTAGATAGCATCGTTGATTTCTGTCAGCACTCCAACGCCGCTCACCTTGCCCATGATCCGGATCCGGTCACCCTTCTGCCACGCATATTCCTCCACGGACCAGTTAAGGAGGTTGTCCCTGGTGTTGGACTGGGCCTTTTTAACCCTTATCCTGAAATAATCCGTCCATGGAGTGAATGGGAATGAGCTATCAGCATGCTCTTTCTTAGCGTATGTAAAGTTGTACCCCATTAACTGAAGGTGCCAGGACGTTGACTTATTCCCGGCATAAGCAATCTCGTAGCTCTCAGCTTGTGGTGGTGGAACATGAGATAGTTCAAAGGTAATTAATGGCCTACGCCCCACATTACTCGACGTATTCTCAGTGGGGAATGGGATGTATTTTGTCATTTCCTCTGCTCCGATGAGAGGTGTTATCCTTCCTGCAAGATCTCTATAAACTAAGGACCAGGCATGGGTAGCCCCTGTCTTTAGCTGCCTAACCTTATCGACAGATACAACGGAGCTTATAACATACTGGAAGCTATACGTCCAGCTAGCCATTGGTCTTGAAAATATAGATCCGGATCGGGGGAAAGCACAGAATTGATATATCGTTGTTCCAGAGAAACAGGCGGAAGCCTCTCCTGGATAATTCACCTCTAACGCTGCCAATAGCCCTGCTGTAACTGTTGAGGGGTATGAGTCAGTACCATTGTATATGTAAGAGCTTTTGACTTCTCCCTGCCCATCCTGGATGTTAGTATAAATTTCAAACTCGCAAGCTCTTGGATTTACTGTTGGAATGGTGAACCTGAGTAGGAAATCAAAATCCTCTTCGTACACCTGACGGGCCGACTCTATCACGTTCAATGGCACAATCTGTGTGGTTATCCCTCCCAGGTCCTCCCAGGCAAGACCCACGTTCACAAATGCCCCGATCCTTGTATAACCCTCAGTAATGTTACCAAAGGAAAGTCGGTTGCCCTCGATCAGCTCCATATGCTTGGCCCTGATCGGCACGTAATGGAATAGATTATACACTTCTGCTGCAGGGACTACCGCCCCCGCCTTATCGTTATAGAAATAGACGTATAGCTGCCTGTTAGCTCCGTGCTGTCGGTAGTTCTTGTCTGTGACCACAAATATCTCGTCAATAATGAACCAGGTGCTAGGATCCTCAGAGGTCCTGGCCACAATCCGGATGGAGCGCACTTGCTCATTGCCGGTATCGATGCTTAAACGTATTGTGTTGTTGTGGGATGGATCTGTCTCGGGACTGCCATCGATATTTTCTTCCTGTGAGGGAGCTGGCACCAGACTGGGAGGCGCAAAGGTACTCCTGCGATAATCCATGTAGATATACTGGTAGGAGAATTGCCAGGTCTTTCCTTTTAGCTGATTGACAGCTATCGATGGGGTAGGGATATACTCTGCAATCGGGGCAATCAGTGGTGGTAGAGCTGCTAACGTGAAGTTGTTTGGATCAATGGGATCCAAATAAACATCAACAACTCGGGCAATAGGCCCGTAGTATGCGGGTCCATCGGGAGGCAAGGAGCCAATACCAATAGTGCTTTGAAGAATCACGTACACATAGTCCAGGTAATAAATAAAACTTCCGATGGGGTATCCGATCATATTAGCATAAACCCACGAATAAAACACCACCACACTATCGATATCCGCATCCCAGGTTGTCTCCATCTTCACCACATCGATCTGACGGATATCATTCACGTTATCGGAGAAGATTAACCGGTTATCAACAATTCGGGGGTTATAGCACTTTTGCATATCAGAGTCCCAGGCTTTGATATTCCAATCGTCAGCTAATCCTTGGAAGATAATCTTTGTCGTATTGTCCAGGATGTTGTGTTTGATGATCACAAACCATTTACTCGGCCCTGGATCCGTTTCACAATAACCAATAATATACGCCCGATCATTCTCCTCATCCTTGGCTACGCCCAAGTGTAGCCAGTTATCGCCAGGCCACCCGTTAACTGTTGGAAAATTAACTTCTAAGGTAGATTTGATAGAAGATATCAATCCCTCATCACCCTGGTTCTGTGCCGGACCAACGTGCAGGTTCCTCATTTTCTCGTAATCACCAGGCTCAAAGTGCCGTGGATCATCATCGGTGTTGAGGCCAACTATCGGGACAATATCCTGGTTTCGCATTATCGTTTCGCTGTTTGACTGGTGTGCTTATAAACGTGCCGCTTATACTCATCCTTGGTAAAGGCGCTCTGGAAGAAACTAAGCGCATGGACCTGTTCCTCGTACTGGGACTTCTTGCGCTCCTTCTCGGTGGCACCCACCTTTGGGTTATTCTCAATATTTTGCCACAATGCCCATGCCCTCAACGCAGGAACGGCCTCCCGTGGGATAACCGTTGTTCCTTGCAGTTTTATTCCGGTGGAGATGTATTCCAAAACGATCTCTGCCCGGGGGACGGATCCTGAGAATATGATGGTTCTCTTTTCCTTGTCTATCCGATAGTACGCCTGATCGATACCACCAGGCATACCGTACAATCCCCCAACGTACTGCCCATCCCTGAAGTGGCCCGTTATATAGATAGCTCCGGAAATTGTACCGTCATCCGTATTGCCCACTGGTGCGCCATCTTTAAAGGTGCGGGGGAAGAGGATCTGCTTATGGTTCGTCAATACCCTGAGCTTGCCGCCAATGGGCACCCCAATTTTCAGCCAGTCAACAAAATCCGAAGGTAGATCCACCGTCTTGGCCTCGGACATCCTCAGATATTCTACCTCAATGTTATTAAGGTGCCAGAGGTTAAGATCCGTGTACCCCTCGATGACCATCTGTTCCAGGAAGGTATAATGTCTCATGGAGTAATCCCTTAACCTGTTCAACACACTCATCACTACATAGGTGATAGTGGTCGTTCCTGTGGTTTTTGGTGTCGCTGTACTCATTGCTGTGTAGCTTTATT
>SDBV01013840.1_pt1 | contig 10227 bp, 9 predicted proteins | sample 2277081 | NCBI WGS metagenome assembly SDBV01 (sample SAMN10402039, study PRJNA504765) | marine sediment metagenome | isolation source: marine sediment core GS10_PC15, 223 cmbsf | place: Arctic Ocean: Southern Knipovich Ridge | collected 2010 | reverse complement strand
GACTTCGTCTTCACGCCAAAACACGGGAGTTGGCTCAATGTGGCCGAGATCGAATTGAACGTGCTCAACGGTCAATGCCTGAACCGGCGAATCGATGAAATCGAAACTGTCAGACAGGAGGTAAAAGCCTGGCAGGAATATAGAGACAACCTTGAAGCCAAGGTGAATTGGCATTTCACAAATGAAGACGCAAGAATAAAACTAGACCGCCTTTATCCGACACTCGACAGTTGACATGACATTAGTACCCGTGCAGGATCAGCTCGCAAATCTTTCGGGGGATGCCCTCGACGTGATCCTCGAGACGCCAGGGGGATCAGGCGAGACCGCCGAAGACATCATACGTATCATTCGGGACCGGTACGAGAAGCTCGGGATGATCGTTCCCGGGTGGGCAAAAAGTGCTGGAACGATAATGGTCATGGCGGGCGACGAAATCCTATTGGGCCCCGAATCGGCGTTGGGTCCGATCGATGCACAGCTGCAATGGCATGGGAAGATGTTTTCTGCGGGGGCCCTGTTAGAGGGGTTCAAGAAGATCAAGGCTGAAGTGGAGAAGTCGGGTCAGCTTAACAAGGCGTACATCCCAATTCTCCAGGGGATCTCTCCGGGGGAACTAGAATCGGCACGGAATAGTCTGGAATTTGCAAAAGTCATCGTTCAGAGATGGCTTGCCAGTTACAAATTCAAATTTTGGGAGGCCCACTCAAGTACTGGCGAACCTGTCACCGATGAGGAGAAGGAGTCGCGCGCCAAGGAAATTGCTGACTGTCTCTGTGACCACGGAAAGTGGCTTGTGCATGGACGGTCGCTCAAAATCGGCGACTTGACGGATGTGGGACTCAAGATTGAGGATTACTCCGAAACTCCCGACCTTGCCGACGCGATTCGTCGGTACCATGCGCTTCTACGCATGACCCTGGAAACAAATGTTTACAAGGTTTTCGAGACTCCAACCTCTCAAATATATCGACTGCAGGCGGCCCCTGCTGGCATAGAACTTGCTGGATCCAAGCCGAAGGAGGCGAAGGCGCACATGGGTTTCAAATGCGAGAAATGCGGCCGAGAGTCTCGGATTCAGGCGAATTTCGGGAAGAGACAATCGATCGACAAAGGTTGTTATCCATTCCCGAAGAACAGCGTTTTCAAATGCCCGGGTTGTGGCACAGAACATGATATCGCGGGCCTTCGGCGGCAACTCGAGGCGCAAACGCGATTGCCACTGATACCAGGATGACCTATAGTAGAAGACACGGAGGAGCCATGAACGAGCGAACACTGCTTGACGTCGTGTTGGAGGACGTGCAAGCGGCCGAGCATGAAGAAGGCTACACGGTTATCTCTTTCGAGGAACAGATCGAATACTAGGAGATCGACGAACTTCGGCGCGCTACGATGGAGATTTCCGAACCCGCGCCGCTCACCTACTCTGCCTCGTGACGTCGCCCGGACCGAGATGACTCAACGCCCGGTGACGCCGGGGCGTTTCGTCCGCGTCGATGGTCCGAGAGATCCACGCTTCTGGGATCCCGGCAACCACCAGCCACTCTGCAAATCCTGCCACAGCCACAAGACCGCGACCGAAGACGGCCGCTGGGGGTGGGGGCCGAATGCTCAGGGCCTTCAAACCATGCCCGATCTCGGCATCCGGGAAGTCGGCGACGGCCTGCTTACGGTGCCTCCCTGGTGCGGCTCGAGGGTGGTGGTGTTCAGCGACCGGTTCGTGTGCGATCAGGCGCCGGCGAGATCGTGTGCCCTGGATCCGTCATGGATCTGGAAACGGAAACGGAAACCCCTCGATCACGTCGTTACTGAATGAATCCCCGGATTGCTGCTTACTATTTGCTTACTTTTTTTGAGGCGTGTTGCGTAAATGGTGGAGCCGAACGGGATCGAACCGTCGACCTCCTGAATGCCATGCTAGGAAGCGGGTATTAGAAGGGTCTGAACATTAAGGACTTGCAGGTCTAATCCCCTGACGTCTCAATCATTTAGGATCGGGCCGTCTCGGATGGTCTCAGGCGGTCTCAGATGAACCGCAGACAAATTGCAGACAAATTGCAGACACGAAGCAAGAAAACGCAACCGAAGCCGGGGCGGCCTTGTTGATGTCGCCAGTCGATCAATGGTTCTGCTGTGAATCGCGGGCGACCCCGGCGAGAACCCAGGATCCCTTATTCCCTTTGTCAAAGGTGGCTCACCGATGCACCGAAGGAAAGGATACGGCCTAATAGCTTTTTGGGTTCGGCGACACATCTCCCGGATAGGTCAAATCGTTCGGGCCCGTCAGAAAACCTCCCATAAAAGTATAGCTGATATCGTCGTCGGTGCCGCCGACGCCGTCGGGACCAGCAGAGCCAACGAGGTAATAGCTCGAATTACACACGACCCCATAAGGATTGCCGAAGCCGTCATAAGTTGGGAAATTTTGAGGATTGATGTAGTTCGGTGTCATAAGGGGTCGAAGCTCGTCGATCCTGTTGGCGCTCGGATATCTGGCAAAATCAACACCGAAAGCTTCACAGCCAAGAGCGACGGTACGGAGACCTTCTGTGGTAGATATCTTCGCTCTGGCCGCGGGCCTGAGTTTTCGAGCGAGACGATCGAAAGCGCTGGGCTTCTTCTCGTATATTATTTCCTCCCACGGCATCCCATTGCCTTTGATCACTGCAAAAACAGTCACCAGCAAGCCAACCCCTACAAAAAAGAGCGCACCGAAAATGACGATGCTCCGAGCTGGCAGCCACCCGACAGATTGAACCCGGGCACCAAGTTCCGCCTTGCTCTTAACGTCTCCATTCTGCTTGAGTACGCTGGGATCTGATTCGGTAAAAAATTCCCCCTGTATTTGCTTAACGTCTTCCGCCCCTTGGTCAACGTTGTGTACAACTCGTTGAACTGGCGCCGAGCAGGATGGGCACGTATCTTCTCCGGACGGCACATCGGATCTGCAATACGCGCACATCTGTTTACCCTCCGTCAGCAAAGTGCCAGCGGCGCCCTCCCTCGTACTGCCAGCGTCGTTTGATAGCGACCAGGCAGCCAGTAGGGCGGGCGTCAGGTTTAAAACCACCGCCCAAGACATCATCAGCACCACATCAGCCACATGGTGGCTCGGTGATGCCGCGATGAGACGGTACAGGTGGAGAAGCGCGCAACCGACTGAAGCGACCAAGATGTGCCGCCGTGGGGCTCTGTTGTCGGCACTGGTGAAAAACCCACCCGCGAACAGGTAGGCGCCGAGAGCCATCGCTAGGAGTGAGTGGCCTATGTTGCCGAGCACCACGAACGCGCCCCACCCCATTGCATACCAGGCAGCGGCTCTGTGAATACCTGTCGTGGCATCAACTCCGGCGGCTTCGATTGCCGACCGAAGAGCGCCCGGCGACCGACGAAGGCCGACGGCGACTGTCAAAATGAAGAAAACATAGAATCCGGTCATGCCCCAATCCATCTGCCCATTTTTCACGTTGCCGTAAACAGAGAGAGAGGTAACGCCTAACAGGATCCAGAACCCCCACGGCCGGAGGAAGAGCATTCCGATTGCCGATAGGCCGAGCGGGAAACAGATGGTGGCAAAGGTGATCAAGGCCGCGACAGCGTGTCCCTCGGTGTACATGTTCATCGGAGCGAGGATGGAGATGACGGACCAGAGCGAAGCCATCGCCAGACCAAGGATGAGCAAGATCCTCTCCCAGATGCTGAGCGGCGCGGACTTACTGAAGACTGTCGTGGGAAATTGACTAGACAAAATGTCTCCTTTTCGAGAGAAGGATGAGTTGCGCCCTCTCGTTTCTCTTCTTCTATTCTAGTCCTACATAACTGATAAACTCGTCATGATGAGTGTGGCGCGAATCTGTGAGTTTTGTGGAGGCCCGATCCTTGGTCGCGGTGCTCGATTCTGTAGTCATGCTTGCCGTGACCGGGCAAGATCAAAGCGAGTTCAGCGGGACTGCGAACAATGTGGACGCAATTTCGAGGTGAGCCCGTCTCGATTGAAGACGCGTAGCGCTCGGTTCTGCAGTCGGGATTGTGCAGATCAGTCTCGCAGACCCAAGCAGATTCGGCGAGCGTGCGATGTTTGCGGGAGGGAGATCGTAACGACTGAGGCTCGGCTCGCAGAAGGTAGGGGCAAGTACTGTAGTCGAGAATGCAGTTATTGATCCCGTCACAAACCGGTGGCACCCCGAGTCTGCAACGCCTGTGGCACGGAGCTTGAACCCGGTACGCATCGTCAATATTGCAGTTCCGACTGCCGATATCTATCGCGAAGGCCAACACCCGTAACAACGATTTATGAAACATGCGGCAAGGAGATAACGACCACCAAAGGTCGTATCTCGGCGGGGAGAGGTCGATTCTGTAGCCGCCAGTGCCGGTATGAAAGCCTTCGAAGAACTTTCGACGAGAATGTCTTCAAGATTAGGTCTGATGAATACCGATTCAGAGAACCGAGCAAAGCGATGGGCCAATACGACTCTCTTCGTCTTGGCCGCCGCGAGAAGAGTTTTGTTAATCGACACAACCTGGATCACTTTTTCTTCAAGAAAGGAATTCATGACGAAGCGACTGCATGGGTTTTCGGAGTTCTGTTGACTGATGGTTCAGTTGGACGCCGCGCACAGGGTGGTTGGGCGACCCGGCTAGAAATGACTGATCACGACATTGTGGAAAAGGCCGCGATGGCTCTTCAATTCCAGGGTCGTCTCTCAGAATCGAAGACGAGGAACACCAAGCGACTCGTCATGACAAGTGCATACTTGGCGCACGATCTAACCGCTTTGGGTTGTGGCGAGCGGAAGACAGAATCTGCCAACTATCCAGTTTTAGAAGATGATCTCGACCGACATTTCATCCGTGGCGTCATTGACGGAGATGGATCATGGGTCCATCTGGCAAGCGGATTGGTGTTGCTCATGGTGTGCGGCCACGACGAACTGATATACGGACTGTTCAAGACGATTGAGCAACACCTTGGGATCAGACCCCAGTCGCTGCAGTACCCGGGCGAGTGGGACGACCGGATCAAAATGACGAGCTTTTGTGCAGTCAGATACGGCCAGACGGACTCGATCCGAATCCGAGACTGGCTATACGCTGATGCGACGATCTACGGAAACCGAAAGTACGCCAAGGCGCACGGCAAATCGACCACCTATCACGATTCTCTTAACACCCCCGCCCTAGCACTGCATCTGGGAGTCTCTGAGACTTTCGTCAAGAAGAACATCAGAAAGCATGAACTCCCCCACAAACAGATCGGACCGTATTACGTCTTCGATGACGACATGGTCCCGGCTTGGGAGGAGTTTCTGCGCGCGAGGTTGCGAGACCCCCGATGTAAATTGCCAAACCGTGATCAGCTTCGATCACGGTGGTTGGGAGATTGAGGTTGCTGGGCGACGTCACTAGCGGCTGAGTCACGGCCCTGACTTCAGGGTAGACGTCCCGAACGAGGCAAACCCCGTGAAATCTGGATACATCGTGGCGTGCTTGTAGTCGAAATTCCTCTCAAGACGATCCCGAATCTCCACTTTGGCACCTGCGGTAATCCTGAATGTATAGACGGCATCCTGAGCGACGCCCCCCTTTTGTGTTTGAAGCTTGTGCGGCCGAAGGGACACGGATGTTGCGCCGCGCACCTCAGCTATGTGCCAACGTTTGCCGGAGCCGTCCTTGGGCCATTGCTTCGGGCCATCTGGTCCACTACTGACTGGCACTCCCCCGAGAAGGAAACCGCCATTCTGTGCGGCAATACGCGCATCGAAGTGCGGAGGTCGCCAGGCGAAGACCTCGGTGCACCACCGCCGGTATTCCGTCCTGGTCTCGTCGGAATCGTCGCTGCCCGAGCGCGACGGCCAAGGCCGAGATAACCTATCCTCCCAATCACGATAGCTGTCTCTCTCGTTGATTAGCCGCCCGGTCACATCTATTGCGAACAGGCGGGCATCTTCATTCTCGTGCACGTTGTCAGTGTTGTGCCACTTCTGTTCGACGGCGAACCAAGCGCCAATCCACGGATTGAAGGTGATGTCGATCAGACGGGTAGGTGCACCGTAGTGCCGTAGCGCCGCAAGCTGGCTCAGGATTGGAAGCCGTCCCGTCGGGCCGGACGCGTGGAGACCCCAGCGATGAACGTCCACGAGAATTTTTCCTTCGGCACTGTAAAGGTGGCGTTCCTCCGGCGGAGAAGACGTCGCCCGGGTCCACGACAGACGACGATACAACGAGCTATAGAGAGGCCAACCCGCATTGACCTGCCCACGCCAAGCGAAAACCTTATTCTTAGCGGACCACTTCGTGAACACCTCGTCTATCACTTTAGCGAGGTCGTCATAGCTGTGAAGTACTGTCTCGAACGGCTTCCAGAACTCTGTCGGTGTCATGCTCCCCCTCCCATGGCTTGTGCGCGCCCAACTTCCCCGAACTCAACGGACCGTCCGACGCGCTGCGCGGAATCGGGTCCGCTGGAGCGAGGAGTTAGGCATCATCTTGGATACATGTGCTTTGGAGCACTGGCGTTTCGGCTACGTACGAACAAGAAGACCTGAAAGGCATCGAAACCAATAAGGTCTATGGTCGTGTCAGGTGATATGCCGATCAAAGAAGACTGACTATTGACGAGATAGAGCGCGTGCAGGCTTCCCCTTTCTGCGACGTTCGACACAGGTAGCTCACCGAAAACATGGTGTCTAAGCTCGGTCCCAAAACGCTCGCAGAACGTTGCCGGAAATGGCTCGCCGCGTGAGATTGATACGCTGTCCAGACCATCCTGTAGTGTGAAGGTGGGGTTGTCCGAGAATACGAACCGGCTGTCCGAGAATAGTGTTGGATTCTGTTCCGTGAAGATCTTCGGGTTCACCCAACCACTAATGCGCCGGGCTGAGAACCACTTTTCTGCCATGCGAAGCACGATCTTAGTTAGCATTCTCAACGCGCTTGTTACTGCCTCTCTATCGGCAGAACTGTGGACGGGAGCAAAATAGGCCTTTCCATCCTTTGCATGGAATAGCGGTAGTCGTGCCCCGTCGTAGACGATCGTTAGGATATGGGCAACAGGGTCAGGCACCTTGGCGGGCATCAGGTCTGATAGCGACAGGTCATTTGATGCGGAAGTGAGTGACTGACGGAGCCAGTCTCGCTCCAACCCCTTCGACTTAGGATATCGAGACGACAAAAGGCTCTCGAAGGCGAGATACATGTTCCGATAGCCATCGTACAGATCGTCAGACGTTTGGGACAAGCGATAGAATCGGAAACCGAGGTGGTGCTTTGGAATGATCGGCGTTTGAGGAACCTCGTTGCCTTGCGCATCGTGCACCGTGATTTTAGCCGGGCCGCCAATCCTTACCGAAAAGGTCACCGTGCTAACCAAGGCTATGGTCGAACTGCCCCCTGCATTCCACCAGACAAGATGTTCATCGTCGGCATCACGAGTTACTAGGTCTGCTCGACCAGTCATCGAAAGGATATCCAACGCCTCCTGAGCGTGCAGGCTTCCCTTCTCGTACGCGTCCCTGTAGGACAATGCGCCCCCGAAACGGCAGATTACGTGCGGCGTGTTTGGCGATGCGCTGATCTGACAGCCGCCGTGCGTTGCGCAGATGTCTGCGTGCGGAGGCTTTTCTAGGAGCATAGCGATGCCCGAGTCCAAACCGTCGTGAAGACCAAAGCTGATTGATCCAATGGCAGGCATAGCTATGACGCCTAACGGTCCGAGTTCAGCGGACCGAACCCGGCGCGGGTGAGGGTCCGCTGAAACGAGGTGTTAGGCCGAGGGCGACCACTAGCGATGAAGCCAAGAGTCCCCACGGTCGACGAATGGAGGAGGAGCCTTCTCACCATGTTCTCTTCCAGGTTGAGACAAATGGTCTACTGCCGAGCCAGTATGGGACGCGGACGTCATAGTTGTGTTTGACCGACAGAGCCGCAGCGAGTCTGTGGTTTCCGTCCAGGATCCTGTAGCCCTGAATTGACTGCATTAGGACGACTGTTTTGGGAAGCTTTCGAGTTCGGTGAATGTAGTCAAGGCAGTCTGAAAACCGACGCTTTCCATTTGTGATGTTGGAGCATGGGGTCTTGAGGCCGTGGCAGTGAGCCTGGACAATCCACACCAATCGCTTCGATGAATCAGGATGGAAGTTCAACGAGCTGAGATTCCCCTGCCTTTGCTCCCACTGCAAGTCGACAATTGTCGATAAGGGCTGGTTGTCGAACGCTTCATACCATCCTTGGGACACGAGGGCGTGCTTGGAGGCGTAACGCCATCCATAAACCTGAATCAGGGGTTCGATATACATGGCAAAAACGTCATCAGGCATGTCCTTGAATACCGCTCTCGCGTTCGTGCGGTTCATTATTTCTAGACGACTTTCCTTCCTGCCTAACTCAATGTTAGCGATATTAAAGAACCGGTTGGCGACGTGCGCCGAGACTGCAGGAAAAACATAGCGAGCCTGAAATGACGCCTCACCATATGTCTCCATTTTCGATGGTAAACCATCCTGAGCGGGCCGCTGTGGGCCGCGTTTTTTTCGTGATCGCAGTTCACGATATCGTCCCCGGGATTATCGGGCCAGGTGGAGCCGATGGTTCACGATTTGACACCGTCAAGGTAATGGTGAGCCTTTGGTGATTGATGCAGGGGATGATTTTCGACACCGGAGATTCGAATTGTTCAAATAACCAACTTTCTGATTAGTGGTCAGGCGGTTGGGGGTTCGAGTCCCTTTCGGCGCGCCATTTCCATTTCTCAGTTACGAGCCAGGCTTGGGGTTCACTCGATGTAGCCGAGGCTCCGAAGCTCGTCGAGAATCCTCTGCTCCTCGCCGTCGGAATGCGGCCGGAGAACGGCGTGCTCGGTCGATTCCCACGACGGAATGGTCGGAACTGGGTGTTGCTGGGCCCACGCGGGATCGAGCGTTGCGAGATAGCTCCCCGATGCGACCGCCGGCATGTCCTCGCCCGGGGGCAGGGCGAGCAGGTGGAGGACGAGCGGCGCCACGTCGAAGACCGTGAGGCCGGCCACCCGCCGGCCGGGTTGGAAGGCGGGACCGCGGGCGAAGAAGATGCCGGGTGGCGCGTGGGTGTGGTTGTTGTTGACGAAGTCGTAGCCGTGATCTGAGACGACGAGCACGTTGACATCGGGGCCAAGCGCCTCGAGCAGCTCTTTGAGCCGTGTGTCCGCGAACCGATATCGTTCCTCGACCGCCGGTGCAAAGGGCCCTCCGGTCGTACGGTCGACGCCGAAATAATGATTGAACGCGTCGACGGAGTAGAAAGCCGCAGCGGTGAATCGGGGTTGGTGGCGGCGGATCAGGAGCGACAGATAGTGGACGGTGTGGCGGCTCATCGACGAGCGGATGAGTCGAATGCTCTCGTCCTCGGGATCAATATCGACCCCTGGCTTCAGGTAGGGTCGCACGGCGTCGAATCCCGGGAGCTCAGGTGGAGGGGGAAGACCCTCGTAGACTCCGAGCGGGTTTTGGTAGAGCGAAACATCCCGCGGTCTTCCCCGGCGGTCGGTTGTCTCGCTGAGGGTCACCGCCGACGCCAAACCGAAACCGTTGACGTTCTCTATCGGCCAGGTGGTTCGCCAGTGGAAGATCCCAACCGGGTAGTAGCGCCCGGCGATGTTCCACAGCGCCGGCACCCGCCGCATGTCGCTGCTAAACGGCAATCGGATCGACGGCACGCCGGGGAGTTTTTCGATCAGCGGCATCAGCTTGAAGTTGAGACCGGAGTGGAGGGGAAACTCGAGGATTGAAGCCTCGAGCCTGGGGAGCTGAAAGACGGTAAAACCGTGGATGCCGTGCTCCTCCTTCGTCTTGCCGGTCACGATGGTCGTCCAGACCGCCGGCGACAGTGTGGGAGCGAAGGTCGCAAGCTCACCCCAGGTGCCCTCGACCATCAATCGCGCAAATGTGGGCAGCTCTCCCGCATCGACCATCGGTAGGATCACGTCGTCCAGGTCCGCCCCGTCGATGCACAGCAGGACCACGGGCGGCGCATCGTCGAAGACGGGGCTCGCAGGGAGTCGCTGGTCAACGGTGGCGGCCTCAGGAAAGGCCTCTCCGCCGGTGGCCCGCGGTGCGCCGACCAGGGTGCAGACGAGTGCCAGGCCCAGCGACGCTCCCACACCTGCCCCGCCCGCAGATAGGGAAGCAGCACCGGCGACGATATCCGAGTCGGTACGATCCTCGGCATGAACGCGAAGGTTGCCGCCGG
>SDBV01013839.1_pt1 | contig 10227 bp, 5 predicted proteins | sample 2277081 | NCBI WGS metagenome assembly SDBV01 (sample SAMN10402039, study PRJNA504765) | marine sediment metagenome | isolation source: marine sediment core GS10_PC15, 223 cmbsf | place: Arctic Ocean: Southern Knipovich Ridge | collected 2010 | reverse complement strand
CTCTTCTCTATCCCTCGCCTACTTTGATCGATTCGCCTTGAAAGACGGGACCAGAGAAGAGGCACCGGTACTCCGCTTTCGCGCGCCCCAGGTGAATCCGCCCACATATTCTGCCGAGGAGCCACCTTTTTTTTCGCTAAGGAGACCCAGAACCATGAAAAGAGCACTCTTACTGACCGTGGCCGTCATTCTGTGTACGGCCGATTCTGCTTTGGCCGATTGGGTTACCGAAGTAACGGGGGCCAATCCACTTCATTGGCATCGATTCGAAGAACTCACGGGCCCCAACGCGGCCGACTTGGGCTCGGCAGGCGTCACGGCTGCGTACAGCAACGTGGCGTTGGACAACCTCGGCCGGTTCAGCAAGGCCGTGTATTTCGACGGCACCGGCAACGATAGTTCGGTGAACATCGGCCAGCCGGCTCTCACGGGAGACTGGACCGCGGAGTTCATCGCAAAGGCCGTCCACGGCGGCGCGAGTCATCTGCTTTCTTTCGGCGACGGCGTCGGCGACGTCTCCCAGATCGAACTCTCCGGCGGTTTCCTGCAGGTTAGCAGTCGCGTGGAGACGCGGGGGATTACGCGCTGCGGTTCGACGGGACAGACGACCACCTGCTCTTGGGCACCGGTTCCTCGCTGAGCGGACCGGCCGATTTGGCCGTCGCCGCCTGGATCAACACGACGGCCAACGCCGAACAGGTCATTTCCCAGCAGCGAAACGGCGGATTCAACGGCGAATACGTATTCCGCGTCAACGGCAACGGCACGCTGAATTTCATGCTCTACGGGGGTGGCTATCAGTACAACTTCGCCACGTCGGATACCGTCAACGATGGCCAGTGGCACGAGGTCATCGCCACCCGGGACGGTGCGGCCGGCCGAATCTATATCGACGGCCAATTGGCGGCGTCGGCCACCGGCCCCGTACGAAACTTGGACGCTACGATCGACGTCGGCATCGGAGCGGACATTCGGGACAACAACCGGTACTTCGACGGAACCATCGACGACGTCCGGCTGTATGACCGTTCCTTGAGCAATCTGGAAGTGGCCGAGATGTTCGGGCTGGTGGCGCCGGACATGTCGGGCACCGATCTGAAGGTGACTGCCGATTCGACCGTCTCGGCGTCGAGTCCCCTGCCGGTTTCCTTCCGCTCGCTGACGATGGAATCGGGAATCCTCAGGACCGAGGGCCTGGTCGATGCGATCGTCTTCGACCAGGGGACGACGATAGACGTGGGAAGTCCGCGGCGGAACGCTGAGGGTCGTCGGCGGATCGCAGCTTGGCGGCCGTCCGGTGCTGCTCTCCGGGGGAACGCTGGCGATCTCCGAGGCCGGTGGCACGTTTGGCGACGCGCCGTCTGCCGCCGCCGCCCATTGGGCGTTCGACGACGGCACGGGAAGCGCCACGGCCGACGATTCGGTGAGTACGCACGACGGGACCCTGATGAACATGGACCCCGGCACGGCCTGGGTAACCGGCCGCAGCGGGGAGGCCGGCGATTACGCCCTGCTGTTCGACGGCAGCCTCGCGCTTCGCAGCACCGACGACTACACGCTGGACGTCGCCGGCCCGTTGAGCGGTCCCGGCGGGGTTAGCGTCTCCGAGGGTAACGTGAACCTTTCGGGCGGCGGGGCCGCCGGCTCCATGGCAGTTACCGGGGGCATGGTGAACCTCTCCGCGGAACTGGAGCTGCAAACGCTGAGCGTCACCGGCGGCGCGGTCGACACGGGTACCAGTCAGGTGATTGTAGCCGATCGGATGGTGCTCGGAAATACTCCGTTCATCATCCATGGAGGGAACATCTTTGCGGTCAACGGGACAGACTTGGGCAATCCGAGCGTGGATCGGCTGATCACGGTCAGCGGCGGCACACTCGAGCTTGGCGCGTCATCTATCCCGGTGGTTGGCCTAGCCTCCCATTGGTCGTTGGACGACGGGCCCGGCAGCCCGACGGCCGCCGATTTGGCAGGTGGTCGTGACGGCAATCTGGTGAACATGGACCTCGACAACGCCTGGGTGGCCGGCCATCCGCCTGCAGCGGACGACTATGCGCTCGCCTTCGACGGCGCCGACGACAGGATCGACGTCCCTTACGCCCCGGCGCTGAACCCCGACAGCTTCACGGCCACCGCCTGGGTCAATCCCAATTCGACCGCCGGCTATCAGTCGGTCTTTACCAGTCGCAACGACGTGGGGCCGAACACCGAACTCGAGGGCTTCATCCTTTACAACGACAGCGGCGGCAACTGGTCTTTCTGGACCGGTGACGGAGATCCGGGTTGGCCCGAGTAGGCGACCACCGAGAATCTTGGGAGTTGCTTGATGTCCGCCGCCGCTTCGATCGTAAGCGCGGCAACAAACGTGACGAATTCAGGCTGCTCGACGCCCATCGTCATCCTCTTCTTCTTCCTCTCTCTTGCGTCTGCGGAGTCGACTCCGATGGGGTCAATCCCAACTCCCGCATGAGTCGCTTCTCTTTGGCCCGCTGGCGAAGCTCGGTCTCCCAGTCTTGCCCTGGCGGGCGTATTCGTGGGTCAGCGTGATCGACGCACTGGCCGAGATCCAACAGCGGGTCTCTGCGACCACGTACCAAGTGCTGCATCTCCGCTGGCTCGAGGGCCGCAGCGTCGTCGAGGTTGCCGCCCGACTCGATCTCACGCCGCAGCAGGTCTGGTACCGGCAGCACCGCGCCAAGCAAAAATTTCGAGAGCTGCTCGAAATTCGCGTCGCACTGGGCGGCACCGCCGACTAGGGGAAATAGGCGATCCTCCCCCCTCGAAAAATGCCCGATAATTGGGCGCCTTTCTCAGAGAATTCGCGCAAGGCGTGTGCTGTTCAACTCGTACCAAATACAGTGGGCGTTGGCTCGCACGGGTGGTCTGATCCTCGTGGCATAACCTACAGATTGGTCAATACGAAAGGGCGTTCCTATGTCATTCTTCCCCTTTGAGCGGCGACGCGAGTTCAACACCTTGTGTTCCCCAAGCGGCCGGCGACGGTTGTCATTCGAGCCGTTGGAAGAGCGGAGATTGCTGGCGGTAACGCTGTTCAACCCGGAATCCTATTTGACTGGTCCGTCAACGGACGCCCCGCTGGACATCGCGGTCGATTTTCTCGAGGAGCACGCGGGCGACCTGGGGCTGTTTGCCAGTAGCGTGGACAACTTCATCGTCACCGATCAGTACGTCAGCCAGCACACTGGTGTCACGCACATCTACTTGCGGCAAACGTACAATGGCCTCGAGGTGGCCAATGGTGTCGGCGAGATCTGGAACTCGGCCCTGTGGGATTTGAACTGGTTGCTGATCAACAAGGACGGGTTCGATCCGGACTTGTACAACGGCACCGACGGCGACATTATCGGGAAGCTGTATGACAGCGACCGGACGACGCTCCTGAATACCGTCACGGCCAACGACACCACGTACACCCCAGGCGGAATTGCATTCCGGGCTTTCAATAGCACCAAGTTCTGGGACACGGCGCAAATCGTGGGCACCACTGGGCTTAACCCGGGGACCTTCGATCCCGTGGAGATCCCCGAGACCTTCGGGCTCAATGGGGAAGAAACTGATCCGGCCCCCCCCTTGGACCCCAATCCCTACGGAGATCCCGGCCCGAGTGGAGAAGTGGGCGAACCGCCCGTGCCTACCGAGGTGGCTGCCACGGGGACCGAGTTGCTGACCAACGGCAGTTTCGAGACCGGCAACCTCATCGGCTGGGACACGACCACCACTGGTAGTCCCTTTCGCCCATGGGCGGTTTCCGGTGCCAATGTCGGAGGCGGGTTCGGTATGGCTCGCACTTCGCCTCAAGATGGTTCGCGTGTTGCTTGGAACGGCTTCGACGGCAGCGGACCAATGGAATTCGGGATGTTTCAGGACGTGACGATCAGCACCGGGAGCGCCGCCACGTTGTCTTGGATGGACCGTGCCCAGTGGAATTTCACCCTTGGTGGGTTTGCAAGCATTCCGCGGACCTATGAAGTCCAGGTGCGAGATCCCGGGACCAATTCCGTCTTGGACACGGTGTTCTCTTTCTCCACCGGCACCCAATCGACCAACCCCACCGGCGACACCGGCTGGCAGACGCATACTGCCGACCTCTCGTCGTTTGCTGGCTCGACGATTCGCCTGTATTTCGTGGAACAGATCCCACAGCTCTTCACGGGGCCAGGCCAGATCGAGTTCGACGCGATTAGTCTCACCGTCGAGGTCACCACAGAGAGCGCGCCCGACGTAGACGAATACCTCCTAGACCTGACCGGCAAGGCCGGCCAGCCGATCGACATCGCCATGTCGCACGATGCCCGTGGCGGTGGCGGTGGCGGCGGCGGCGACATCGCCGTCTTTGGGGGAACCGACGGGACGTCGACCACCTCGGGCTCGGGGAACGTCGCAAACGACCTGACTTCGCTCGGCATCTTCGACAGCGTCACGGTGCTGGATGGATCGGAGAGCCTGCCGACGCTTCAAGGGTACGACGCGATTCTGGTTTACACGAACTCGTACGGGAATTTCGCGACCTTTGGGGACAGGCTCGCGGACTACCTCGACGCCGGTGGTCAAATGGTGGCGGCGACCTTTGCCTACCAGGGTCAGCCTGGCGGGACCGAGTGGGGGCGGCTCGAAACCGGCGGTTATTTGCCGTTCGAGAACTACTCCGGCAATTACAGCAACAGCTCGTTGGGTGCGTTTGATGCGGGCCACCCGATCATGTCCCAGCCCTTCGCGGTGAGTTCGGTCACCGGGTACTATCGCGACTTCGTGGATCTCTCGTCGGATGCCCAACTCGTGGCCTCGTGGGCTGACGGGCGGCCGTTTGTGGCGGTTGACGGTGGCTCAGGTGTCGTCGGGATCACGCTGTTTCCCAACGACTACTATGGGAACTTGTCTGGCCAGTACATGGAACTGTTCGGCAACAGCTTGGCGTTTGCGCCGGGCGGTGGGGGCGGCGGTGGCGCCGCGCCGACATTAGAGCTGCTGGCTCCCGACGGCACGACCGTTCTGGCGACGGGGACCCCGGTGGCCGACAACTTCGATCTGGGTATCCTGGACTTCGTTGTGCCGGGCGATGGCGTCTACACCGTTCGTGTCACGTCCGGTCAGGCGGGCGACTACGGCATCGTCGTGACCGACCCGCTGGTCTTCGATACCGAACCCAATAGCGCCCCGCCGCTGCGGAGTCTCGACAACATAGACCGGGCCCTGGGGTACCTGGTCGGGAGTGGTGACCTGGACGCCTACACGATCACCCTTCAAGCCGGTGAGAGCGTGATATTGCGCACCGAGACCCCCTTCGACGATCCCACCGACGGCTTAAATCTGCTCGACCCAGCCATCCGCGTCCTCGATCCCGTCGGCGCGGAGGTCGGCTTCGATTCGAACAGTGCCGGCGGGAAAAACGCGGAGTTGGGCGTAGCTGCCTCAGTGACCGGCGTCTACCGTGTCGAGGTGCTCAGCGATCCGGGAAGCGGGAGCGGGGAATACCTGCTTTCTATAGTTCCTAATATTCCACCGGTGGCCGACGCAAACGGACCGTACTCCGTCCCTGAGGGCGGCACAGTCGTTCTTTCTGGAGCCGGGTCCGATCCCGACGGGTCGATCGTCGCCTACGCGTGGGATCTCGACGGGGACAACAACTACGGCGAAGCAGCAACCGACCGTGGCAATGAGACGCTGCAAAATCCAACCTTCCTTGCGGCCGGGCTCGATGGCCCTTCAAGCCACTTAGTAAAGCTGAAGGTGATGGACAACAATAACGCATGGTCCAGCGTCGACACGGCCACGGTCAACGTCAGCAACGTGGCGCCCACAATCGTGCTGGATCCGGTGGCGCCAATCGATGAGAACGGGATTGCAACGCTCAGCGGCACGTTCACCGATCCCGGAGGTCCTCCGGCGTCGAACGACTTCTTGCTGTGGGACTTGGCGGGCGTAGACGGGATGATTGCCGGCACTCTGCCCAGCACCAAGTTTACCGGCCAGATTGCGCAGGCCGACGTCGTGGGCACTGCCGCTGGGAATTGGGCCTTCAATAACCGCGTGCCCGGTGGCGGTGGGGATGACTACGCGATCCGTGGAACCGGGACGTTGCAGGTCAATACGGCCGGCGCTTTCTCCTTCGCCATCAGCGGCGATGATGGCGGCCGGCTGCGGATCGATGGCAATGACGTGATCGTCGACAATACACGGCACGGCTTTTCCAACCGATTCAATTCCTTCGTCAATCTTACGGCGGGCCCGCACGCGTTCGAATGGATCGGCTTTGAGCGAGGCGGAGGCGACGCCTGGGAATTCTCTGTGAATAATGTTTCAGGAAAATTCAATCCGGTCAGTACCCCAAACGGCTGGAAGGTGGTCGGTGATCCTTCGCCCCATGCGGAAATCGAACTGCAAGGCGTGATCGACATCGAGGCCTACTATACGGGCACCCAGGATACGCACGAGGTGACGATCGACTGGAAGGACGGCACCGTCGAGACGCTGGTAGTGCCGGTGGGGGCCCTGAGCTTCTCGGTCGCCCACCAGTATCTGGATGACGGCCTAAACCCCGGCACGTCAGGCTCTTACGACTATGTAGTCGAGGCCACGGTCACCGACGACGACGGCGGTGTCGGTACCGACAACACGACGGCAACGGTCAACAACGTGGCGCCAGTTATAGTCGCTTATGGTGATTATGTCGATGGGACCGTGATCGACGAGGGCGAGTCGGTGACACTCAGCACCCGCTTTATCGATCGCGGCACGGCCGATACTCACACTGTGCTCTTCGACTGGGGTGACGGCACCAGCCAGACGGTAACGAGCTACACCGACGACATTTCCACAAAGGCTGCGGGCGCAATCCTGGCGGAATATTGGACCGGCATAGGGGGGAACGCCGTTTCGATGCTGACCAACAGTCCCAACTACCCGAACAGTCCCAACGGCATGGAGGAGTTGACCAGCTTCGAGTCGCCCACCAATCAGGCCAACAACTACGGGGCCCGCGTTCGCGGCTACGTCTATCCGCCCGATACCGGCAACTACACGTTCTGGATCGCCAGCGACGACAACAGCGAGTTGCGGCTTTCGACCGACGACGACCCCGGCAACAGCCAACTGATCGCCTCGGTGCCGGGCTGGACCTCTTCTCGGCAATGGGACAGGTATGCTTCCCAGCAGTCGGTGTCGATCCCCCTGGTGGCCGGGCAGCGGTACTACATCGAAGCCCTTATGAAGGAAGGCGGCGGCGGCGACAACCTCGCCGTCCGGTGGATGCTCCCGGGCGGCACGTGGGAGGACCCGGGAGACCCCAACCAGCCGATCCCCGGCAATCGCTTGTCGCCATTTGGCGCACTGGCCCCGGGCCACTACACCGACCCGGTGAGCCACACCTATGTGGACGATAATCCGACCGGGACCCCCTCCGACGACTACACGATCACCGTGACGGTGACCGACGACGACGGCGGAGTTTCGGGATCGTCTTCGCCGGGACCCCTTAGCCTTACGCAGATTTCTACGACCTTCAACAGTCCAATTGGTATCGATTACCACGAGCCGACCGATTCGCTGGTGGTCTCGGTGAATTATTCCAACGGGCTTCCCAGGAACTTCGAGCGAATCGAGTTCGACGGTACGCACGTGCCCTTCTCGGGCGTTTCCGGGTTGACCAATGAGGTCAAGATCGCCACGGTCCGTTCGGGCGGCATCGGTGGTTTCACCACCGGTGACCTCTTCGTCGGCAACGGCGTCGACGGCCAGATCGTGCGGATTACCGGCGGAGGAGCAACCGTAATCAATCCTTGGGTGGACCTGCCCGGCTCGGGTAACGGACTGATGCGGGGATCGCTTTACGTTGACCGGACCAGCGTGTTTGGCGGCGACCTGATTGCCGTGACGACGGCCGGCGAGGTATGGCGGATCAATTCCAGTGGTATTCCTACAAAGCTCGCCGACGTCAACGTTCACCTGGAGGGGGTCATTACGGTCCCGGACGATGCGGCCAAGTACGGACCGCTGGCGGGCAAGATCATTACCGGCGCCGAAGGCCAGGGCCGGCTGTACACGATCGATGTTGCAGGCAACGTGGAGATCTTCAATCCCGGTGTGAACATCGAAGATATCGATTTGATCCCCGCCGACGAGAACTTCTTCGGAGTCAACTTTGGTACCGGCAAGATCCTCGGGGCGCCGGCGTCCAGCTTTGCCTCGATGGTCGGCGATATCTTGCTGACCCAGGAGTTTCACTCGGGGTCCGGACTGTTTCGTCTCTTCTGGGACGGCAGCACCCTGCAGGCCGAAGAGCTGGCCCTTGCTTCAGGCTCGGCGCCGGTGGGTCAGTGGGAGCACGTCACGTTCGCGCCGGCAGGCGTCAGTGAGATTCCCCCCGTACTTGGCGTCACGGTCAACAACGTGGCGCCCAGCCTGGACGACATCAGCGCCCCTGTGGATCCTGTGGCGGTCAACAACTCGGTTAGTATCAGCGCGAGTTTCACGGATCCTGGGTTCGACACGGAGACATTCACTTACGACGTTGACTGGGGTGACGCTACGATCGACGAAGATCAGGTTCCCAGCAGCGTCACCAACGGTAGTCCAGGTGTGCCGACCATTGGCACCATCAATGATACCCATAGCTACACCATGCCCGGCGTTTATACGGTAAGGGTCACGTTGACCGACGACGACGGCGGCTCCGATCAGTCGATCTATCAATACATCGTCGTGTATGACCCGGATGACGGATTTGTCACCGGCGGCGGCTGGATTAACTCACCCGAGGGCGCCTACATGGCCGATCTGACTCTGACCGGCAAGGCCAACTTCGGTTTCGTCTCCAAATACAAGAAGGGGGCCACTACGCCCACGGGTCAGACCGAGTTCCAGTTCAAGGCCGGCGACCTGAATTTCCATAGCGCCAGCTACCAGTGGCTGGTCGTGGCCGGGGCAAATGCCAAGTTCAAAGGCGACGGCCAGATCAACGGCGAGGGCAACTACGGCTTCATGCTCACGGGCACCGACGGCCAGTACGACGGCGGCGACTCCGAGGACACCTTCCGGATCAAGATCTGGGACAAGGAGACTGACGACACTGTCTACGACAACAAGTGGGACGAAGCCGACGACAGCTATGAGGGAACGCAGCTCGGCGGCGGCAACATCGCAATTCACGACGGCGGCAAGAAGCTACAGGCACTCGGCATGCCCTCGGCCGGCACGACCGGCGCGACGCTCACCCAGGCGACTCTGGCTCCCGTCGTTCAACAGGCGGTCTCCTACTGGGGAGGCCGGGGACTCGCCGCCGATCGGCTGACAACGCTCGGCCGGATCGACGTCCACGCGGCCGAGCTTTCCGGCTCGGTCTTGGGCCTGGCCTCTTCGTCGAACATGATCTGGATCGACCGCGACGCCGCAGGCTACGGCTGGGGCGGCAGCGGAATGGATCTGCTCTCGGTCGTCACCCACGAGCTGGGCCACAAGATGGGATTCGAGCACAGCGACGGGTATAACGTGATGGGCGCCACTTTGGCCCCAGGCACGCAACGTCTTCCCTCAGTTGAATTCGATTTCTTCCCCGACACCTTTGGTTGGACCACCAGTTTGGCGCCGGAGAACTTGTTCTCCCCGTGGGACACGACTGGTTCGTCAAAAATCCTTGGATTCGCGGTATCCACTCCAGTGAGAACTGACCGAGTTTTCGAGCTGATGGCCATGGATTCAAAGGGCGAGCAATCGTTTGGTGGCGGTTGGAAGATCGAGGAGGACGAAACGGATACGCTCGTAGACGGAGGTGTTTTCGACCAATCCATGTTCTTGATCGAAGACATGAACGCCGATTCCGAAAACGCCGACGGGGAGGAGATCGACGAAGATCTCCTTGACAACTTGGCTTTGGGCCTGATTTGACCGGCTCACCTAGACGAAAGTTACTGGTTTGCCGAACACGCACCTAGAAGGGCTGTCCGTTCGGCTTTGGTGAGAAATGGGAGCTAAACGCCTGCAGAGGCGTCGCGCCGCGTGGCCGCGGCGGCTGAGGGGCTTTCCTGCGCGAGTCGCGCAACCTCATTCAGGCTTTCCAGTTCTGCCATCGCAGCGTACCGGCGACCAGGGCGGTGATGAACCGCCCGCGATGCTGGTGCAGATAGGCCATGTTCTCGGCCGTAGCCAGCTTGGAATCGGCTACGTAGAGGAAATCGCTACGGCCGGCCAACTCGTCGAGGGTCAAGCCCAGCA
>SDBV01013838.1_pt1 | contig 10228 bp, 9 predicted proteins | sample 2277081 | NCBI WGS metagenome assembly SDBV01 (sample SAMN10402039, study PRJNA504765) | marine sediment metagenome | isolation source: marine sediment core GS10_PC15, 223 cmbsf | place: Arctic Ocean: Southern Knipovich Ridge | collected 2010 | reverse complement strand
GTGCTATAGCTTTATCAAGCGCCGTTGTTCCCAACGAAATCGTTTCAACATCTGTCATATCTAAGAAAGACATAAAGGCTCCCGTATCACTGGTAAAGGGACATTGAACAACAGCAATTCCTGAAAATATCATAAGGCTTACCCGTTCTGCTGTCAAACGGTCAAGGAGCTGTTTAATCTTATTTTTAGCAGCTTCCAGGCGGGATGGGTTACTATCTTGTGCGAGCATACTCCGAGAAACATCTAGGCCTATAAGAACATCACGCCCTTCTTGCTCAACGGTCTGTTCACTCGTGCCCCACTGAGGACGCCCTATGGCAAGCACTAAAAAAAGCATCCCTAAGAAGCGCAGTATGCTTTTAATAAAGGCCCTTCTCATCGAAAAATTCTTCAACAACTCTGAACCCAACTGTTGGGCAGTCCGCTTTTGCCAGAGATAGCGCCGTATAAGAAGTACGCCAACTATACCAACTAATGGTATAAGTAGTAACAACCATGATTGAGCAGCCCAGGTAATCATAGCCTCACCCAGAGTAACGAAGTTATTACGAACTCTATAAACAATAAGAGTAATGCGAACCAGAGAAAATAGATAAAGTATTCACAGTACTGTGCATAGACCGGCATCTTCTGTTCAGTACGCTCAAGCTTATCGATAGCTGTATAGACGTTTCTCATATCCTTTGATGATTGTGCCTCAAAAAACTTACCACCCGTTTGCTGGGCAATGGATTTAAGGAGGTTAGCATCATATTGCTGGCCTCGTACTTGCTCCCACTGACCAAATACATTTTTGATAAAACTTCCTTTATCTGAGCCTATACCGATGGTGTATATTTTTATACCGAGCTTTTTGGCTATCTCTATCGCTTCTTCTGACCTTATATCGTTATCAGATGGTACCCCATCGGTAAGCACAATCATAATACGGGACTTTGCCTTAGATTTTTTGAGGCGATTAGCCGCAACAAGAATACTTCTAGAAAGTACGGTTCCTCCATGAGGTATACTTCCCAACTCTGTTTTCTTAATTATGTTTTCTAACATATCCTTATCAAGGGTAAGAGGACTGCGGGTTAAGGCAACGTTACCAAATATAACAAGGCCTATAGGGTCATTGGTTCGCTTCTTAATAAACCTAAGCGCTTCCTGCTTAGCAATAGTAAAGCGTGACTTTTCCTCTTTAAGATTATCGACCATCTCCATACTACCAGAAGCATCAAGCACCATCATGATATCTACCCCTTTCACCGGAATCAACGTACGCTCATCAGGCTGTCTCAAACGAGCTATCGCTAAAACAAGCAGCAACAGCGTCATCAAGCGTAAGATGTAAGGAACCAGGCTATGCCACCAGGCCTCGGTAGAGAGCTCCTTCAATGGCTCTAATGAAGAATAAGTATATACAGGATGCTTATAATAGTACCAACGCCAATAGCCAAGCGCCGCTACTAAGGGCAGACCTAGATAAAGGATAAAGGGATGAACCATCGTAATCATTGAAAATACTTCTTATTTTGTTCTACAAACCAGTCTCGCACTCGAGCAACAAACTCAGACTCAGTTTCATCTTCTTTAAGATAGATCGGTTTACCGATAAAGATATCAAGAGGAGCGCTATAGATATAAAAGCTATTAATAGGATAAATAGTTCCCGTCGTAGGCATGTAGATAGGAATCACCGGCCTCCCGGTACGCTTAGCTATTAAAGCAAACCCCTCGTAAAAATCATGGATCTTATTATCATTATGCCTCGTTCCTTCAGGAAAGATAATAAGATGCCTATTGCTATTCTCTATAAACTTTATAACTCTTCTAAGTGAAAAGGCAGCCTTTTCTGGGATATCCCGCTCAACCGGCACAAACATTCTCTTTATTAAAAAACCCAAAACAGGTGCATCAACGTAATACGCAAGCACTAACCAGACATGAGGATAGCCATTACACAAAGAACCTACCACCGGTATATCAAAAGCAGATTCATGATTAGCCGCAAAGATAACAGGACCTTCCGGAATGTTCTCTTTACCATGGATAGTCACCGGGTTTAACGAAGCATACATGATATACTTATAAAAGCAGTCAAGCAGGAAGAAAAACACCCTGTTGTCCAGTCGAAACCTTGTAGGTAAACAGGCTATAATAAAGCATGGCGGGATAAAAATCAGTGTGCCAATCCCTGCAAGGAAGTAACAAAAGAGTGTTCGTAAAAGTCTTAGTATATTCATAGCCACCTAAGTAAAGATAATCGGTTGTGGTTTAGTATGCCAGAAATTGATCAAAGGGTTAAGGGCCAACAGAAAACAAAACTAGTGCTCACAACTTTTTTACTGAGACCGAGTTAGGTGCTTACTTCCAAAGAGGAAACATGAATAGTTCTGCCTTCAAAGGCAATACCATACGCTAACACCTTATTAATAGAACGGTCAAAGAGTTCTTGGGTATACTTCTTTTGCGTAATTTGTTCTAAAGCTTTTTCTGACACAGCTTCTATCTCTTCTCCTTTTCGCACCACTTTAAATTCCATAACGATACCTGGCTTATTGTTAACCCGTGGGATAAGCGTAATATCATACCTGCCAAGCCCACTCTCTTTATTCGACTTAACCTCATACGTATCACTTAAGGCTACTAAAAGACCAAGTACAAACAAATGATAACTCTTTTCAGGTTCACTACTTGAAAGATCAAAAGAACTCATACTGGTATGAACAAAGCTTTGCAATAACTTGCTAAATATCTCAGTATCTCCAATAATGAGCGCTTCAAGCAAGTTAGCAACTTGACCTCCCAAAATAGACTCTCTGAAGATAGTACTAATAAGCTCAGCATAAAGATATAAAAGCTCTTCATTCGGGATCTTTAAGGTAGCATAAACCTTGCCCTCCTTAATCGTATATTCAGAATAGGTAAGATAACCAGTAAATAAAAGCAAACTCCACAAAATATCCGATCGTGTTTCAATTTCGGGAAACGTTATCGAACTATAAATAGTTTCTGAAACTGTGTGTCTCGTAAGAAGCTTTTCAAGGTGCGACTTCACTTCAATAGATGACTTACCAATTAGCTTTTTAACTAGAGCATTATTACTTGTGCTCACCCAATAATTTTGTAGCATCCCTTTATTTCTTAAGCAACTAAGAACTGACCATGGATTATACATAGCAGGAGTTATACCAAAAGTATACCCATCATACCATTTCTTAACGTCAGCTTTCTGATTGCCATAACCATAATAATCTAGCAATAGACCCACTTCATCCTCAGTAAAGCCAAACTTATCAGAAAGATTAACACTCGTAAGATCAAATACATCGAGATTATTTAACCCGGTAAAAATACCCGCTTTTGTTAAGGTAAGGATACCGGTAACTATCCCCTTTTCCATTTCATTGCCATCTTTAAGAACCGTTCCAAGAAGCCCTTTTAAGAACTTTATAGCCGTTTCATAATACCCCTCTATAAAAGCCTCTTGAATAGGAACATCGTACTCGTCAATCAGCACAAAGGGCTTTTTATTATAATGTCGATGAAGAACCTTAGCTAAAAAATGAAGGCTGGCTTTAAGTTCAACATAACTAGCACGCCTTTCAATAATTCTTTGATATAAGTCTTTTTCGTGAGGTTTTAACGTATTTGCTTCTAAAAGATAATCATGTCTATCAAATTCATCACTCAAGACAAGCGCAAAGTTATCATACGCAGCTTCCCAACTTGATTCCTGGACATCCTTAAATGTTACAAAAATAACCGGAGATGACCCTTGAAGCTTTCGATATTCCTTATGCTCCCATATCTTAGTAGTATTGAATAAATATTCAGTACTACTATCGCTCTTCTCAAGGAAATACCGCAACATAGAAAGATTAAGTGTCTTCCCAAACCTTCTTGGCCGGGGCATAAGAATGACCTCTCCACTATTTAAGATATCCCCTATCAAGAGCGTCTTATCAACATAGTAGTAGTCACCATCTACCAACTTCTTATAATCACTTACCCCAATAGGGATTTTTTTCATAATCAAACCATAGTATCGAATCATTAATACGTATCTAAGCATACAGCATATCAACGACTTTCACAATATTAAGATCAGTCCTTTATGAAATCTTCCATGGATGAGGAATATTATCTCATACAACTTCTTTGACAAAAAAGTAGCTTACCGCACAGAGTTCTTAGCTTAACACCCTATCTCTTAAAACGAACAGGCAAACTTAACCCAGAAGCCCCACTGATCAAGACCAGCTAATAACCTCTCTCTACCATCTACTTCTATCTCACCACCGATACCTATCTGAGGCTCCCAAGGAACATCACCGGCCGTATAGCTCATATGAGCAAAGAACTTATGGGTTAACTGATGAGGAGATGAACCACTTATAATATCTAAGCTATCGATGGTGATAAGAATAGGAGGATCAGACTCAAATGCTTTCTCATTATTCCACGTACGAGCTTCTTCGTCTGGCCCTACCGTAATCGCTTTGGGATTATCAACTGCTGTTCCGTTCACAACTGTTGCACCACTGCAGATAGTAGCTCTATTTTGGGTAGAATTTAGACGCTCTGTAGCCGTTACTTTTCCCGTTTGGGTATTTACGATACTGTAACAGACCCCTTCGGTACCTTTAATACCGAGCGACTTATTATTTAAGTCTGAAGGAAAGAGGTCTGGTCGTAGCTTAAGCTTTTCCTTGGTACGAGCATAGATGTTATACCCAAGGTCTAGACCAAACCTACTATAGTAATAGGTAAGCTTTGCAGCAAGGTCAAGCTTAACACTACCTCCTACTCTTACTTTGCGGGTAGCAAAGTCGATAGCATTAACCATTCTACCACTATACTCAAGGTTTTTGTTCTCATCGAGAGTGAACTCTTTTAAGAGCATGTACCTACTCATTGGTCCATGACCAATCAGATCAAATGAACGAATCTGGTTATGCTTAAACTGATGAGTGAGTATCCCATTTACCAGAAACCCTACTTTATGACAGCCCCAACGAACAAGATCATAATGAAATGAGGTACCAACTCCAAGTTCCCATAAACGTGTATTACCAACAATCGGTTCAAATATAATTTTATTTTCAGGAGAGTTACCGGTAGGCACTACCGTTATAATATATAGCCCAAAGTGTCCCCGCTCATTAGCAACAATATTATACCCAAGAATAAAGTCTAATTGAGCAACCGCTGTCTTTTGCTCACGGCCACAGGCAAAAGCACCAAACATAAACGGCTGTTGCATATCACCAAAAACAAAGTTACCGGACAAGGCCTCTCTAATACTTAGAGCAGTCTCAGCCTGATTGGGCTCTATTTGGTCCTTCTTATCCTTTTGTGAAGACATATAACACGATGGAAATACCGGCCTCTCTTGAGGAGAAATGTTATTAACTTCATTGCAATGAATTCCTAGGTCCCAGCGTGTTACTACTATCGGCATATTAAACTTAAAATAGAGTCCATCACACCACTGATCTAGTCCTAGATAATAGTTGATAGCTAAAATAACATTATCGATACGTGGCTCAAACGCAATAGAGCCCTTGAACGTTGTTGGCAGACCAAAGTAATCTGCTAACAGATCGTTACAACATCTATCTTGTACTTCGCTTCCTGAGAAATGTAGCTGAGTACTCCCAAAGAGATACTGAGCAATACGCTCACCATTACGAGAGCGAGAATACTCTACCGCTAACGACAAGTTACCCCATGCTCTATCATCACAACCGGGAAGATATTCTTTCCACCCTGCTACGTAACGAGCCATATTAGTACCCTGTGATCGTGGCCGATAAAACGTTCGTATACCGCACGGAGATTGTCTCACACATTCTGGTGGAAGTTTATCACACTTAAAGGTAATAGGATGACCCGACTCTGCTAAAACGCTTGATGAAAGAATAAGTACCGCTAGTCCGATGATTCTCATTGATGTTCCCTGCTGTTATCGACATTTAATCTATCCGAAGTATACTCTTACAAACCGTTTTTTGTAAAGGCCAAATTTTGACAACGCTTACCTTCCTCTTATGGAACCTAAATATCATACTTGAATCTTTGCCCGTTAGTAGCTCTGGCCATATCAAGCTGCTTCAAAATATCTTTAAGAGTAACCACACCATTGATGATCGTACCGAACATCTCATGCATATTCCAAATATCCTGGTAATTAGTATCTTTTTAGGGGTACAACCATGGAGTACTATAACTACTTCCTCGCTTTCTTGGTTAGGTTCCCTCCTGCTTACTGCCCTCATTGCTAATGCAATTACCGGCTTTACCTACCTGTTTGCTAAAAGACATACCATTAAGTTTCCCCTTTCTCTAGGATTCTTTATATCAGCAACAACCTTGCTTTCTCTGTACTATGCCCCCAGTAACACCGGTACTGAACTCAGTATCTTTCATGCACTCGTAATCGGCTGTGCTCAAACCCTAGCATTATTACCGGGAATATCTCGTATGGCGATGACCGTAAGCACTGCTATCTGGTTAGGTATAGATCCAAGGTTAAGTGTTAGCATCTCATTAATATGCGAACTGTTAATTATGATAGTTGCTATCGGAGTAGCGCTGTTACGCACTGAACCATTTAAAAAGCTTTGGCCACTAACAACAAGACAGCTTGGTATACTTATTATAAGCACACTCGTTTCGTACAAGGCACTTGAAGTGTCACTGTACGGATTTACTACCAACTCAGTGGTCTACTTTGGGTGGTATCTGTTATTGTTAAGTGTATATAGCAGCATCAGTAACGACTTGTTACTATCTAGGAGCTAACGATGATTACGCAAAAAATAATCGACGAAACTAAAAAGAGACTTATAAAAGCTTATAAGCCTCGAAAAATATACATTTTTGGCTCATATGCTTGGGGCACTCCTGACGATGAAAGCGACTTAGATTTGCTCATCGTTGTTGATAGCTATAAGCGGGAGGATCTACATTCTTTAAAAGTGAAAGCATATAAGCTACTTATCGATCTTAGATTTTCAAAGGATATTGTTATTTACAGTAAAGATGAGTTTGAAAAATTCTCTAAAGATCGCGCAAGATTTTGTTATAAGGTGAAGCACGATGGCCAAAAAATCTACGAAGCTCGCGCATGAGAATTGGCTAACCATAGCTGATCAAGACTTATATGCCGCAGCTAAGTTGCTTAAAGATGATGATATTACACTTGCTGCTTCAACTTATTATACGCAGCAATGCGCAGAAAAAGCATTAAAGGCTTTTTTGGCATTCCATAATTGTCCCATCAGAAAAACGCATGATCTGATAGAGCTGATAAAAGATTGCTGTGAATTCGATCAAGAGTTTTCTCAGCTTATAGCCACCGCTACCGATCTAAACCCTTTTGCAACCGATAGCAGGTATCCTGATGATCAAATGTTTTTGCCCTATCAACCACAGGTAGAGCACGCATTAAAACAAGCGGCAGATATAATTAGTTTTGTGAAGAAAAAAATAGACACTACACGGGCTGCCTAATTGTAGTTCCTTTTTCTTTAAGAGTGTTTCACAGTTAGCATCATTTAAGGTATCCTAAGAGAATTAAATAAACAGCTCACCTCTACTAAGGAAACTCTATGACTGTTATTAAGAAAAGAATTCCCCGAAAGCTTGCACCAGAACCTGAAGTATTTTCACCGGCTGCTAAGAAAGCTATTAAGTCATGCGCTCTTGTTGGGCTTACTCTTATCACTTCAGTAGCACTCTATAGCTACGATGCTGCAGATCCTTCATTTATTTATGATAGCACCGCAGCGGGCATTACCCATAACTGGCTTGGGCTGTTTGGCAGCTATTGGGCATCCTTGATGCTGTACCTCTTTGGCGGTGCAGCGTGGTTACTGCCTCTGCTGTATTTGTATCTAGTAAGAATGGAGCTGTTTAACCTTGCCTGGAAACGTGAGTTTGATCGTGTTGCTTCCTTTATGTTCTTTATCGGTATCTCAAGTGGCATTCTCAATTACTACGGATTAGATATCCATAGAGGAATCTACCCTGGTGGACTCGTAGGAAGTATCTTTTCTCAGACAGGCTCCACATTTTTCTCAAACACTCATACTGGCTTACTCTTATTTATGCTTACGTGGGCTTCTTGGATAATTATTGCCCGATTTTCATTTATTGTGTATCTCTATCCTATAAGCAATGCACTCGCTCAGATTCCTGTCCGCGCAGCAGTACGCTATCTCTGGTCAAGTTTCATACAGATAAAAGAGTACTTACCTCGCGGCATAAGATATGAAGGAATAGAAGATGTTGAGGACGAAGTCCAACCGGCTACCAAGTTTGAAGAGCTTCTTGATGAGTATAATGAGCTACAAACTGAACAGGATGCTATAGTCTTATATAAAGCTGACGAAGGAACCCTTCAGGAAGGGACCCTACCCGTAAATGCGGGTCCCGCAGGTGCGGCACCCGAAGACTCTGTAGAGTTTAAAGCTTCAAAACTAAGCAAGCCTGAAGTATATCACCTACCCTCAACCGACCTCTTTGCCACCGTACAGGATACTAAAGATGATGCTCAGATAAAGAAGAGAAGTGAAGAGCGTGCTAAGGCTCTTGAAGAAAAGCTAGAACGGTTTGGCATTAAGGGGAAGATTGTCTCTATTACCCAAGGACCAGTTGTCACCCTGTTTGAGTACCAACCGAGTATCGACACCAGAATAGCTACCATCGTTGCTCGCGAAGATGACCTGGCGTTAGCACTACAAGCGTTGAGCTTAAGAATTCTTGCACCTATTCCTGGTAGATCGGTGGTAGGGTTTGAGGTTGCCCATGCTAACCGTAAGCCGGTACTATTTGCGTCAATACTCAAGAGTAAAGCATTTAAGAACTTTAAGGGTCAACTACCTATGGTACTCGGTAAAGATACGCTTGGCCATAATGTAGTTATCGATCTGGCTACAATGCCCCATTTATTAGTAGCCGGTTCTACCGGTGCTGGTAAGTCAGTTGGCCTTCACGCTATGATTACCAGTCTATTATGTGCAAGAACCCCTGATGAAGTTAAACTAATTCTTATCGACCCTAAACGGCTAGAGTTTGCCATCTATGCTGATATCGCTCACTTAGTATTTCCCATTGTTACCGATCCGCGAAGAGCAATTACGGTTCTTAAGTGGGCAGTAGAAACCATGGAAGATCGGTACGCTATGATGGCAGAGGATTCTGTGCGATCTGTTTCCGATTATAATAAAAAGCGTAAGCCCGGTGATGAGGACTATATGCAATTAATGGTAATAGTTATCGATGAGCTTGCTGACCTCATGATGACCGCCGGCAAAGAAGTTGAGTTTCTTATAGCGCGCCTTGCGCAGATGGCTCGTGCTGCAGGAATACATATGATCACCGCAACGCAACGACCTTCTGTCGATGTCATTACCGGTCTTATCAAAGTCAACTTCCCGAGCAGAATTGCCTATAAGGTAACCTCTAAAGTTGATAGTAGAACGATTCTTGATATGATGGGAGCAGAAAAACTTCTCGGTAAAGGCGATATGCTCTTCATGGATACTAAAGGGGGCATACAGCGTGTGCAGGGTGCCTATATCACCGATAATGAAATTTATACCGTTATTGGCCATATTAAAGCTGAACGACGGGTGGAATATAATCAGATCGCAACTCTTCAAAAGCTATAAACCAAAGAAGAGACCGATGACTTATTCCAGGAAATACTTGATTACATCTAAAATAAAGACGAAATATCTATATCTCTTCTTCAACGCGTATTTAGAGTGGGCTATAATCGCTCAGCCAGAATTATTGATCAGCTAGAGGCAACAGGCCATATACACCCTGCTGATGGGGGCAAAATGAGAAAAGTAGCGAAGGAACAATGAGCGATTCATACTGTAATGTTTATGACGGACTTGAAAGCTAACTATTGCAGAATAGAGTAAGAAAGGTTCTATTGTTCGCAACACAACATGGATTTCATACCTTAATAAGGTTATTCACGTTTTTTATTTTATTGACAAATAATAATCGTACCGATAGAATAAAGAATGACAGATAAATATTCTTTGGCATGAGGTTCGACAATGCGTTTTAATCAACAATTTATTTCATCAGTGATTTCTGAGGCACAGTTCCATGGCTCTGATGTTACAGACTTTACTTCAGTTTCTATCGATTCTAGAACAATTAATAAGGGTGAACTTTTTGTTGCAATTAAGGGAAATCAGGCAGATGGCCACGATTT
>SDBV01013837.1_pt1 | contig 10229 bp, 8 predicted proteins | sample 2277081 | NCBI WGS metagenome assembly SDBV01 (sample SAMN10402039, study PRJNA504765) | marine sediment metagenome | isolation source: marine sediment core GS10_PC15, 223 cmbsf | place: Arctic Ocean: Southern Knipovich Ridge | collected 2010 | reverse complement strand
AATCTGACTACCAAAAGGCAAAAGCTGCCCTCATAAATTATAAATATAATGCAGAATACAGTCCATTCAGAAAATTAATAAATTGGATCAAAAAGCGTATCTCGGGCAAAGAAATACCCGACTTCTATATGGCTAAACTTTCGAAAAATGTTAAGAATCAACCTGAAGATAACCCTATTCTACATAGAAACTTCAAAAAAGAATTTAAACAGTTTGAAGCAACATTCAAAGGAGAAAACAAAGCTTCTATAAGACAATTAGCGAGAGAGGAAGAGGAAGAGGGAGAGGAAAAGGGAATAAGCAATACAATTACTAGCACCAAACAAAAGGACAAGGAAACAAGCAGTACAATTACTGGTACCAAACAAAAGGACAAGAAAACAATCAATACAACTACTGGTACCAAACAAGCTGACACCTATTTAAAAGAATATGATGCATCAAAACTTCTCACGTATTTTGGAATTTGGAACCATGAAGGAAACAGTGAAGTTAATGAAAAGTTAAAAGAAATTGCAGAAGCCGCAGAGGAAAAAGCCGAAACACAACTGGCTCTCTAGCTTCAAACAATAGCTAAGCAAGGAAAGCAAAGATTGATGTTGTTCCTAACTCTAACCCGTTTTCCAAAAAACCTACTCGTAGTATTTAGGAATTATATATTTCTCTAAATCCATTATTCCCAATATGGCCCGTTATTTACATGAAAGTTACACGTCGTTCCCAAGAAAGCGGGAACCCAATTATCACCCAAAAGTAAAAAACTTTTAATTGGTTAGCAGATTTTCTATGCCTATTTCAAATAATTACGCTAAGATTTAAAGACTTTATCTTTTTATAGACTACTGGATTCCCGCGTTCGCGGGAATGACGCATTATCTTCGCAAGGCGTGTTGCTTTCGCAGGGATGACGATAGCTCCATCACCCCACCGAAATAAACACAATACCCAGCATAATTAAAATCCCATATAAATATTTTATCGGCATTACCGTTTCTTTCAACCAGGCTCGGCCGATTAGCAGGGAGAATAAAACGGTGGTTGATCTGAGTGCCAAAATAATATGAGTGACGCCATGAGTAAACGCCCAAACCGTCACAGCATAGCTGCCACCGGATAGTATTCCGGCACTGAGAAGTTTGCCCCAATTTTTTTTCAAAAAAGTCATTTGAACTGAACCAAATACAGTTAAAGGAATCAAATATAACAGTCCTTTAATCAAAAATAGCCAGCTAATATAAGTTAAAACATTTGTCGCCATCGTCGCACCAATCGTATCCACAATAGCAAAACCCGCAATAAAAAAAGCCGCCATAGTGCCGTAGCTGCACGACTTAATAAACTGTGATCTCGATATAATATGTCTTGGAATCGCAAAACCAATAGCACCAATGACAATCAATACAGCACCCCAATTAGACGACGCAGAAGTGGCTTTACCCGCTAACAAAATGGCCCCTAAAAAAGAGATCAACACTGCAAGCCCACGAGACAATGGATTGATTAAACTCAATTCACCGTGTTCATAAGCTTTAGCCAGAAAGATAATATAAATCGTGTGAATACATGAGCTCACAAATAGAACGCTCCACATTTTCACATTAGGTAATGGGACAAAGAAAATAATAGGAATGGCTAAAATAATTTGAGGGATCGTCATTAAACCGGAAAACACTATTTTATTTCCGGAAGAGCGAATGAATCCACCATAAGCTGCCGTTGCAATGGCAAGCAGCAACATCACGCCAATAATAAATTCTTGGCTCATTTAAGCATCCTTGCTGAGTTTTGACCAAACAAATCAATATAATTTGTAACTGCTCACACCGCGCGTCATCCCACGGCTTACCTCGTCATCCCGTGGCTTGACCACGGGATCCATAACGCACTACGTGCGTTTGCGCGCAAAGCGCGCCTGGATTCCGGCTTTCGCCGGAATGACGGGTGAGCACTCACACTGCGTCATCCCGCGGCCTGCCTCGTCATCCCGCGGCTTGACACCGCGGGATCCATAACACACTACGTGCGTTGGCGCGCATAACGCGCCTGGATTCCGGCTTTCGCCGGAATGACGGGCGAGTCGTTACACCAAACTTATAATTTACGCCAACTCACTCCTTCAGACGTATCTTCTATAACCACATTCAATTTATTTAATTCCTCACGAATTTCATCAGCACGCTGCCAATTTTTTTGTTCACGTGCAGTGGTTCGCTCTGAAATCAGCTGATTGATTTTTTCAATATCGGATTGCGTGATATCGCCTTTAAGAAATTGTTCCGGCTCTTGCTGCAAAATGCCAAACACACTCGCTAGCAATTTCAATGTTGCACCAAGTTTGCCGGCTTGTTGCAAGTCACCCTCTTTTTTAAGGCGATTAATGTCATGCGATAAATCAAATAAAACAGCCAAAGCCTCTGGTGTGTTAAAATCATCGTTCATGGTCGCTTGAAATTTCTGTTGATAGTGCTCTTCAACTCCTTCCGACTCCGGCAAATCCCGAATGGCTAGATATAAATGTGCCAAAGAGGTTTGCATTTTTTCCATAGTGTCCGCCGAATAATTCACAGGACTGCGATAATGCCCTGAAATCATAAAATAGCGAAGCACTTCTGGATGACAGTTTTCCAACACTTCATTAATCGTATAAAAATTCCCTAATGATTTAGACATTTTCTCGCGATTAATTTGCAGCAAACCCACATGCATCCAAATTTTAGCAAATGTCTTATCAAAAGCCGCTTCGGATTGCGCAATTTCATTCTCATGATGCGGAAATTTTAAATCCATACCCCCACCATGAATATCAAACGGTTGGCCAAGTAAACTCGTCGACATGGCCGAACACTCAATATGCCAACCCGGGCGACCTGCTCCCCAAGGCGAATCCCAATGAGGCTCATCGGGTTTGGCTTTTTTCCATAAACTAAAATCTAAAGGGTCTCGTTTTTCCGATTCAATTTCAACTCGTGCACCTGCTCGTAATTTATCTAAATCGCGACGTGCTAATTTGCCATAATCTTTAAACCGTTTAATATCAAAATAAACATCACCGTTATCAGCGACATAAGCATGCTCTCGATCCACTAAGGTTTGAATTAAATCGATAATTTGTGGGATATACTCCGTTGCCCTAGGCTCATGATCCGGCGATAAAACACCTAATGCCTGTTCATCATCGTGCAAGGCTTTAATAAAACGCTCTGTCAATGCATCGTAGGTTTCATTATTTTCATGAGCGCGATTAATAATTTTATCATCAATATCTGTAATATTGCGCACATAATTCACGGTGTAGCCGATAGATCTTAAATAACGCACAATCACATCAAACAGGATAATCGAGCGAGCATGACCAATATGAGAATAATCATAAACAGTCATCCCACATACATAAATATTCACGCGCTCTGGATGTGTTGGCTCAAATAATTCTTTTTCTTGAGTCAAAGTATTAAATATTTTTAACATGGGATTATTCTCGCGTTAAGCGACAAAGAATATCATTGTGTTGTGGAAATTCCGCCAATAATGCTTCACATCGCCCTACTTCTAAATCTGCGAAATCAAATCCCGGGGAAACCGTACATCCCATTAATACATAGGTATTATCACACTCCACTTCCGCTGAAAACCAATGGCCCGCAGGTATGAGTGCTTGTGCCACAAGTTCGCTATTTTTACTGGGATTGCCCATGCGGATATGAGTCAGTTCGCCCCGATCATCAATAATGTGAAGCGTTAGGCCATCACCGGCATAATAGTGCCACATTTCGTCAGATTTCAGCCGATGCCATGCTGAATAATCATCGCTATTTAAATAGTAGTAAATGGATGTGGCTAAATAGCGCTTATCACCGTGCGCTTGAATTGTTTTAGAAGCATGATAAGTTTGTCGATAAAAGCCTCCTTCAGGATGAGGCTTAAGTTGTAAATCTTCCACCAGTGTTTCAGCCATGAGCAAGCATCTCCAAGCGACGTTTCACTTCATTCGCATTCATGATTTTTAAAATTTTATCTAATTCAGGACCGTGAGTTTCACCCGTAATGGCAACCCTGAGCGGCATGTAAAGGGCCTTGCCTTTAATATCCAACTGTTTTTTTAAATGATCAGTAATTAATTTCACGTCAGTACCATGGCGATCTAATGCATTTAAGCTTTCACTAAAATAATGATGATCTGTTTTTTCAATTAACGCTAACATCGTCTCATTGAGCTTAAACTCTGAGTTAAAAATAATGCCCGCCCAACGCTTTGCATCCTCTGGGAAATAGATATTAGGTTTCACCAAATCCACAAAGTCATCACGATATTGTTCGGGCACTTGGTCTTTGATCGCATTTTCTAACCATTGATAAAGCTGATCCGATGATAACTGAGTGAGCGCTTGTTTTTGCCAATAGTTTAGCTGCTCTGGATTATATTTGGCTGGTGATTTACTTAACGATTCTATTTTAAATTGTTCTGCCAGCTCATCAAACGTTAACAAATCATCATGGCCGTAATAATGACCGAGGCGCGCTAAATAATTAATAATGGCTGCCGGTAAATAACCTTGTTCACGCAACTCATTAACACTGCGACTACCGTGACGTTTTGACAACGGGCTGCCATCTGCACCCACGATTAAAGCAATATGGCCATAAGTCGGGATCGGCAAGCCTAATGTGTCGAGTATCATAATTTGTCGTGGCGTGTTGGTCAGGTGATCTTCGCCGCGCAATGCATGAGTGACTTCCATTAAGGCATCATCGATGGCATTGCAATACATAAACGGCGGCGTGCCATCATGGCGACGAATAATAAAATCACCGATATCGTCACTTTGAAAACGTTGAACACCCCGTACAAGATCTTCAAACTCAATCACTTGATTATTGGGGATTCGAAAACGCAAAGTGGGTTGAATGCCTGCCGCCTCTTTCTCTTTGATCTGATCCTCACTAAGACCACGACAAGTGCCCGAATACCGCGGCGGCTTGCCGGCACTTCGCTGTATTTTTCGTGATAAAGCGAGTTGTTCCTCGCTGCAAAAACAAGGATAGGCAGCCCCCATCGCTAATAAACGTTTGTAGTAATCGTTGTATATCGCTTGCCGTTTAGATTGATGATAAGGCCCCAAGCCATCATCACAACCCGGCCCTTCTTGCCAATTTAGGCCCAACCATTTGAGGTCTTGTTGCAGCAATTCGGTATAACGCTCGTTCGACCGAACGCGGTCACTATCTTCGATACGCAATAAAAAAGTGCCACCAGCATGCTTGGCCAGCAGTGCATTAAACAAAGCAGTGCGCAGGTTGCCGATATGCATCTGTCCGGTCGGGCTTGGACAAAAGCGGGTTTTGATATCTTCATCTAATTCTACTACAGCCATAGGATCGCTTTCCAAAGTAATCTTAAACGAGTTTCATTATGGCAATTTTGACTCACCTATACAACTGAGGGGACCAGAGAACAGAAGGCGGAGTACGGAAGACAGAGAACGAAAGACGGAGGACAGAATAACGTCATCCCACGGCTTGACCGCGGGAATCCCGCGGCTTACCTCGTCATCCCGCGGCTTGACCGCGGGATCCATAACGCACTGCGTGCGTTGGCGCGCATAACGCGCCTGGATTCCAGCTTTCGCCACAATGACGGGCGAGTAGTTCCCAAATTGCTTAACATAGTTTGGCTTAATCGGTTAAGGATACTCTTAGGTCTAGAAGATTACGAACTTTACCTCAATGATGAGCCAGCTACCGACTAAGTCCATAAATTATGGCAATTTTGACTCACCTATACAACTGCGTGTAACATTCCAGAGAATAATGATGGACTACGGCGGGGAGATAAAGCCACTGTGTCGCACACACTTTTTATATCAGACTTGCACTTAGATCAATCGGCTCCTAAGGTTACGGCGGCTTTTTTTCATTTTTTGAAACACGATGCGCCTAAGGCTGATGCGTTGTATATTCTGGGAGACTTTTTTGAACTGTGGGTTGGGGATGATGATCGAACAGAGTTTAATCAAGGGATTATTAAACGCTTGGCTGAATTTTGTGAAAGCGGAATCCCTGTTTATTTGATGCATGGTAATCGGGATTTTTTGATCGGCAAGAAATTTCTCCAATCCTGCGGCGTAACTTTAATTAAAGATCCGACGATTATTAATCTCTACGGCGAACGCATCTATCTCACTCATGGTGACAGCCTTTGCACCTTAGATATTAAACACCAAAAATTCCGAAAATTAACAGGAAATCGGTTCTATCGTGCCGCTGCACTTAAGTTCCCGCTATCTATGCGTCGCAAATACGGTCGAGTTTTTCGAGAGAAAAGTAAACAGCAGAATCGCATCAATGCTAATGAAATTATAGATGTTGCAGAAGAAGAGGTTCAGCGAGTGATGGCTGAACATGAAGTGCAGAAAATGATTCACGGTCACACACACCGACCTAATATCCACCAAATCCAGATCAATCATCAACCAGCCACTCGCATCGTGCTTGGCGCCTGGTACAGTGCAGGAAATCTCTTGCGCCATTGTGATGATGGGCAGTATTCGTTGGAAGCTCTACCATTTAAAGAAATAGCTGTGTGAATTCATGTCGTCTAGCCAACAGAATCAAAAATACTTCTTTAAACTCTACTGAGCCGATGCCATCACTTTTGGATGCCTTATGTGAGGTTGTTGAAACAGCTACTAATCTTTTTGAATTGTCCCTCTTGAATATTTTGATTCTTTCGCGGCCTGTAGAGAGCAGCATAATTCCGCATGCGGCGCGCTTTTTCCGAATCCCCAGGCTCAGCACCTTTTCTTCTACTTAGTAATACTTGAGGATCTCCCTCCCTCTGTGAATCGTGCTGAGGAAGTTCAATCTGAAGTTTCTCTTTATACATATCAAACCAATCACGAAAATAATCTTCACCAAATTTAATGTAATATGATTTTTTAATTTTATTTAATAGGATAGTACGGATATTTTTATCATCCACCTTATCATCCATTAGAAATTGACGCTCAGTATCGGTAAGGCCTATTTTTTTCAAAAATTTAGCAAAACTCTGATATTTTCCCGAAAAACTAAGCCTTTGGTCCAGTAAATATCTATGCCGATCAGTATAATAACACGCCGTTGTTAACTGAAATACAGCCAAGGCTACGCCTAGAAAAACATTACCAACCAGATAAAGTGAAAATAATACCGCATTTGAATCTAACACAGTACTGGAAAACTCAACTAACGAATAAACCCAAACAAAGATGCTAACGCCGAGCAAGATAAATGGCAGAGAACACAATTGCAAGTTATTGTATTCAAATGGTTCCAAATCTTTGCGAAATATAATCTTCCATAACGTTCTAATAAGAACGTTTATTTTATGTGACCAAAGATTTTTTATAGCTTGATCATCCTGTCTATAGTTGACATAACTTAGTTTAAACTCATTAAGAATTGCATTTTCATCAAAGATATCACTGTAAGTCTTTTCACTTTGATTAACAAGCTCGATTAAACACATGGCAAAGCTTCCCTTATTTTTTTGCTCTTTTTGAACAGGAAAAAGTTCATTAAGCTTTTCTCGCTTTGCAACATAAAGATCCACCAAATAGTCCAAGATTGCTAATCGGATAAAAAAGGTGGCTATTTTTTTGTAATTCTCGCTTCTTGATTTAAGACCTGACAGATGTTTTATGCTTTGGTTTGTTCTTGGCCCAATATTTGCAGTTAAATAAGTTCTCATCATCGAAAAAAAATATGAATCCGGATCATCCTCATGGCTAAGACTTTCATCACCTTCTTCATCCCTGGAAATCAGATAATCGATAAGCCTATCTACTCCCATTTTGGGATGTAAACATTTCAATAATGATTGAACATAGACTTTCAGTTTCTCGTCGAGCAAAGGTTCACTCTGCTTGGAGTTCAGGCTATATGCATGATTTAATTCATTCAAAACTAGATTTTTAATCACTAAGTTTTGAGCCTCTGTAGTAAAACGCATATGACTCACCTTAATTCGTGGTTAATTATTCAGCTTCAGACCTGGTTATACTCACCTATTCACACCCGCAACAGAGGATAGCAAATGATCGATTCTTAGTCACCTGCTTCGACCGTACACCAGAAGCCCTATCACCTAATATTGCCATCACAGCGAAATGACTATATGATGGTGGCTCACCAATCAATGGACAATGCCCATGGATACCCATTTCTCCGAAGTCCCAAACGATTTTTCCTATACAGAGAGCTCTGAGCCTCATACCCGGCGTAGGAAAGCCATTTTAGCCAAGCATCCAGAAATCAAAAAGCTCTATGGACCTGATATTCTCACCGTTTATGTTGTGACTGCTTTAGTCTTTGTTCAAATTGCTATTGCTTATTATATCCAACAGGCAAATTGGATTGTATTCTTGGCGGTAGCCTATCTCATCGGCGGTTCAATTAACCACTCTTTTACTTTGATCATTCATGAGATCACCCACAATTTAGCGTTTCGAAAACCACTGAATAATAGGCTATTCGCCATATTCACAAACCTCACACTTGGCCTGCCTTCTGCTATGGCTTTTAAACACTATCATGCTGATCATCATCGCTATCTGGGCATCCACAAGATGGATCCCGATTTGCCGACTCAATTTGAGGCTCGCTTTTTTAATACCAAATTTAAAAAAACCATCTGGCTATTTTTGCAACCGTTATTTTATGCCTTTCGACCGCTGATTATCTCGCCTAAGCGCATAACAAAATGGGAAATCATTAATATCGTTGTGCAAATTATTTTTGATGTGTTGATAGTGTACTTTTTCGGTTATATGGCCCTTGTCTATTTCGTTTTGTGTTCTCTACTTGGAATGGGCCTGCACCCTATGTCGGCGCATTTTATTTCTGAGCATTATATTCATAATAAAGAACAAGAAACCTACTCTTATTACGGGCCGCTTAATTGGTTTACTTTTAATGTGGGCTACCATAACGAACATCACGATTTTCCTTACGTTCCTTGGACGCGATTGAAAAAATTACGCCAGAGCGCTCCGGAATTTTATGAAACGATCTATACTCATTCATCATGGCTTAAACTACTTTACAATTTTGTTAACCAATCGAACTTTAATTTATACCGACGCATGAAGCGCTTGAAAGAGCAGGCTCCGTAATTCACTTTGTTCGTCGATAGAGTGATCATCATTCCTGTAAGTGACACGTCATTCCTGCGAGTAACACGTCATTCCCGCGAAAGCGTGTCTAGCCCCAGTTTCTTTGCTACTGCTTCAGCGAGGATACCTTAGCTCGCTCCTAACCGGCCTACGACAAAAATTCTCTTGTGCTTATTCACTTATTGATGCTCCAGCACAAGCATTTCCTTGCTTTTTTCAGCCGTTTTATACTTCTGAGCAGGGCTTTTTGGTTTATTAGGGATAGTCAATTGAAGCAATTTTTGCTGAATCAATGGTGCCGATATTTCTGCTCGAAATTGACGGTTCCATTTCAGCATCTCTTTTGTTAACTCTTGGATATTAACAAATTGGTATCTGTCTGATTATTTTTTGATATCTCCTTAATTATATCTAATTTTTCAAATTTTATAGCAGAGAAAAACTTTGTCAGCGTGTTTTCTGACTTTAAATCCAACTTAGATTCATCGATGCAGCTTTTCATTTTATGATAAGTCTTAAGTGCTCCTTCTGTATGCTGACTACCATCGTTATTAATTATACCCTGTAACTGATCTAAGAGCACTATTAGTGGGGACGGACCACTAAAAAGAGACCTTACTCGATTAGCAAAAGGAACAGATTCTTTTAACTTTGCAAAATCAACTTTTTTTATTGCAATTAATAATTCTTCGTAATTGTTTTCTGTTTTAATGAGTTTATGAGTTCCTCCAATGCGATGATAACTGATAATTTTCTTATTATCATTCTCCCGACCCGGTAGAATCATCCTTCCGGTTTTATTATATTCAACTTCAAATATGTAATAGTCGCTCAAATTGTCACCTGAGCTTTCAATTTTACTCTTCGCGTCTTCTATAGTTTTTCCATATTGTTCCAAAGACTCGTTTTCATTTATTTTTGGATAAATATATTGTTCGGCTAACAAAAATCTATCAAGTTTTCCGAGACTTTTGATATCCTTGTCAGTCAGCGACCCCAACTCTTTAATTTTGATTGGGATATATATTTTTTGGTTATATTTTTGGCTATTTTTTTGGCTATTTTTTTGGCTATTTT
>SDBV01013836.1_pt1 | contig 10229 bp, 8 predicted proteins | sample 2277081 | NCBI WGS metagenome assembly SDBV01 (sample SAMN10402039, study PRJNA504765) | marine sediment metagenome | isolation source: marine sediment core GS10_PC15, 223 cmbsf | place: Arctic Ocean: Southern Knipovich Ridge | collected 2010 | reverse complement strand
GCTCTCTCCGGTTCATCGTTGCGGGTGGAAAAGGCTTTCATAATGGCAAAGCCAGCAAATACGGGGGGGATGATGAGGGAGTCGGCTCCGCCGGCTACGACAACGTCGGCCGCCCCTCGGGCGACCATTTCAAAGGCTTCACCCACTGCGTTGGTTCCGGTGGCACATGCGGCGGTGATTGACATAGATGGCCCCATAAAACCATATTCAATGGCTAATTGAGCGCCCGGTGTATCAGGCAGAATCATGGGGATAAAGAATGGGTTGACCCTGCGGGGCCCTTTTTCCTTCAGCGCATCATGTTCCCTCAGAAAGGTTATCATACCCCCTAAGGCAGAGCCAATAACGGTCCCTACGCGGGTGTGATCAATGTTGACGTTATCGACATTGGCGTCTTCGATCGCTTGACGACCGGCTTCTATAGCCAGTTGGGTGAAACGGTCCATCCGGCGGGCGGCTTTTCGGCCAAAAAGGCTAACGGGATCAAAGCCTTTAACCTCGCCCCCAAATCGGGTGGCCAGGTTAGATGAATCAAATCGGGTAATGGGCGCGATGCCCGATTTGCCAGCCAGCAGATTTTTCCAGGTATCAGCCACATTATTCCCTAACGGCGTGACTGCCCCCAGGCCAGTCACAACAACACGTTTACTCATTTATCTATCTCCAGCGGTTTCATGGGTATCCTATTATTTTGTCCGTAATCTAAAACCCAACTACATGTAAAAAGATACGGTTTTGGGCACAATATTATTAAAATAATAGAACATGATGTGAGGGTATAACGGTTACCCGTTTTCTCGCAAACCATTAAATTCTAAATTAAAGGAGGTCGCTTTGTCAAATGAGAAAAAATGTGTTTGTATTGAGGATAATAGAGCCGTAAAAATAAGATGACTTTTTTGTTTTTGATACGGTAGCATTAAAATAGATTTTCTAAAGAGATGTTTTAGATACTGAGAAAGAGATTAATGGACAAACTACCTTACTTAACGGTTGATTTACCCGGCGTGGGGGGGGAAATCAAGACATATCCTGAAGATTTTTATGTAGAGGAAATTCCTCGGTATGAGGCTAGTGGGGCGGGGCAGCATACCTACTTACGTTTTGAGAAGATAGGGATAACGACATTAGCCGCTATTAATCGAATCGCGCAATCATTGGGGATATCCTCAAAGCGAATTGGTTATGCCGGCTTGAAGGATGCTCAAGCCGTAACCCAACAAACTATTTCGATTGACAATGTGCCGCCTGAGCGGATTGAGGCGCTCAACTTATCAGGTATCAAAGTTATCTCTGTTACACGACATCGGAATAAAATCAAGGTCGGGCATCTGGCTGGAAATAAATTTGTGATTCGTATACGCGGGGTGACGAAGGCAGACTTGCCCCAAGTTGAGCTAATTTTAGCGCATTTGCAGCAACAAGGCGTTCCTAATTATTATGGCCAGCAACGTTTTGGGGTTCGTCAAAACTCTCACCGTTTAGGGTTGGCCTTGATACAGGATGACCCCACAACGTTTTTAGCCGAGTTATTGGGGCGGCCTCATACTGATGAAATGCCGCAGGCACAGCGGGCGCGGGCGGCGTTCGATGCCGGTCGTTTAAACGAGGCACTTGATCTATGGCCGCGGTCTCTACGTGGGGAATGGCTTGTACTGAAGAAACTGGTTCAGACTGAGAATGAGCGGGGGGCTTTACGGGTTTTGGACAAGCGACTAAAGCGGTTACTTATCTCTGCTTATCAGTCACATTTATTTAATCAACTATTAGCCCAAAGACTGGCAACAATTAGTAAAATTGAGCTGGGAGATGTGGCTTATATTCACCGTAATGGCGCTGCTTTTGTCGTAAAGCTGGTGGAGGTCGAGCAACCAAGGGTGGATGCTTTCGAAATCAGTCCGGCCGGTCCTTTATTCGGGGTGAAGTACTTACCGGCTGAAGGAAAACCCGGCACTCGTGAGGTAAACCTATTATATCAGGCCGATATTTCACTGGAAAATTTTAATGTGCCGGGAATTCACCTGAAGGGAGGACGGCGACCGTATCGTATCCCTCTGACCGATGTTGCGGTTAGGGAGGATGATGGGGTTGCCGTTTCGTTCACCTTGCCGCCGGGTGGTTATGCAACTATGGTGTTACGCGAAATTATGAAGGATTTCGGGTTTTAGAAGAAAATAATATACCCATTCTGTTCGGCCTGGATTGTCAAATCCAGCGGGAGCAAGTGGGTAAGTTATTTATTTCTCGATCCCAATGACTATTAATTCTTGGCTTCATTCAGCGCTTCATCAAGATTGCTGTAGATGTCGGCGTATTGGGTCAACCCCACCATGCGGAATATTTTTTGGAAGTGCGAGCTAGGCATAGCCATAATCAGGCGCTGGTTTTTTTTGCGGGCCTCAGTCACAACCCCAATGAGGATGGCAATACCGGCACTATTGATGTAATCATTTTCTCTGAAATTAAAAATAATGTTACGGGCTCCATTACTTGAAACTTGTTTGTAGGCTTCGTTAATTGCTTTTTCCGCAAATGTTGTCACATCTCCCACTAAGTTAATGACGGCGATATCGCTATCGACTTCTTGAACGTCAACTTGAATTTCGTCACTCATGTGTGTCTTCTCCTTGATGATTGTCCGCGCCAGTTTTCTCATCTGGCGTTCTATAGATAACCATATGAAATTGATTACCAGTTTCTTCATCGCCAGGTAAAAACTCAGCTTTATCCATTAATTCTTGGATGATGTATAATCCCATTCCGCCATATCGCGCTTTTCCTTGAATCATCTCATGAATATTTGGTTCAACAACCTCGGCCGGCGGGGCGCCACCATAACCAGGATCTTTGATTGTAATCGCTAATTTTTCTTCATCTGCTGTTAAGATGACGGCGATTGTGGCTTGAGCATCTTCTTTGCTACCGTAACAGATTGCATTGGTGCAAGCCTCGGAGACAGCCAGTTTTATATCAGCTATTCGTTCATCGGTAAAGCCCAAACGTCTGGCAACGGTAGCGATAGCCTCTCTAGCTATTTTTTCATACCCCAGCTCACTAGGTATTTTCAGCTCCACAACCCGACTGGTGTGGGAAGGGATCATAGCTATCTCCTTAAAGTAGTTCTTTAGCATAAAGGTAATTGAAAGCCCAATAAATTATATCATAACCTATGTTACTACAAAAGCCAAAAAACCTAAAGATGATACGCAACTTTTTGCTAAAGCATGTGTTTTCATACAAAATATGGGTTGGCTTTTTGTTTTTGTTAGAATGCGAAGATGATTTTATATTCCAGGTTTTTACGCGATCAAGTTTCAAAAAGCCAACCCGATTGACAACCAGTGCAGAGGCTGGTAGAATTGGGCCGAAATTTTTAATTAACAACCTATACAATTAGGAGGAAACTTGGTATTATGAACCAAGATGAAGTATTTGACAAAGTGAAAGATATTATTATCGACCAACTTGGCGTTGATGAAGATGCGGTTACGATGCAGGCCAGTTTTCGGGATGATTTGGAAGCTGATTCACTTGACTTGGTCGAACTTATTATGGCGTTTGAAGTGGCATTTGGGGGTGAGATTTCAGACGAGGAGGCACAAAATATAACGAGTGTCGGTGAAGCGGTGACCTATTTGGTCAAACAACAAGCAGCCACATAATTTTGTGCCCTAACCTGGACGAAGCCAGAACCCAAACGGATTTTGTGATTTCTGAATGCCTGCCCGAAAAACAAGAATTCCACTGGTTAGGCCCTAATAGTCTGGTAGAAATTTTGATGGGATCAGGCAAGTTTCCAAAAATATGATGGACAAAAGCGCAATTATTTAACGAACAGTTAGTCATTACATCCTATGCTCCTACGTTTTACGAGTGATACATTTGGGGGAAAGCTACCCTGTTTTTAGACTACTCTATTATAGCAGTCGGTCTTTCGTAGTGGTCGTATCTTTAGCCCGTGTCAATGTTGATGCGGGTTTTCTTTTCGGGTTCTTGGCCGATTATCGTAATGGCGCTGATGTCATATCTTCCTCAATCTGTGAAGAATTTAGCAACTGTATGTAGATTGGTTGAGGTGAGAAAAAAATAGTCAATATTAACCCCTTAAAACGCTTGATTTTCCTGAGTTAATTATGATATAATCCTTTTTGTTATTATTAACAGATAACCATTGGAGAATCAATGCGTCGAGAACGCGTTTCGGATGATATGTACGTTTTCACAAGTGGGTTATATGCTCAGGTAACTGCTTCGGCGGTGGTGCAAAAAGAAGGGATTGTTGTTATTGACACCCTGCCTTACCCTGAAGAAACCCGCAGTATGCTTAACTTTTTGGGAAGTTTGGGGAATGCGCCTATTAAATATTTGGTCAATACCCACTCTCATCCTGATCATACTTTTGGCAACTACTTGTTTGATGAAGATGTCCAACTAGTTTGCCATCGGCGTTGTTGGGAAGAATTGGTTCAGCATGGCGAACGAGCATTAATTGAGGCTAAAGTCAGTTCCCCCGAATTTGAAGAAATCTTTTTAAGGGTGCCGGATATCATTTTTGAAGACGGGGATATGGTTTTACATGTTGGGAATAAATCAGTCGAGCTTCGTTTGATGCCAGGCCATTCCCGGGATTTAACGGTTGCCTACGTGCGGGAGGATAGAGTACTTGTTGCCTCCGATTCCATGATGCCGGTTCCTTACTTTGTGGCCGGTGACCGTCATGAATTCAGAAAATCATTGTATAAAATTCTGGATTATCAGCTTGAAAGTGTGGTTCAGGGACATGGCGAGGTTCTTTTAAGAGGGGAAGTTCCTAAAGCAGTGCAGGCTAGCCTCGAATATTTAGATATCATTGAAGAAAAAGTGAGAAAGGTGATTAATACCGGTCAGAATCCTCGTGTTTTGAATGAGATTACGATTGACCAATGTGGACGGAGCCGTATTCCTTTAAATGGCTTAGTGCAAGACTTACACCGTATCAACTTGCATGCCCTCTATGAGGAGTTAGAAGCTAATCTGGAAAAGGTTTGAATATTTGACTGTATCTCTGAATTAATATAATTTGACAAGGCTTTTTTATAGTGTTATAGTTTTATTAATGTGAATTTAGGATTGAGCATTAAATAACTTCCTCAATTTGCTTGGCAGAAACTCACAAGAAAATGGGAAAGTTAAATAATCCTAAGCCCTTATTTAAGTAACTGCGGCGATGAAAACGAGTAGGGGGGATCTCTCCAGCGAGTTTGGAATGGTGGAAGCCAAATGTGTAACTCTCCCCGAAAATCCTTTCGGAGCAGACAACTGAACGGTTTTAACCTAGTAGGCTTGTTCGGCCTTGTCCCCCGTTATCGGGACATCCCTATCGAGATATTACTTTAATTATTTTAGAAGTATGCTCTGTAGGTTGAATATGAGCGGACTACGTGTCAAATTGGGTGGTACCGCGGGAGACTTATGCTAGACTTATATTAATAAACTCTCGTCCCTTCGGATGAGAGTTTTTTGTTGGGTTTTGGATCGCCGATTAATTGATTATCTGCCTGTCTCCAATTGTCCGACCATACATTAAATTAAGGAGGAAGTCATGACCAAATTATTAGCTCATCAGGATAGTTATCTCAAGGTATTTGACGCTACAGTGGTTGAGGTGAATATAGATGAAAATGCCTTGGCGCTAGATCAAACGGCTTTTTATCCGGGGGGGGGTGGTCAGCCTTGCGATTTTGGCGCGATTACCGTTGCCGGGAATGATTTGGCGGTCACGAAGGTGAAACGACAGGGTAAGCATATTTGGCACTGGGTTGATGGGGCACTGCCAGCGGTGGGTGATGTGGCGCAGGGCGAAATTGACTGGGAGCGACGTTATAAACTCATGCGCGTTCATACCGCCATGCATATTCTCTGTGGCGTCATTTGGCGTGATTATCAAGCATCGGTGACAGGGGGTAATATGGAGCCCCTTAAAGGACGTATGGATTTTGAGTTTGAGTCGATGCGTAAAGAACTTGTTCGGGAAATTGAGGAACGCATTGATGTCGAAGTAGCAGCCGCTCGTGAGGTACAGGTGAAAATTTTGCCCCGTGAGAAGGCATTTCAGATACCAGACTTGATTCGGACCAAAATCAATCTTTTACCAAAAGGCATTCAGGAAGTTCGGGTGGTCGAATTAGTTGGTCTCGATTTGCAGGCTGATGGGGGGACCCATGTTCCCAACACCCGCGAAGTAGGGACGATTAAAATTGTTGGTTATAAGAGCAAAGGTCGGATTAATAAACGGTTGCAAGTGGAAGTTAGCGATTAGATCGTATACGTATATTACCAGGTTAGGGCCTAACCGATTGAAATCTTGTTTTTTGAGCAAGAAAATGGGTTAATAGGTATTCCTTTTGGTTCTGACTTGTTCCGGGTTAGGTGAGAAATTATGCAAGAACTAATGTCATATTTTTACCCGGTTAATCCAAAAGTTGACTTTGCAGCTTTGGAAGAAGCCGTCATCGCTTTTTGGGAGAAAAATAATACGTTCCAAAAAAGTGTCGCGCAAAGACCGGTTGAAAAGTCCTATGTTTTTTATGATGGCCCGCCATTTGCGACGGGATTGCCCCATTATGGACATATCATGACCAGCATCATCAAAGATGTTGTGCCCCGCTTTTTCACCATGAATGGATTTCGGGTAGAACGGCGTTTTGGTTGGGACTGTCATGGGGTGCCGGTTGAGTTTGAGTTAGAGAGGGAGATGGGCCTTGAGGGTCGAGCCGATATTGAAAAAATGGGCCTGGCCAATTTCAACGAGACTTGCCGGGGCATTGTGTTGCGTTACACCAAAGAATGGGAAGCCATTATCTCGCGGGTTGGCCGCTGGGTCGATTTTCGCAATGACTACAAAACGATGAACCCTGATTACATGGAGACCGTTTGGTGGGTTTTCAAGACCTTATGGGAAAAAGGTCTGATCTACAAAGATTATAAGGTTGTTCATTACTCTTGGCGGCTTTCAACCCCTTACTCTAATTTTGAGGCGACTCTTGATGACGCCTATCGTGAACGCCAAGACCCTTCAATTGTGGTTAACTTCAAATTGGATGATGATGAGGCCAATCTCTTGGCCTGGACCACGACGCCCTGGACTTTGCCTTCTAACATGGCCCTGGCCGTCCATCCTGAACTGGTTTATAGCAAACTTACCAACAGTGATGGGCATACCTATATCCTTGCCAAGGCGTTAGTTGAAGAACACTTTAAGGCGGGCGACTATCACCTTGTGGCTGATTTTAAGGGAGAGGCATTGATTGGTAGAAAATATCAGCCCCTTTTCCCCTATTTTGCCCACTTAAAAGATGATGGGGCTTTCAAAATTATTGGCGCAAATTTTGTCTCCGCCGATGATGGGACGGGGGTGGTCCATATTGCGCCGGCCTTTGGTGAAGATGACTTCTTGGTGGCTAAAGCGGAAAGGATACCCTTGGTTAACCCTGTCAATGATGTTGGGGCCTTCACCGAAACGATATCCGATTTTGTTGGCCAGAATGTCTTTGCGGCCAATCCTAACATTATCCGCCATCTGAAAGGACAAAATAAGCTCTTTTCACAGAAAACAATCAGGCATAATTATCCCCACGATTGGCGGACTGATACGCCCCTAATTTATCGGGCCATTCCATCTTGGTATGTGGATGTGACCGCTTTCAAGGAAAAGATGTTAGCCAATAATCGCCAGATGAACTGGCATCCCGGTCACGTCAAAGAGGGGGCATTTGGCAAATGGTTAGAGAATGCCCGCGATTGGGCCATCTCCCGCAACCGTTTTTGGGGGGCGCCCATCCCGATTTGGCAATGCGAAGAGTGTGATGAAACCCGCGTCATTGGCAGTATTGATGAGTTGAAAGAAGCCTCTGGCGTGGCTGAGATCACAGATCTCCATAGCCATTTTGTCAACGATATTGAAATGCCCTGTCCTGCGTGTATAGGCGTGATGAAGCGCGTACCGGAAGTCCTTGACTGCTGGTTTGAGTCGGGCAGTATGCCTTATGCCCAAGTGCATTATCCATTTGAGAATAAGGACTGGCTTAATGAAAATTTTCCGGCGGACTTTATTGTTGAATACATCGGCCAAACGCGCGGTTGGTTCTACACGCTGATCGTTCTCAGCACCGCCTTGTTTGACCAGCCGCCGGCGAAAAATACCGTCGCTCACGGCATCTTACTCGGTGACGACGGGCGGAAGATGAGCAAGCGTTTGCGTAACTACCCTGATGTTTCAGAGGTGATCAGCCAGTATGGGGTTGATGCGCTGCGTCTTTACCTGATGGGGCATCCGGTTATTGACGGCAATGATAGCCGCATCGACAGCCAGGGGATTGCTGAGATGCTGCGTCGTTTTGTCATTCCCGTATGGAGCGCTTTCAGCTTCTTCACCCGCTACGCCGACATTGACAACTGGCGGCCCACAAATGGCGAGCGCCATCCTGACACCGACTTGGACCGCTGGATCCGTTCCCGCACTTATAATCTGACCTATCAAATGGGTGATGCGTTCCGGAGTTATAACTTGCGAGGGGCGGTGAATTTACTCCTGGACTTCGTCGATGACCTGAACAACTGGTACATTCGGCGGTCTCGTGAACGTTTCTGGAAATCAGAGCAGGATGATGATAAGGCCGCGGCTTATGAAACGCTTTATGAAGTTTTGATTTTATTGTGCCACGTCGCTGCGCCACTAACGCCTTTCATGACGGAAGTGATTTTCAAAAATCTGACGGGCAAGGAGTCGCTGCACCTGGAAGACTGGCCGACTCCAGATCGTTCGTTGGTCGATGTTAAACTCAATCAGAAGATGGCCTTCATTCGACAGATTGCTTCGTTGGGGTTGGCGGCGCGATCAAAGGCGCAAGTTAAGGTCAGACAACCTTTAGCCAAGGTGGGCGTCAAAACGACCCAAACCCTTGATGAGACAGATTTGGCCTTGCTAAAGGAAGAGTTAAATGTGAAAAGGGTCGAGTTATTGGCCGATGTCTCTCAGTATGCTGATGCGGTGGCCAAACCACAGGGGTCGCTCATCGGGCCAAATTTTGGCCGGGCGACTTCTCAAATCATCAGGGCGATCAAACAAGGTGATTTTGAAACGACCCCCGATGGGCAAGTGAAAGTGGCCGGAAACAATGATTGGGTTTTGGATCGTGAAATGATTGATATTCACTATGAGGCTAAGTCCGGTTATACGTGTGAAACCAAGGCTGATTTAGTGGTAGTGCTGGACCTCCAGTTGACTGACGATTTGAAGCGAGAAGGATTGGCCCGCGAGATCGTGCGTCATATCCAGACCTTGCGTAAAGAGGCTGATTATCGTCTGGATGATCGTATTGTTGCCGGTGTTTTTGTTGATGATGCCAACATCTTGGCTACTCTGTCCACTTTCGAAGATTACATTCGGACTGAAGTTTTGGCGAATCGGGTGATGATAGAGGCTATAGGTGATTGGGACCTACAGAAACGAGTGAGGGTCGATGGTGTTAACCTGGATATAGCCGTCAGGTCGGTTGCTTAAAATGAGTTGGACATCTTATGCATTGGGGACAGCGGTGGCTTTGGCTGCGGCCGATTTCTTTGTCAAACTGGCGGCCGGCAAACTTTCTAACAGTGTCGCCTTATTGCTATATGGAAGTTGTACCTTTTTGTTTGGTCTGGGATGGGTGTTGTGGCAACGTATTCACGGCGTGCCGCAATATGTTCAGCCCTCGGGCGTTTTAGCCGCCCTGGGGGTAGGCGTTGCTTTTAGCCTGGTTACTTTAGGTCTATATGCCAGTTTTGGCGCTGGAGCGCCAATTTCAGTCGTTTCGCCGACTATTCGGTTTGGGGGGATAGTGTTGGCCAGTCTGGCCGGCTTAATTTTATTGCGCGAACCGTTTTCCTGGCGGTATGTTATTGGCTTCTTGTTAGCTGGCAGTGGCGTTTATTTCATTGTCACCAGGTAGGTGACTAGCCTAACCCGGATAAGGGACCTGCCTAACGCTTGCACTGATCAGTGTATATATTTTTACATAAAGCTTGGAAAAATTGTAGCGAATTAAAAAATCAGGAGAGATGAATGCCATTTCAGGAAGTGCCAGCAAATGTTGATTTTCCGGCCCAAGAGCGGGCTGTCATAAAAGTTTGGGAAGCCCATGATGTTTTCCGTAAAACCGTAGCGGTTCACAAGGGTCAGCCTAAGTGGTCCTTTGTCGATGGTCCGATTA
>SDBV01013835.1_pt1 | contig 10230 bp, 9 predicted proteins | sample 2277081 | NCBI WGS metagenome assembly SDBV01 (sample SAMN10402039, study PRJNA504765) | marine sediment metagenome | isolation source: marine sediment core GS10_PC15, 223 cmbsf | place: Arctic Ocean: Southern Knipovich Ridge | collected 2010 | reverse complement strand
ACCCGAGAGGGGTCACGCGACGCCGCAAAAGTTTTGGCCGAAGGACAATGCGCAGCCAGGAGCGTGACCCGAGAGGGGTCACGCGACGCCGCAAAAGTTTTGGCCGAAGGACAATGCGCAGCCCCCGCGAGTGAGGTCGACTGATGGATCGAATCCTGATTCGCGGCGGCACCCGACTCAGCGGAGAGGTTCGGGCTTCGGGTTCGAAGAACTCGAGCCTCGCGCTAATGGCTGCGTCGTTGTTGGCCGACGGCGAGATGATTCTCCGCAATGTTCCGCGGCTGCGCGATGTCGAGACGATGCTGGAGATCTTGCGCGCTCTCGGGGCTTCCGCGGGCTGGGAGAGTGACGGCCAGGTCCTTCGGATCGACCCGACGACGGTTAGCCACCAGGAGGCCCCCTACGATCTGGTCCGCAAGATGCGCGCTTCGTTCATGGTGTTGGGACCTCTGCTCGCGCGCTTTGGCAGCGCTCGGGTTTCCGAGCCGGGCGGCTGCGCGATCGGAGTGCGGCCCATCGATCAGCACCTCAAGGGATTGGCGGCGCTCGGCGCGAAGATCCGACTCGACCACGGCTACGTGGAGGCCGCGGCCGCCGAACTCTGCGGTGGGCGGGTGATTTTCGACGTCACGACGGTCAACGGAACCCAAAACGTCATGATGGCGGCAACCCTCGCGCGCGGCGAGACCGTGATCGAAAACGCCGCCCGAGAGCCCGAAGTGGTGGAACTCGCGACGGTGCTGGTCGCCATGGGCGCTGAAATCTTCGGAGCCGGCGGCGATCGCGTGGTCGTGCGCGGGGTCGCGTCCCTGACCGGTACCGAACACTCGGTGGCTGGCGACCGCATCGAGGCCGGCACCCTGCTCGCCGCCGGGCTCATCACGGGTGGTGATGTCCGCGTAACGGGTATCGAGCCCCCGTTTCTGGAATCGACTCTCGATAAATTTCGTGAAGCCGGAGCGGAAATCGAAACCGATGGCGGCAGCGTGCGGGCCCGGATCGCGGGGCCCGTCCATCCGCTGCAAGCCGTCACGGCGCCGTTTCCGGGCTTTCCGACCGACATGCAGGCCCAGCTGATGGCCGTCTTGACGGTTGCCGAGGGCTCGAGCATCGTGGTCGAGCGGGTTTTCGAGAATCGCTTCATGCACGTTCCCGAACTCCAGCGGTTGGGGGCGGATATCTCGCTTTCTGGTCGCTCCGCGCATATTCGCGGCGTTTCGCAGCTGATGGGGGCGCCGGTGATGGCCACGGATCTACGGGCTTCGGCGGGGTTGATTGTCGCTGCGCTCGCCGCAGAGGGTGACACGGTGGTGAATCGCGTCTATCACATTGACCGGGGTTACGAGCGCATCGAAGCGAAACTTCGCGCTCTCGGAGCCGAAATCAAGCGGGAGAATTGAGTATGGCGAGCCGTTCCAAAGCCAAGGGAATCGTTCCGGTCCTGCGTAGCGACAGCCCGGATTTCGAAAAGGCATTCGCGCGCCTGGTCGATCGCCGCCACACAGACACCGACGACGTCGAAAAGGTGGTCCGCAAGATCATCGGTCAGGTTCGGGAAGGTGGCGACACCGAGCTGCTCGCCCTGGTGCGGAAGTTCGATCAGTCGAAGATCGCGAACGCCAAGCAGCTCGAAGTCAGAAACGAGGAGATGGAAGAAGCCGGCGAAGTGATCGACGCAGCCGATCGCGCTGCGCTCGGCAAGTCCGCGATGCGAGTGCGCGAATTCCACCGCAAACGCATCCCCTCCAGCTGGGAAGTTCGAGAGGAGGGAGGTGGCATCTTCGGACACCGCGTGCGACCGCTCGAGCGGGTGGGTATCTACGTACCCGGGGGAAAGGCCGTTTACCCCTCCAGCGTGATCATGAACGCCATTCCGGCGTCGGTCGTCGAGGTTCCCGAGATCATCATGGCGACGCCCGCGCAGCCCGATGGCTCGGTGCGGCCCGAGGTGTTGATTGCCGCCAAGGTCGCGGGAGTTCACCGCATCTTCAAGATGGGGGGCGCCCAGGCGATCGCCGCGATGGCCTATGGGACCGAGACGGTTCCGCGCGTCGACAAGATCGTCGGTCCCGGAAACGTGTATGTGGCAACCGCGAAACGCCTGGTTTTCGGGGACGTCGCGATCGAAAGCGAGGCCGGACCCTCGGAGGTCGTGATCGTCGCCGACCGCAGCGCCACGCCCGCCTGGTTGGCGGCGGATATGATCTCTCAGGCAGAGCACGACGAGCTCGCGAGTGCAGTGTTGATCACGACCGCAAACTCGCTGGTGGCTCGTGTCCAGGACCAGATCGCGAAGCAGCTCAAGACACTCGATCGCGCGAAGGTGGCCAAGGAGTCTCTTGCGAAGCGCGGCGCGATCATCGTGGCGAAGAAGATGGAAGAGTGCATCGAACTTTCGAACCGTTACGCGCCGGAGCACCTGGTGATTGCTGTCGATGATCCAGACGGGATTTCGAAGCAGGTTACGAACGCGGGCGCGGTATTTCTGGGCCACTACACGCCGGTCGCGGTTGGCGATTACATTGCGGGACCCAACCACGTGCTTCCCACGGGTGGAACCGCTCGCTTCTTCTCGCCGCTGGGTGTCGATGACTTCCTCAAGCGCACGAGCGTCACGCGGTTCGAGCCGCCAAAGCTTCGAGAACTCGGTGCGGACGTGGTTCGCCTGGCAGCGATGGAGGGATTGACGGGCCACGCAATTTCCATCGATCTGCGGCTACAGAAGATCCGGCGTGCGCGGCGCGAACGCGAAGCGGCGCGAGACGCCGACGCGGAGGCTGAAGTATGAGTGATGCGCAGCGGCGCTCGGCATCTGTCGAGCGAAAGACCAAGGAAACCGAGATCAACGTCGAGCTTGCCATCGATGGGTCCGGCGAATACGAGATCAGCACCGGGATTGCGTTCTTCGATCACATGCTCCAATCCTTCACCCGACACGGTGCGTTTGATCTGCGCCTCGCCGCCAAGGGCGATCTCGAAGTCGATACCCACCACACCATCGAGGACGTCGGGATTGCGCTCGGGCAGGCGTTTCGCGAAGCACTCGGATCGGTGGCGGGAATCCGGCGCTACGGATCGATTGCGCTTCCGATGGCAGAGTCGAAGATCGAAGTTGCGCTGGATATCTCGAATCGACCCTACCTCGTCTACCGGGTGGATCTGGTGAACGATCGCATCGGCGGTTTCGACGCGTCTCTGACGGAGGATTTTCTCTACGCCTTCTCCCAGAGCGCGGGAATCGATCTGCACGTGGCGCTCGTGTACGGGAAGAATCCCCACCACGTGGTGGAAGCCATCTTCAAAGGACTCGCTAGGGCCCTGCGAACGGCGGTGGAATTCGACCCGCGCATGAAGGGCTTGCCGACCGTGAAGGGCGCGCTGTAATTCACTCGCAATGAGCGCTCCCCCCCGAATCGCAGTCGTCGACTTCGGCGCAGGCAACCTACGCAGTGTCGCGAAGGCTCTGGAGCGTTCCGGCCTGATCCCGGACATCACCGCAGATCCAGCGGCCGTGCGCCGCGCCGATGGTGTCGTGCTCCCGGGGGTCGGCGCCTTTGCGGATGCGGTGACGAACCTGAGTGCGACCGGATTGGACGATGCGGTTCGCGATCAGCTTGCGGCCCGGCGCCCCTACCTCGGGCTCTGTCTGGGCCTCCAGGTGCTTTTCGACGAGGGCGACGAACACGGCGTGACGCCCGGTCTCGGGATCCTTCCGGGCCGGATCGAGCGCTTTCCCGATCGAACGCCGGAGGGAGAGCAGCTGCGGGTGCCCCACATCGGTTGGAACACCGTGAAGTTCAGCGGGGAGCACCCGATGCTTTCGAGGCTGCCCGACGAAGACTGCTTCTACTTTGTACACTCCCATCGCGCGATTCCGGATCGCGCGCTCGATGTTGTTGGCAGGGTCGATTACGGCGGTGAGTTTGCCGCCGCGGTTGCCCGGGAGGGATTGTTCGCCGTGCAATTTCATCCAGAAAAGAGCCAGTCCGCCGGTCACCGTCTGTTGGACGCCTTCGCGTTCTGGGTTTCGGAATGTTGACCCGCGGCCGCTGGATCATGGCTGCGGCCGCAGTGCTCGCGCTGGCGGGTTGCTCGGTAGTCCGCCCTGCACCCGTCGTGCAACACCAGACACTGCGGATTCCGCCGGGTACGTTGAAGAAGGTGGCCGTGGTGCCCTTCAGCCACAAGGATACGCTGCTCAAGTATTCGGGAGAGGGAGGTACCAACCCGGAGATCGCCGCCGAGCTGGTGGCCCGTTTCATGACCGATGCGATGGCCAAGCGCGGCATCCGCGTGATCCCCGCGAGTGATCTCGCGACTGCATTCGCCGCGCACGGGTTGAAGCCGACGGACATCAATCCGGCAACGGCCGCCGAACTCGCAGCTGCGAGGTTTGGGGCGACCGCGATCATGATGGGCCAGGTTTCGCGTTACCGGGAGCGCCAGGGTGAGAGGTTCGGGTCGGCGGGAGCGGCGAGCGTGGCTTTCACTGCGACGATCTACACCGTAGATCCCGTGCGTCGCGTCTGGTCTTCACAATTCGATGAAACCCAACGAGCGCTCTTCGAGGACATCGTCAACGCCCGACGCTACCCCGGTGGTGGAACGCGATGGCTGACCGCCGCCGAGTTGGCGCAATGGGGGGCGGAGTCCGCGGTCGACATGCTGCCTTCCCGATACTGAGCGAGGCGCCTGGCGGTGACGGTTTTCGAGTTCATACCCGCGATCGATGTCCTCGCTGGGCGCTGCGTGCAACTCGCCCAGGGGAAATACGATCGCGCCACCATCTTCGATGACGACCCGGTTGCTGTGGCGGAGCGGTTTACCGCGCATCCGATTCAGCGGCTGCACGTCGTCGATCTCGACGGTGCCAAAGACGGCCGCCGTTGCAACGCCGATGTGATCGCGCGGATCGTCAAGCAAGCAGGTTCTGTACCCGTAGAACTCGGCGGTGGACTGCGGACACTAGAAGCGATCGGGGAAGCGTTGGGGTGCGGTGTCGAGCGCGCCATTCTCGGAACCGTCGCACTGCGAGATCCCGATCTGGTCATCGAGGCGTGCCGCCAATTTCCCGGGCAGATCGCGGTCGGAATCGATGCAAAGGGCGGCCGGGTTGCGGTGGAAGGTTGGCTCGACGAGAGCGAAACCACGGCGATCGAACTGGCTCGCAGATTCGAAGACGCTGGTGTCGCGGCAATCATCTACACGGACATCACGCGTGATGGAATGCTCGGCGGCCCAAATCTCGAAGAGACCGCTGCGCTCGCGCGTGCGATTGCGCTGCCCGTGATCGCTTCGGGCGGGATGAGTTCCGAAGAGGACGTGCAGCGCGCCGCATCCTGCGAGGGTGGCATCATTGCGGGAGCGATCGTCGGGACGGCCGTCTATACCGGCGCCGTCGATATCGGCCGGGTCCTCGAGAAGCTCTCGTGCTCCTGAAGCGGATCATTCCCTGCCTGGACGTCGACAAGGGCCGCGTCGTGAAGGGTGTGAAGTATGTCGACCACGTTGACGCCGGGGATCCCGTCGAGGTCGCGCAGATGTACGACGCCCAGGAAGCCGACGAGATCACATTTCTCGATATCACGGCCAGCCACGAAGGCCGTGGAATCCTGCTCGATGTCGTGACCCGGACTGCGCAGACGGTCTTCATGCCGCTGACGGTGGGAGGCGGTGTGCGATCGCTCGACGATATCCGCGACCTGTTGAATGCCGGAGCCGACAAGGTTTCGATCATGACTGCCGCGGTCGAGAATCCGGATCTCATCGGAGAGGCCGCCGTGAAGATCGGCAGTGCGAATCTGGTGGTCGCCATCGATGCGCGAGCCCGATCGAGCGGGGACGGCTGGGAGGTCTGCACGCACGGCGGACGGCGTCCGACCGGAATCGACGCGGTCGAATGGGCGGCGCGCATGGCGAAGATGGGCGCCGGAGAGATTTTGCTCACGAGCATGGACTGCGACGGAACCAAGGGCGGGTACGCGCTCGAGATGCTGCGCGCGGTCGCCGACGCCGTTGGCATCCCGGTCATCGCTTCGGGCGGTGGCGGCAGCGCGGCCGACCTCGCTCGAGCTCTGGACGATGGCCCCGCGGGGGGGCACTGTCAGGCCGCTCTGGCCGCTTCGATCTTCCATTTTCACGAAACCACCGTGCCGGACGTCAAACGCCGGCTGCTCGAGCTCGGGATTCCGGTTCGACGGCCATCGGCTGCCGCTGGTTGATGGGCGAAGGGGGGTGCGCTAATTTGCCCTCACGCCAGGAAGAGTCGAAACTAGCTGAGTTTCCAAGGGTTTTTGCCGGTGGGTGGGCGCCGTGGTGGCGCTTATTTTCGACACGGAATCCAGCAGAACACCACTAACCGAAGGGTCGCGGCCGAGTCGCGGCGCCTGTGTGCAGGGAGAACCAAATTACGCATGCCCGTGATCAAAGTCCGGGATAACGAGCCTTTCGAAGTCGCCATGAAGCGCTTCAAGAAGCAATGTGAAAAGGCCGGGATCCTGAGCGAATTGAAGCGACGCGAGTACTACGACAAACCGAGTGTCCGCAAGAAGAAGAAGGCAGCGGCCGCTCGCAAACGCGCGCTCAAGAAGATGAGACGCGTATCGAACTGAGGCGAGGCGTATTTTTTGAGCCGGATCGCTGACGAGATCATTCAGGAAATCCGTGACCGCGTCGACATCGTCGAGCTCATCGGTCGCCATCTGACGCTGAAGAAATCCGGCCGCAACCACGTCGGACTCTGCCCGTTTCACAGCGAGAAGACCGCGTCGTTCAACGTCAACTCTGACCGGCAGAGCTATTACTGCTTCGGGTGCAACGAGGGCGGCAACGCCTTCACGTTCTTGATGCACGTCGAGAACCTGACCTTTCCGGAAGCCGTGCGGACGCTCGCGCGGGAGTGCGGGATCGAAGTTCCCGAGTCGAGTGGGGGTGGGCGGAGCAACACCGAATTGCTCTATCGGGCCAACGAAGTCGCCCAGGCCCGATATCGCAAAGCGCTGCTGGTTCCGGGAAACCCGGCGCTCGCCTATCTAGAAGCGCGCGGCCTCGCTGCTGGCGCGGTCGAGAAGTTTCAGTTGGGCTATGCGCCCGATTCCTGGGACGCCGTCGCCAATGCGCTGCGGGACGAGGGCATCTCGCTCGAAATCGGCGCACAAGTCGGCCTGCTCGCAGAGCGACGATCGGGCGGCCACTACGACCGATTGCGCGATCGCGTGACCTTCCCGATTTGCGATGTGCGTGGTCGAGCGATCGGCTTTGGTGGGCGCGCGATTTCGCCGAAACAGGAACCCAAATACCTCAATACCCCCGAGAGCCCGATCTTTCGCAAACGCGCGGCGCTCTACGGGTATCCCGACGCCCTCGGGCCGATTCGCAGCGAGGCGCGCGTCGTGGTCGTCGAGGGTTACTTCGACCGGATCGCGTTGGATGTCGCGGGTGTGAGCAACACGGTCGCGACCTGCGGTACCGCGCTCACATCCGATCACGTCCGGGATCTTCGCCGTCGCACCGGCGAGATCGTGCTGTTCTTCGACGGCGACGAGGCCGGACAGCGCGCTCTCGAAAAGGCACTGCAGCTATTACTTCCAGAAGGCCTCCGTGTGCGGGCTGCCGTACTCCCGACCGGTGACGATCCCGACAGCTTTGCGGTTCGAGAGGGAGACGGGGCGCTCAGGGCGCTGGTGGATTCGGCCCCGCGCGCAATCGAAGCCGTGATTGAGCGGGTTGCAGCGGCCGGACACGATACCGCCTGGAAGACCGCCGATGCCGTGGCTGAAGTCGTGCCGATGCTGGCATTGATTCCCGGAGCAGTGGAGCGGAGTGATTACGCGACGCGGCTCGCCCTGGCGGTCGGAACGCAACCGAGGCACGTCGAAGCGGCAATCGTCGCTCAGCGTCGCGGCAAGGATCCGCGCGACGTCATTTCTGTGCGGCCGCGCAAGAGCGGTCCAGAAGATCGCATCGCCGCCCAGCTCGTGCGCAGCCTGATCGAATATCCGGCGCTCATCGAGCGCGTACCGACCGACGAACTCCTGGCCTTGCTGCCAGCGGGCCCCGCAGAAGAGGTCGTTCGGGCGCTGGCGTCGGGGCCGGCTGCTGAGAGACTGGATGTGGAAGCCATCTGCGAGCATCTCGGAGATGACGCGAAGAGGCTTCTGCGAGAACTCGCAGCGAGCAATGCGGAGCTCGACGTCGACACGGCGACGCGTATTCTGGACGATACGATTCAATGGCTGCGCAAGAGATTGCGCAACGAGGAAGGTCGAGCCCTCACACAGCAGCTGCGCGACGAAGCTGACGATTGGCGAACCGTCTTGGAGGAAAAGCAACGTCTTCAAGAGCGATTCGTGCGTCAGGAGCCGCGTCGAACGAGTTTCACAACGTGAAAATCAACATGAATCAGTAGGTTGGAGATCATTTAAAGAAATCAGCAAGGAGCCTTCCCCCCATGGCCCCGCATATTTCAGAAAGCATCGAAGATCCGGCTGCCCGCAAACGGCGGCAAGACAAAGGCACTGTGCCCGCAAAGAAGGCATGTGGTGCCGAAGAACCCCAGCAAGAATCGCAAGCGCAGTCGAGCGATGGCGACACGCTCGCCGTCGGAAAACCGGGGCGCGAGCTCGCGAGCGCGCTGCTCTCCGGACTTCTCATCGAGGGTAAGCGAAAGGGATTTCTGACCGTCGACGAGGTCGAGGAGACCCTTGGACAGTCGAACTGCTGCTCGCGCCGCATCGATGAGATCCGGGCGATCTTCGGCGAAGAGGGCATTTCTGTCGTTTCGGCCGGTGCGGCCGAGCCGCGGCGGAAGCGCCCGTCCAGCACGAATCGAACCGTCGATGACGACGTTGCCGCGAACGATCCGATTCGGGTCTACCTGCGGGAAATGGGCCAGGTCTCCCTACTCACACGAGAGGGAGAGGTGGAGATCGCCAAGCGGATCGAGACCGCGCAGCGCGATCGAATGATCGCGGTGATCCGATCACCTCTGAGCGTGCGCGCGATTGTAGACCTCGCCGAGCAGCTCAAGGCGCACAAGATCGAGCTCAGGAAGGTGATCGATGGTCTCGATGCCGCCGAGCCCGTAGCCACTCCCGAGGAGCGTCGGAAGCACTTCTTACAAAGGGTCAACCGGATCCGCCGACTCGAGGCCGACGTCACGAAGCGCCTCGCGTCGATCAACAATTCTCGCACTAGCGATTGCACCCGCCAGCGATTGCGGGGAGAAGTCGAAGAACTCTACGGCCGGATGGTCGATCATCTTTGCAAGACGAGCTTTTCAAAGGTGACCACTGAAGAGCTCATCGCCGATTTCAGGAGGGTCGGACCGTTGATCTGGCGCGCGGAGTCTGAGGCGCGCAGGATCACCAAGGCGTTTACGCCCTCACCCGCCGAGTTTACCAAGGCGGCATTTTTGTCCACGCGCCGGAGCGCGCGTGGCAAGAGAGCCCTCGAGCAGCTCGGCGGTGACGCAGATGGGATTGCCGCCGCGATGGCCGAACTCGACGAGATCGAAAAATCGATCCAGAAAATCGAGACCGAAACGCGGATGTCACGCAACGAGATCCGCTCGGCGCTCGACCGGCTCGCAGCCGCCACGGCGCGCGTTCACGAGGCCAAGAGCGAACTCGTCGAAGCGAACCTGCGCCTGGTCGTGTCGATCGCAAAGAAGTATTCGAATCGCGGACTGCAGTTCCTGGATCTGATCCAGGAAGGCAACATCGGCCTGATGAAGGCGGTGGACAAGTTCGAGTATCAGCGCGGCTACAAATTTTCGACCTACGCGACCTGGTGGATTCGCCAGGCGATCACCCGCGCGATCGCCGATCAGGCCCGCACGATTCGCATCCCGGTCCATATGATCGAAACGATCAACAAACTGGTTCGGGCGACCCGCTTTCTCGTCCAGTCACTCGGTCGCGAGCCCACGGCAGAGGAACTCGCCGAGCGGATGGAGTTTCCGGTCGAGAAGATCTACATGGTCATGAAGATTGCGAAGGAACCCGTGAGCCTCGAAGCGCCCGTCGGTGAAGAGGAATCCAGCCAGATGGGCGACTTCATCGAGGACGGAAGCGCCCTCAGCCCCCAGGACGCCATTCTCTACAACAACCTCGCAGAGGGAACCCGCCAGGTGTTGGCCACCCTCGCGCCGCGCGAAGAGCAGGTTCTCAAGATGCGCTTCGGGATCGGCGAGCGCAGCAACCACACGCTCGAAGAGGTCGGACAGGACTT
>SDBV01013833.1_pt1 | contig 10232 bp, 15 predicted proteins | sample 2277081 | NCBI WGS metagenome assembly SDBV01 (sample SAMN10402039, study PRJNA504765) | marine sediment metagenome | isolation source: marine sediment core GS10_PC15, 223 cmbsf | place: Arctic Ocean: Southern Knipovich Ridge | collected 2010 | reverse complement strand
TACCATCCATTACTCTCGGCGATCCTCTGCTGCCCGGACTGTGGCGTCCCGTGCGAGAAGTCCTGGCACCGCGACTCCCGCCCGCTGTTCGCGCCCTTCACCGTCGACTACGGCTCCGGCCCCGTCGAAATCACCTCGCTCTCCCAAATCCGATCGATCGAGCGTTCCTCTGAGAACCTCGCGCGCAACGAACCCAAGGGCCAGCCCTACGTCTTCCGCGCCTTCTCACAGGACAACTCGAACCAGGACGTGAACACCTTGCGCTCCGAAGGCGTCCAACAGAAAAGGCCCCTCAAGCGTCCCAACATCCGACGATCCCGGAGACCTCTCTAATGATTGAAGGCCAGGCTCTCTCCTCCCCACTCGATCCGGACACCAACGAATACATTGGCGTGTCCCATGAGGACGATGCCAAGACGCTCCGGTGGGTCCATGCCGCCATCCGGGAAGGCGAGGGGATTCTCCGATCCGATCCGTCCTACGAGAAAATGGACAAGACGATTGACTTCGTCCTCGGCAACCAGGGCGGTAGCAAGAAGCCTTCCTACATTCCCGACGTCGTGATCAACCGCGTCAAGAAGGCCCTCAAGTCGCACGTCTCCGCCCTTACGGACCTTCGCCCGCTGTTCGCTTTCAAGACCTACAACCAGGCGTACAAGAGCCACGCGGATCTCCTGAACCAGCTCACCGTGCTCTGGTGGGTGAACACCTTCGCGGATCTCGATGTGGGAGACGCCCTCCGCTACTCGCTCACCCTCGCGACGGGCTACCTCGTCGTCGACTACGATCCGAACCTCGGCCGCTACGGCGACGTCAAGCTCATCCCCAAAGATCCGCGCGACGTCCTTCCCTACCGCCCTTCCCGCGATCGATCCGTACAGTCCTGGCAAGGCGTCATCATCCGCGAGGCCGTCTCGATCAACGCCCTCCAGGCGCTCTACCCCGACAAAGCCCACTTACTCGTCAAGACCCAGCACGCGATCCGAAAGTTCTCCGGCGTCAAGACGGCCTTCCGTCGCATCCGCACGATGATCACGCCGGTCACGACACTCGACGGGCTCAAGTCCCCGCACAAGGCAAACGTCCCGGTGGACGAGGTCCCGACCTTCCGGATCTACTTCCGGGATCACACGGTCAACACGACGTCCTCGCCGATCTCGATGGGCAACCCCGCGTCGAACTGGGCCTATACCGTGCCTGTGGGCGGCAAGCTCTATCCGCGCGGCCGGTGCATCGTCGCTACCGAGCACCTCGTCCTCTACGACGGGCCAAACCCCTACTGGCACGGGCTATTCCCGGTGGTGAAGCTCACCCTCGATCCGTGGCCCTGGCTGCTCTTGGGCCTCTCGCTTGCTCACGATCTCCTTCCTGGCCAGGAAGCGATCAACAAGATGGTGAACGACATTCTCTCGGTGCACAACCAGTCGGCGAACCGCGGTACCGCCTTCGACAAGAATGCCGTGCCCGACTCGGTGTTCCGTGCCTTCGACTCCAGGAAGCCCGGCTTCAAGCTCAAGACGAATCCAGTCTTCGGCGAAGCCTTCAAGATGATCGATCCGCCACAGCTTCCGCCGTGGTCGCTCGAGTTCCTCTCCCTGATGATGCAGGAGTTCGACAACGTCGCCGGCGTCGCGAACCTGCAAGCCCTACTGCGCCTGCGTCAGTCCCCCTCGGCCGAGACTATCGAGAAGTACTGGGAAGCGCTCACCCCCGAAATCCGTATCGAGGGCCGTCTTCTGGAAGCGGCGATTCGTGAGCTCGCCGACATGGTCAAGTGCAACTTCTTCCAGTTCTACTCGGCGAAGCGGCGCATCCTGCTCCTGGGCGACGCGGCCGAGGAGCTCGAGGATCTCGACTACGATCCCGACACTCTCATCCCGGATTTGCGCCCGGGGGACGAGGGCTATACGCCAGAGCTCGACGGCACCAAGTACTCGCGCGACGAACGCGCCCAGTTCTTCATGGGCCAGTTCGCCTTCTTCGTCGCGCCGAACTCGCTCCTCGCGTTGAACGCTTCGCAACGGAAGATGATGTACATGCAGCTCTCGCGCATGGGCTACATGGACTTCTGGTCGCTCATGGAAATGCTCGAGATCCCGAACGTCGGTTCGCCGTTCCCTGTACCGCTTCCGACGGGCGAGATGGAGATGGGCCTCGATCCTCAGACGGGGATGCCTGGACAAGTCCCGGTGATGGAGGTCCGGATCCCGACGACCATCACCGAGCGGCTCATCGCGCAGAAGACGCTCGGGATCGAGATGGCGACGTCGCCGGCCGGTCGCAAGGCGTCGGGACAGAAAACACCGAGGCTCGAGACCAAGAAAGACTCGATGGGGGCGCCCAGGACCACGATCAAGGAGAGTTGAGGAGATCCCGATGAGCTCTCAGTCTCCTCCGCCTCTTGCCTCCGGACCAACTCGGACATCCCCTACAATCTCCGCGCTCAGGCTTGGTGCCTCGGTCGCGATCGAGGAGTTAGTCACCGCCCTTTACGCCCATCGCTACAACGGCGTCGTCACTCTTGACTTCCGCAACGGCCGTCCGCGCCTCTACGCGATTGGCCGGCCTCGGCGCGGAAAGATCATTGCGCCTTGACATTTCCGCTTCGGTTCCTGGATACTGTGTCCAAGCAATGGTAGTAATTCCCTCAGGGGAAGTTGCTTCGTGATGGCCTGATCGGATTCGATCGGAAACGGTCACTCCAACATCCGATCCACCCATATTTATTCGTGGAAGCGATTCCAAGCGAGAGCTTTGCGGCGTTCTCCTTCGGGAGGGCGTCGCAACTCTTTCCTTCCCTTCCCCAATCCCCTTTAATAAGGAGAGTCTCTATGCACGGCATGTCCAAAGGCATGGACTACGGCAAGAAGTCAGGGAGCTCAATGTCGTCCAACACGAAGGCCGCTTCCGGTAAGCAGGTCAAAGCCGGCAAGGGCACGATCCGTACGCCGTTCTCGCGCGCGATCATCCGCGACATCGGACGTCGTCGGTAGCCAGGTGCCCGGAGCGATTGCTGTGGGAATGACGAAGTCCGATCGCGACTGGCAAGCGGAGGACGATTTCCGCACGCTCGTCTCGGCCCAGGAGGTCAGCTCGAACAAGGGCCGCCACAAGCGAGCGCGCACTGCGGGCCGTCGCCTCGTCAGGAAAGAGACGCGCACGCTCGGACTCAAACGCAAGATGCTCTCAGACCGGAGTCGCTGAAATGCCGCTACTCGATTCGACGCCGCCCTCACCACAACTCGGCGCGGCGCAGTCCCCTTCTCTCTCCGGTCTCACTGGTGGAGGAGGCCCCGAAGGCCCCACGCCCGGCATCGACATTGGCGGCATCGTTCAAGTCGGCCAACAGGTCGACGAATCTCTTTTGCTCCTGGCGCAGGCGATACCGTCTTCCGCGCCGGAGCTCTCTCAAGCTCGGGAGCTCGTCAAACAAGCTCTCGCAAAAGCCCTCGCGGAGGCACCCCCCGCCGCGGGCGGTCCATCACCCACCGAGAGCGGGACGCAGTTCCCGGGAAGCTCGATGGGTCGGGGGGAACCGTAGTGAACGCTCATCGTGGTCTCAAGGAGCATGCGCTCCGGCCGGGACCCATGCGTCATAACTCAAGGGGCTTTTCGCCCCGGCGGAGGTAAGACGTGGGCAAGACGAAGACGAAGGCAGAAGACAAGGCCAAAGAACGGCGTGAACAAGGGCTGGCGTACCTGACGGAGCTCCTGGCTAGGGTTCCCGAGGATCGCCGCGAAGCCATCAAGGAGGATCTGGCCAAAGACGAAATCCTTGAGCACATCGGAGACGATGTTCTCAGACGATCCGACTACTCGCGTGTCATGAACGAGCAGCAAAAGGCCCAGGAGACTCTCCAGGCCGACATCGACAAGTACCAGAAGCTCTACGACGACAACGTCCGCTGGCGCCAATCTCAAGAAGACGGCGTCAAGACGATGCAGACGGAGAACGATCGGTACAAAGCGGTGCTGGCAGCAGATCCCCTTCTGGGTGGCAATGGCGACGGTGTGAGCGATCCCCCAGATCCTTCCCACCTGCCCGCCGGCGTCGATCTCTCGGGTTACATCAAACGCGACGAGGCGGAGAAAGCCCTGAAGGAAAGGCTAGAGGAGACGGAGCGCAACGGCGTTCGGCTCATGGCGATGCTTTCGACTATCCAAGCGACGCACCTCAAACAGTTCGACGAGGCGCTGGACGCTCAGGAGCTCTTCGAGCACGCCACCAAAGTCAGTCTCCCCCTGCCGGCAGCCTATCAGGACCTCGTCAAGGATCGCGTCGAGGAGTCGCGGCAAAAGGTACACAAGGAAGAAGTCGCGCAGGCGCGCGAGGAAGGCCGGATAGAAGCACTCAAGGCCGGCTCCGTGCTCCCGCATCATGTTTCTAACGACGAGCCGACGGTGATCGACGTGTTGGGGATGAAGGACCGTTCTGAGTTCGGACTGTCGAAGGCGGTAGACGACTACTGGCAGATGCAGACCGAAAAACAGAGTGCCTCCTGAACCCTGACCCGCTGCCCCGCCGGTTCATTCACAAGGGGTAGTTGTATATGGCGGCACCAAATCTGGACGAGGTCAACGTCCTCGCGCGTAAGCGCATTCTTCCAGGCCTCGTCGACAACTTCTTCAAGAACAGCCCGCTTCTCGCCTTCGTGAAGAACAACCGTCGCGGTGACTGGACTGGGGGTCCCCAGATCCAGGAGAACTTCATTTACAAGCCGATGAAAGGTGGCTCGTATAAGAAGGCGGCGCAGTTCGACATTTCGAAGCGGCAGACGAAAGCTGGGCTGCTTTTCGATCCTCGGTACTACTACATCAATGTTACCGAGTACACCGAAGACGTCGAGGTCGAGATTCGAGGACCCGACGCGGTCCTCTCCCTCGTCGAGGCCGATCTCGGAAACGCCGCGCTCTCAATGTCGGCGATTCTGGCAATCGCTCTCTACCGGCACGGACAAAACGTCGGTGGGGTCGATCGCACCTCAGAGATCAACGGGCTCGAAGAGGCTCTGACCGACGAGACCAACAACACCTTTTCCGGGGTGGCCTTTCCGTCCTATGGACAGGAGTCACGAAACGCGGTCAACGGTGCTCTCGATTCGCCCTCCGGGCTCATCCCGGCGAATGTGAACGGGAACATCACCTACCGCGTCCTTGAGCACTCTTACCAGTCCTGTGTGATTGGAGAAGAGCACCCGGTGATCGGTGTCACCACGAACCGCTGCATGGGCTACATCAACGAGAACTTCCAACCGCAGCAGCGGATCGACACCAAAGAGCCGACCATCGGCTACACCGGCCTGAAATTCAAGCAGGCCACCATCATCGAGGACCAGTACGCACCGGGCGTCGACGGAGTGGATGACTCCGATCTCGGCGACTATTCCCTCGCTTCCGGAGAGACCCTCTTCTGGCTCAACCCCGGCGGCGAGGGCGAGTCCGCCTATTTCCGTCTGTGGATCTCGAGCTCGCCGAAGTATGCCTTCGGCTTCACCGGGTTCAAGGTCGCACAGGATTCGACGGTCGTGGCCGGCCAGGTCCTCTTCGCCGGTAACTTCACCCATCGAGCTCCGCGCCTCTCGCGCGTGCTCTACGGGATCACGGGCTAAGGAGGGATCATGCCGTATAACACGCGACAGCAAGGCGTTTGGATCCAAACCGGTGACCCGGAAACGGTCGACGAGGCGACTCCGTACGCTCCGGGGCAACTCGGATCACGGGTCACCATCGTTCAGCCCGGTCCTCGCGGGGGCACTCCCGGCGCGGAAGAGAACCGGCCCAAGACGTACCAGTACATCCGGACCGATTCTACGATGACGGTCGCCCCTTTCAAGGGGGCGGTCGCCTGGTGGTCAGACTCCGCGAATTACCTCGTGACCACCTCTTCAACGAACCAGGGCCGTGTGGCCGGGATCTTCCAGAACGCGATCACTCTCGGGAACTACGGTTTCATCCAGACCAAGGGACCCGCGACGGTCAAGTTCATCGACGGGGTTGCTACGGCACCTACCGCGGCCGGACTCATCGTCGTTCCGTCGGGGACCGATGCCAAGGCGGACTGTCTCGCGGCGGGCACGGCAGCGACTTATCCGGCACTCGGCGTCTCGGCTTCGGCCTACGTCGCCCCGCTCGCCGAAGCCGTCGTCGAGCTCGACGTTCCTGAGACGGTCGACTAAGGAGGGAGGTAGCGTATGGCAACTATTTCTCTCACGGTCGCTCGAGGCCGGGATGTCTCGGGTGTTCGCCGGCGGTCCGTTGGGAAATACACCGGTCCTTCGTCTTACGTTACCGGGGGTGAAGCGTTCACCCCCGGCTCCGTGGGGATGGGGGTACTCGAGTTCGTCGACTTCGAGCTCGCCACCAATGCCACCGATTGGTACGGGATCATGTACAACCACTCGACCGGCAAGGCCATGTGGGTCGTGCTCTCGTCTGGCAACCAGGTCGCGAACGCAGTCGATCTCTCGGCCTTCAACGCGCGCTTCGAAGCCGTCGGGTACTAAGCGGCCTCTTCGGCTAGGGAGGTAGTGGAGCGTGGGGGATACGTTCGGACAGATCGCGAACTCGGTCCGTCTGCGCGTCCCTCAGGCTCCGATCTTCCTCGTCGAAGACTGGGTACGCGAGATGTTCCGCCGTGCGTGGGAGTCTCGCAGACCCGCGTGGTCGATGGCGCGCAAAGAAGGCGCCTTCACCACCGACGCACAGAAGACCGGGACTTCCACCGTCGTCAAGGGTTCCGTGTACGTCACACCGGTCGGACTCTCGATCGCTCTCACCGACGAGGGCCGGCAGTTCCGCACCGGGATCAACCAGCCGGTCTACTCGATTGCGTGCGTCGATCTCACGCTCAACCAGATCGAGCTCGATCGTGCCTACACCGGTCCTTCCGGGACACTCTCCTCGCGCATCCTCGACGCCTACATCACGTTCCCCGAGGACTTCGAGCGCTTCATCGTCGTGCTCGATCCCCAGAACTTCTGGCAGCTCCGTCACTGGATCACCGACGAGCAGCTCAACCGCTGGGATCCGCAGCGCAGCTCCACCACCACCCCGTGGGCACTCGTCTCGCGCCGCTACGCCACTATCAAGAAGCACAAGCGATCCACCGAAACCGTCGGTCGCAAGCAATACGAGCTCTGGCCGTACGCGACCGGGGCGCACGAGTACTGGTACTTCTACGCGACTCGAGCGCCGGTGCTCTCCGAAGACGACGAGATCCCCGGGCTTCTCGGCGATCGCGGTGACGTCATCCGGCAAGGAGCACTCTCGCTCGCTGCCGAGTGGCCGGGCACCGAGGATCGCAAGAACCCGTACTTCAACTTGTCGCTCGCGCAACGGCTTCGGAAGGACTTCGAGTTCGAGCTCGCGAAGCTGGAGATCACCGACGAGGACATTTACCCGACCTGGTGGCAACAGGTGAACTGGGTCGACACGGATCTCTGGTCTCCAATCGACGCTAGGTTCCTTCAGTCCCACGACTCCCCCTAGCCTGGTAGACTGGACAACGTTAATAAGGAGGCTTTCATGGCAAAGAACACTTCGAAGGTAGGAAGCAAGACCAAGAAGATCGGCCCGATCTCGACGCCTTACGTCGACGTCTGTGTCCCCAAACCCGACCAGGCCGGCCAGGGCGTTGCGGTCCGTGACGGGATCGACATCCACGGCGGCGCGAAGGGCACCGGGGGCGAAATGTCCGAGGTGACGATCGTCGATATCGCCGGCGGATCTCCCGGGACCAAGGCGACCGGGAAGAAGATCGCGAACCGTTCGCAGTTCTGAAGGCTCCGGTCGGGATCGAGCAGTGGACATCGGGATCTTCGAGGCCGGAGCGTTCGGGGCAGCGACGGCCGTCGCCATGAAGAGCCTGGAGTTTGCCATCACGATCGCCAGGCGGAGGCTTAATGGCAATCCTGGCGGGAATCCTGGCGGGGAGCACGTGGAGACGCTGGTTCTCGGCGAGCTCAAGACGCTGAACGAGCTGATGGGCAAGGCAGTCGGGAGTCTCGCGAAGAGCGCCGAGATCCTGGACGACACCAGGGAGCGCGTGAAGGAGAACCAGGGGTCTATCGACAAGATGCACCGGGACGTCCTTCTGATGCGGGGGAAAGCAACGTGAAAGGTCTCGTAAGCCTGACACCTGCGGTTGAAGTACAGGAGAATTAAAAGTGGCTACCTATACCGAGTTGTTTGCCCTGCGGAACAACGCAGACCTCAGAAACAAAGTCGCTGTCGCCGTCATCGTGAAGGCTCAGGGCTTAGCGGCGGCGGTGCCGACGACGAATGAGAAGGCGTGGATCTCCAAAGCATTTGCATCCCCTTCCGGCGAGGCGACGAGAATATTCTCTGCCGTTCTTGCAGTGAACAAGGACTCGACCGTGGCGCAGATTTTGGGAGCGTCAGACGCGACAATCCAGACGAATGTGGATGCGATTGTGGCGATCTTTGTGGATGCGGACGCGGGAGTCTAAATGGCGAACGAAGTTTTAGAAAAACTAGGGACGGCGATTGTCTGGGCCGACATCACAGACTATGTCGCTGGCACCGACAAGCCCGCACGGACAGCGCAAATTGATCTGACTTCGATTGCCGACGACGCTGCGCGCCAAGGTGCCAAGGTGGATCTCGGGGCGACGATGGCACCGCTATATTCGGTGGAGCTAGACGCAGAGTTCGATGTTGTACCCACAGCGGGCGAGGTAGTAGAGGTCTATTTCGGATGGAGCGGAGACGCTACGGTGGGCGACCGTAATCCGGGCGGGCTCACTGGTGCTGACGCAGCCTATACTGGCCTGAACTCGAACCTGATCGACACATTGAAGCAGCTAGATGGACCTTACGTTCTCGTCTGTTCGGCGGCAGCAGGCGCACCGGATGACCAGCGAGCGTATCTTGGCGTCATTCGCCCGCTTAATCGCTATGTCTCGGTTGTCGTGATGAACACTTCCGGACAAGCCCTCGAGGGTGACGCGGTCGAGATGTACTTAGCTCTGTATCCACTCATCCCGGAGATTCAATAAGTGCTGAGCCGCGGATCAATTGCTGGGCCGAGACACCCGCCTCAGTGGCCATATCGTCTCAATCGTCAGGCTTCGCTGGCTCGTGGGCTGATCGGGTGGTGGCCGATTTTTAACCAGGGCCTAAAAAGAGAAACCGTCTGGGAAACTGGGGCCAGTGAATACTCTGTTAGGAATTACGCCACCAACCGCGCCCTAAGATCAGATGATCTTTTAACAAGTTCAAATGTGACTCATGATCAACGATCGGCGACGCCTGAGTTTGGTGCTCGCGCTTTCGCCTTCGCAGGAGCGGAAACCTATCTTCGGCAACAAGACGGCACTGCTAAATACGACCCCCCCATAGGTCAAACGGGCGACCTTACCGTGATGGCTTGGGTTTACGTCGCCAGCGACGATGCAACTAGATTCGGTCTGTTGAGCAAGGGCGATTTCAATAATGAGGGCTGGGGACTCTACGTCAACAAAGCTGACGACCTTGTCCGGGGCTACGCAGGCACATGGGACATCACAGGAGTATCGACAAAAACTCTGGTTAATAATAAATGGTACCGCGTAGGTATACGGGTCCACAGAGTAGCCCCGAATTGGTTGACCTGCGAGCCAATTATTGACGCAGAGATAGGCACCACCAGCACCGCTGTTTCTCGCTCAAGCACTATTAGATATCTTGAATTTGGGACGGGTGGTGCCGGGTTCCGTGAATGGACTGGATGGATCGGGCATTGCTGTGTCTGGAGTAGGTCGCTAACTCAAAACGAGATTTCTCGTGACTGGAACCCGGCCACGCGCTGGGAATTGTTCGACAGCAACGTGCGAGATCGCACATTTCTGCGGGTGCCAGTGGTGGCGGGCGGCCTCTCCATCCCCGTCGCCATGCACGAATACCGACAACGTCACCAGAGTGTCGTCTAGATGCCTTATCTACGACAGTCCACCGCGCAAACCATCCGCTTCGGCCCATGCCTCGACAAAACCGACGGTGTCTCCGAAGAGGCTGCCCTCACTCTCGCCCAAGCTGACATGCGCCTCTCGAAAGACGGTGGCGCGTTCGCGCAGAAGTCCGCGGCCGGCAATGCGACCCACGACTCCGACGGCTGGTACTCGACTGCTCTCAGCACGACGGACACGGACACCGTCGGCGAACTCATCCTCAACGTCCACCAGCCCGCGAACATGCTCCCCGTGTGGCTGCGCTGGTGGGTGCTCGAGGAAGCC
>SDBV01013832.1_pt1 | contig 10232 bp, 12 predicted proteins | sample 2277081 | NCBI WGS metagenome assembly SDBV01 (sample SAMN10402039, study PRJNA504765) | marine sediment metagenome | isolation source: marine sediment core GS10_PC15, 223 cmbsf | place: Arctic Ocean: Southern Knipovich Ridge | collected 2010 | reverse complement strand
TATATATGCTCTATAACCGCAAGACAAGCTACAATCATCATTGCAAATGCCCATGGTACATGACATGCATGATCATTAAATCTAACCTCAGTTCTTGTAGCTTCTTCTTTACCTGGTTTATACATGGGGATTCTTACGGCAGTTGATCTGTTTCCCCTAGCCCAAGATAGTTCAGTTGGTGCTTCATAGCCAGGCACTAATCTTTGGTAAGAATTAACCCACTGGTTTGTTATAGCTGTAATTTCTGAAGCGTGTTTTAAAATCCCCGCAATATAATGTTTTGCAATTTTGGATAAATTATACTTGTCTTTAGAGTCAAAGAAAGCATTTTTCTCACCAGCAAATAAACTTTGATGAACGTGCATACCACTGCCATTTTCGCCATAAATTGGCTTTGGCATGAAGGTAAGATAAACCCCATGTTGTTCGGCAATCACTTTTGTCAATTTCCTATAGGCCATAACATCCATTGCCATCTCTAAAGCATCTTTAAACCTTAAATCTATTTCATGTTGTGAAGGTGCAACCTCATGATGGCTGTATTCCACCTGAATTCCCATTTTTGAACAGGCAAGAATAATATCTCTTCTAACACTTACACCAGCATCATCTGCTACACCAAAATAACCCCCACTATCTAATAACCTTTCTGACATCTGCTCTGGTTTTTTGACAGGCTCTTTGTTTTTTAACAAAAAGAATTCAAGCTCCGGACCTACATAAAAATGGTCAAAACCAAGGTCATTCATTCGGTCTAGTTGTCTTTCTAACACAAATAATGAGTCACCTTCAAAGCGACTTCCATCTGGATTGTATATACCACAAAACACACTTGCTACCTTATCGCTATTTTGAGGCTGGTAAGGCACTAGCTTAAGTGTCGACGGGATTGGTCTTGCTACTAAATCACTCTCTTCTATTCTAACAAAACCATCTATTGAAGAGCCATCGAAACCCATGCCCTCTTCCAAAGCACTTTTCATCTCATTTATATGTACACTAAAACTTTTTAATTGCCCTAGAATATCTGGAAACCAAAAATTCACAAATGTGACTTTATTTTCTTCTAGAAATTTGAAAGTATCTTCTGCCGAATTAATTTTTTCTTCTACACCCATTTTAATCAACCATCTTTCTCACATCTTTATTTAACATTAAATCATAAAACACAACTATTATTTAAAGATTCTTTTTTGTAACTATTTTAGAATAAGAAATTATTAAAAAGAATTATCTTAAGAAAACATTTTAAACTTTTATCTCTTTCTTCTTTCTATGAAAACAGTAATGGCTTCTGGAAGTTTTGATTTTATACATAAAGGTCATTTGCATTATTTAAGCCAAGCAAAAAAACATGGAGATAAGTTGATTGTTGTAATTGCAAGAGACTCTAATATTATAAAATTTAAAGCAAAAAAGCCAAAATATAATGAAAAAAAAAGATTAGAGCATGTAAAGCAGCTTGAGATGGTTGATGAAGCTGTATTAGGCCATGAAGAAAATATTTTTGACATTATTAATGAGATAAAGCCGGATGTTATTTGTCTGGGTTATGATCAAAGGACTTCTGAAGAAAAATTAAAAGATGAATTAAAGAAAAGAAACATTAATGCTGAAGTTGTAAGAATAAGCGCTTTTAAGCCTGAAGTTTATAAGAGTTCTAAATTAAAGAAAAGTTAATGCTTGATTTCTTGTGTTTTCTTATCCAGAATTTCTAGTTTCTTTATGTTTACGTGGCCACAATAGGCATCTTCTTTGACTATTTCCATATCTTTGATTAAAAGTTTTTTCTTGAAGAAGGGTGTATTAGTAACTAAGGTATCATAATAGCCTCCTTCTGCTCCAATATGGAATTTAAATCTTATAGAATCTTTCTTTAAATCTTCAAAATTTTCTTTTGTTAGTTTTTTTCCAAGCCAGGGCATTAAACCATCAGAGGCAACTTGTGTTATGAATATTTCATATCCTTTTTTCACCATATCTTCCATGATTAAGTCATGTTCTTCCCCTGCATGAGATGCAAATACCTCAATACCCAATGGCCTTAGAGCATTTTGAATGCTTTGCAGTTGTGTTTCCTGAAGCCCAACACCGCCTAAAACCAAAGCGTTTATAGGATCCTTTTTTTGTTTTTTTTCAACAACTTCCCTAATTAACTCAGCTTCTTTTTCCGGGTCTGCAACACCACATTTTATCAAATTATGAGGAATTTCAAGAATTTCTGCAAGTTTTTTTGTATGCTCTACAGTAGCATAATGGAACAGATAACAGTCTTTTCTGTTTGGCTTTACAGAAATCAAGTATCTTATATCTCATTTCTTCTGCATTGCATGCTCTATTGCATAAGTTGAATCCTTACCGCCTGAATACAAAATTGCTACTTTCATATTTTATTGGATAAAATAGTTATTTATAAATATTGCTATTAGAAATTTTAAATAAAAGAATAATATTTTTTCTTGTAAATATTCTTATTGGAATAATGTTGTCAAGAATGTTTTTATATATTTTATTTGTCAGTATGTGGAATGACATTTAATCATGTTGAAAACGCATTTTTAGCAGAGGCTATTAAAGGACTACAGCCTAAATGGGAAAAAGTTTATGGTATCCATAAAGGACCTTTCTATATAGGAAACGGAATTACATTCATGGTAGTTGAGGATGGTCCGGATAAAAATAAACTAACAGTTGCAAAAAAAACTATAGATGGAAAATTTGTCCCAGATCCTCAAATCGAACCTGAAGACTGTTATAATTTATTCAAACCTGGTGAATGCTTAGGAGATGCTGTTAGGAGAGTATTTGGTGGTTATGCACCTCAATTGGCTCCTTCTCCCCAGTATTAAAAATATTTATATACATTAAGACTTCTTATTATTTTATGAAACGCGGCTTATTCATAGGCAGATTCCAGCCAATGCATTTAGGGCATTTGAAGGACATTAAAGATGCTTTGAAGGAAGTTGATGAACTGATTATTGGTGTTGGTAGTAGTAAAAAGAAGAATACTAAAGAAAATCCTTTTTCTGTCAAGGAAAGAATCGAGATGATTGAGTATGTTTTGTCTGATCAAGATATAGAAAACTATACAGTCTTCCCAATACCGGATTTTCAAGAGGATAAGAAATGGGTTGAGCATGTTGAAACTTTAGTGCTAAAATTTGATGTTGTTTTTACTGGCAATAAATGGACAGAAAAATGTTTTAAGAAAAAAGGATACAAGATAAAGAAAATAAAGCTGATAAAAGGCATAAGCAGCACAACAATAAGAAACAGAATTTTAAAAAATAAAAACTGGCAGGAATTGGTTCCGAAAAAAACAACAGAATATTTGGAGAAGATTAAAGGTGTTGCCAGAATAAAGAAAATATTTAAAAAATGATTATATAATATCAAACCTAGAAATATTTAAATACGGTTTGGATTTTTCTGTGCGGTTTGTACTATGGATAAAAGACAAGCAGGTGGATTGGAAATTTTGATACCTGAAGGATTATCAGAGGTAATCAGGAAGCTAATTGACAATTCTATAGAGGCATTAACAAAAATGGAAACTGTCCAAGAAAGATCAAAGGTTGATATTGAAACTGGAATTGCTTTGCCTAACGCCCCGGGAAATGGAGAATGTGTTATGATATATTTATTTGGAGCCAAGGTTGTAGCTTTTAGTGCTATGACCACTTATGAAAGAGAGGGCATATTAATGGGGCACTATGAAGGAGCTGCAATAATGAAAATCCACTCTTCACAAGAAGATATGACACCCCACATTATTTATGACCAATCCATGGATGACCTAGATGATTAAGTCACTCAAAAACTTTTCTGAGAAAACCTTTTTTATGCTTGCTCTCTTTTTCAAACTCTTTCAACAATTCCTTCTGTTTTTTGCTTAATTTTTCAGGAACCTGGATTATGGCTTCAACCATTTCATCTCCAGAACCAGTTCCATGCAGATAAGGAATTCCTTTGCCCCTCATCCTAAAGATAGTATTTGATTGTGTTCCAGATGGAATCTTTAATTTTGCCTTTCCATCAATAGTTGGAACTTCTACTTCACCGCCTAAAGCTGCAATTGCAAATGGAACTTTAAATTTAATATGAAGGTCATCTCCAACTCTTTCAAAAACATCATGTTCTTTTACATGAATCACAACATATAAATCCCCAGTTTCAGCGCCTTTTTGACCAGCTTCTCCTTCACCAGTGATTCTTAAATTAGTTTCTTCTTCTGCTCCTGCTGGGATCTTAATCCCCAGTTTTCTTGTTTTTCTCACAACTCCGGTTCCATCACATTCTTTGCATTCTTTTTTTATGTAAGAGCCGGAACCATGGCATTTTCTGCAGGTTGTTTGGGTTGCAAAAATTCCAAATGGAGTTCTTTGTTCCCTTCTTTGGATTCCAGAACCATCACAATCAGGGCAAGTTACAATATCATTATCAGATTCTGCTCCTGAGCCATCACATTTTTCACATTTTACTTGTTTTGGTATAGAAATATGATTTACAATCCCTTTTGCAGCTTCTTCCAAAGTTATTTCCAGATCGTATCTTAGATCTGCGCCTCTTGCAGGGCCTCTTCGTCTCCTACCTCCAAAACCTCCGCCAAAGAAACTTTCAAAAATTTGATCAAAATCAAAACCACCAACATCAGACATAAAATCTCTAAAATCAGTGCCTTCAGATCCACTAAATTGTTCTGCTGTTGTACCAAACCGGTCATATTGCTCTCGTTTTTGGTCATCTGCTAAAACAGCTGCAGCTTCGTTAATTTCCTTGAATTTTTCAGCAGAGTCTTCTTCTTTATTCAAATCCGGATGATGTTTTTTTGCTAATCTCTTATAGGACTTTTTAATCTCTTCTTTAGTTGCATTCTTATCAACACCTAAAATTTTATAGTAGTCTTTAGCCATTTTAACTTAATTCTGCTTCAATTTTTTTTGCGAATTCGTATTCTTCCTTTAAATCAAGATCATACCTCTTTTTTATGTCTTCAAATCTTTCTTTTAAGCTCACAACCTTAGTTCCCATTATCCTCTTGTCAGCATAAAAAACAATTTTCTCTTCAATGGTTTTGGGCTGTATCTCTTCATCTTCAATTTTATACAGGCTGTGTTTTTTCACAACCTTTGCCACTTCCGAAAAACCCATGCTTTTTAATAACTTTGTCCCTTCAATAACATGGTTTTCTTTTGTCCTTTCTATGTCATGCAATAACGCTCCTGCAATAACCAGTTCTTTATTCACATCTACGCCTTTTTTTATTAGTTTTTCAGCTATATCCTCAGCAACTTTGCAAACTGCTTTGCAATGCTCAATAATATTAGAAAGAGTTTTATTTTTCTCTAAAATCTCTAAGCACTCTTCTCTGGAAGGGATAGCCATTTTTACTTTTTCTTTCCCTTTTTTTCATCTTCTACTTTGTATTCTGCATCAACTACTTTCTCATCTTTTTTTCCTTTATTTTCTGTTGTTGGACCTGCTTGAGCTCCTTGCTGTTGCTTTTTTGCCTGTTCTTGTGCTACTTTTTGGTACATTTCTGTTGACATTTTCTGCACAAGCTGGTTGACTTCATCAACTTTTTTCTTTATTGCTGCAACATCTTTCTTGTCTGGCTTTAACAGCTCTTTCAATTCCATTATCTTTCCTTTCACTGTTTCCAGCTCTTTGCTGTCAACTTTCCCTTCAAAATCTTTGAAGAGTTTTTCTGTTGAAAAGACTAAAGCATCTGCCTGGGTTATTGTTTCACTTTCTTCTTTTCTTTTCTTGTCTTCTTCTGCATGCATCTCTGCTTCCTTCTTCATCTTCTCTACTTCCTCTTCGCTTAATTTCTGGGAGGCAGTTATCTTAATTGATTGCTCTTTTCCAGTGCCTAAGTCTTTAGCGGACACATGAACAATTCCATTTGCATCAATGTCAAATGTAACTTCGATTTGCGGAATTCCACGAGGTGCTGGTGGAACTCCGACTAAATCAAATCTACCTAGGCTTTTATTATCAGCTGACATTGGACGCTCTCCTTGCAATACATTAATTGTAACAGCTGGCTGGTTGTCTGCTGCTGTAGAAAATATTTGAGACTTTTTTGTTGGTATTGTTGTATTCCTTTCTATTAAAGATGTTTTAACGCCGCCTAAAGTTTCTATACCTAAGGTTAAAGGTGTAACATCCAGCAATAGGATATCTTTAACTTCTCCAGCTAAAACTCCAGCTTGTATAGACGCTCCCTGAGCAACACATTCCATTGGATCTATGCCGCGTTCAGCTTTTTTGCCGACAATATCTTCAACAAACTTCCTTACAATCGGCATTCTTGTAGGACCGCCAACTAGAATTATCTTATCAATATCTTTTGCAGAAAATTTTGAATCTTTAATAGCCTGCTCTAATGGATGTTTGCATTTCTGGATTATTGACTCAACAAGCTGCTCTACTTTTGCTCTTGTTAATGTAGTTGTTAGATGAACAGGGCTGCCGTCTTTTTGAGTTACAAAAGGTATATTGATGTCTGTTTCCATTGTTGTGGAAAGCTCAATTTTTGCCTTTTCAGCTGCTTCTCTTAATCTTTGTATTGCAGTATCATCTTCACTTAAGTCTATGCCCTCCTTTTTCTTGAAATCATCTATGATGGATCTCATTATAGCTTCGTCCATATCAGTTCCTCCTAATTGAGTGTCTCCTGATGTGGCTTTAACTTCAAAAACACCTTCACTTAAATCCATGATAGTTACATCTAATGTTCCTCCACCAAAATCAAATACCAGTATCTTCATATCTTTATCAGATTTATCAAGGCCAAAAGCCATTGAAGCTGAAGTTGGCTCATTAACTAATCTTACAACTTCAAGCCCGGCAATAGTGCCTGCGTCTTTAGTTGCCTCTCTTTGGTCATCATCAAAATAAGCCGGGACTGTTATGACAACTTTTTTTATGGGTTCGCCTACAAATTCTTCTGCATCTCTCTTAATCTTTTGCAGTAAAAAAGCAGAAATTTGCTGTGGGGTGTATTCCTTATTGTTTATTTTATATTTGAAATTTGTCCCCATCTTTCTTTTTGCAGCAGTTATTGTATTTTTTGGGTTTGAAACTGCCTGTCTTCTTGCCGGTTCTCCTACAAGCATTTGCCCTTCTTTTGTAAAAGCTACAACACTTGGAAATGCTTTTCCATATTGGGTTGTGCCTTCTGCAGAAGGGATTATTGTTGGCTTGCCTGCCTGTAAAACAGCAGCAGCAGAGTTTGATGTTCCTAAATCTATTCCAATTATCTTTTCTTTCTTTGTTTTTGTTTTTTCAGCCATTATTATTCACCTTGTTAGTTTATTTTAATTGTTGAAAGCTCAATATTTTCTTGAGCTTTTCTTCATCAGGAACTAAATCTTTCAATTCAGCTTCTGGTAATGTTTTGTTTCCAGATTTCAAATAAATTGCATATTGCCTTATGCTTTCTGGATTGTTTTTGTTTACAAAATGGTTAAGCATGAACCATATGCTTAGTTGTTCTCCATAATCCTTGCAGCCCATTGAAATCTTGCATTCTCTCGGCTTAACTTCATGGATTTTGCATCCGATCTCTTTATCGAAAAAAATGCATTTTCCATATGGCTTATCTTTCCTTATTATTTTTGGCCTGAAAAGATTCGTGTTGAACTTTTCAACTTCTTCCAAAAACTCTTTTTTCAAAACCTCTTCTTCAATATTCAAAAATTTTGCAACATTAGGTATGTCTTCATCAACCAAAAATCCAGAGCCATGTTTGCACCCGACAGTGCATGCATCGCATTTGCATGGATGTGCAAGCTTCAAAACCTCTTTTAGTTGTGTGTTTTTAGTAAGCATTATTTTTCTTTGATTTTTTCACTTATTTTTACTTTACTATGCCTCAAAACCTTATCATCAAGCATATATCCTTTTTGCAACTCTTCCAAGATTATATCTTCTTCTTTGTCTGATTTTTCCCGCATTAAAACCTCATGTTTGTGGGGATCGAGTTTTTGGCCGAGTGTATTTATTGGCCTTAGGCCTTCTTTTTCTAGTATTGAATAGAGCTGAGCAAAGACCATCTCAACGCCTTTTACGAATTTTTCATTGTCTTTTGAGGATTTTAATGCCAATTCGAAGCTATCAAGCATTGGTAAGAGTTCTAAAATCAAACCTGCATGAGCATATTTAACGAATTCCTGCTTTTCCTTGTCAACTCTTTTCTTATAGTTTTCAAATTCTGCCTGAAGCCTTTGTAATGTATCTGTCAGTTCTGTAATTACTTCTTTATCAGATTTTTTTTCTATGTGTTTTTTCTCTTTTTTTTGCTCTGTTTTTTCTCTTTTTGCTTCTTTTTCCATTTTTATTTGATTATTTTGAATTTAAATTTCGTTGACTTTAAATCAACAGAATATGGGTAATATCTACTACTTTATAAACTTTTCTATACTTTGGTATGTATATTACCAAAAGATTTAAATAGAAAAAGAATCATAAGCATAAATATGTTCAGGCAAAGAATAACTATAATCAAGATCAGTAAACCTGTTGATAAAAGTGTTAATCGTGAACTGCAATGGTTAGCCACTTCTCTAGGATTGTTTAACTTAAGAGACAAAGACAGAAGTTTGTTTAGGGTTTTTATTGAGCTTTTAAAGGCTGCTAAAGCAAACAGACCTTTGTCAAGTGATGAACTAGCTTATAATTTACATTTAAGCAGAGGAACTGTTATACACCATATAAATAAGCTTATGGAGTCCGGAATTGCAATCCATCATAGGAAAAGGTATATGCTTAGAGTTTCTTCTTTAAAAGAACTTATTGATGAGATGGAAAAAGATTTAGTAAGAGCTTGTGAAAACCTAAAAGAGATTGCTGAAGAGGTAGATGAGAAGTTAAGATGAAAATTTAATTTAAGAAACAGGTCCTGTAGTTTAATCTGTTTCTTCAGGCGGCCTCAAGTATCCTAATACTTTCTCAAGTGCCTGATTTACTTCAGTTGTATGTGGATTTGCAGGATTATCTAACCCTTCATTATTGAAACTTCTTAATTTATTGGCTAGGTTTTCCAAGTCTGAATTAGGAACCTCTCCTGACATATGTATCTCTAATCTCCCTCTAATTAAATGCTTTTGATGTTTTTCTAAAATTCTAGTATCACTTCCGAAATAAATATCACTAGAAAGCTGATGTATTTGGCGACTTAATATACGACGGCTTAGTTTATATTTCCCATCAATATCTATAATAGGTCCAGCAACGAATTTTCCTGGAGAGAATAAATGCGGCCATGTAAAATCAGGATAAAGTCTACTAAAAGAACTATCTTCAGATTTAACAAGATATAAATTTGGTTCTGCCATTTTATTTAACCCCTGCAAAGTGGAACTCTTCCCCAATTTATAAATTTAACTGACTATATTAAAGCTAAGATAGTAAAGTATAAATATCAGTTATTGCAAGGTTAATACTATGAAATGGTTAAAAGTGGTGATTTTAAGCAGCTTTTTCTTAATTTTAATGCCTTTTGTGCTTGGGGATATTAATGTTATAATACCTGAGAAACATACCTATAATCTTGGTGAAAAGATTGAAGCTTCTGTTTCTATAATTGAAAATGAAGATTATAATGGTTTTCTTAAGGTTGTTATAGAGTGCGAAGACTATGATTTGCAGTATTATACAATACCATTAAGCTTAGAGGCTGATTACAGAACAGGGATGCAAATACCAGGGCTGACCTTATTTGCATCTATGGTGGGTATGTGCAATCTAAGAGTAGATTTTGAAGATACAAGGGGAGATAGAATTTCAAAAACTGAATCAAATGCCTTTTTAGTTACAAGTGATCTTAATATTTTTACAGAAAAAGTAATCAATTCTTTGCCAGATGAAATCGTTATATTAGAAGGTACTGTTAAGAAAATCAATAATGAAAGTCTTGATTCCGGCAATGTAAAAATTTCATTTATGAATAAGGATTTTAATACAGAAATGGAATTTGGAAAATTTAAGTATAATTTATCTTTAGATTCTGATTTAGATATTGGTAATTACCCAATTCTTATTGCTGTTGAAGATAAAAATGAAAATTATGCCAATGAGGTAGTGCAACTTAATGTTTTGCCTATAGCTACAAGGATTGAAAACAGGTTAGAAAGTGAAAAAGTAAAACCTGGAAATACATTAAAAGCAAGGATTATTTTGTATGATAGAAAAGACAGGTCAATGAATGGCACAATTAAAGTAGA
>SDBV01013831.1_pt1 | contig 10232 bp, 7 predicted proteins | sample 2277081 | NCBI WGS metagenome assembly SDBV01 (sample SAMN10402039, study PRJNA504765) | marine sediment metagenome | isolation source: marine sediment core GS10_PC15, 223 cmbsf | place: Arctic Ocean: Southern Knipovich Ridge | collected 2010 | reverse complement strand
TATGCGCTTCGCCAGTTCCACACCATTGCCCGGCTCCATCACGGCCAGGTGCAGGAATATCAAAGCACCGCCGCGCTTCTGATAGGCGTCCATCGTATCGTAGTCCCAGACGGAACGGATATCGCCTTCGGGCTCGGTGCCGTTCTTGAATCCTGACGCGCCGTCGGAGGCGGGCCACAGGTAGAACACGGCCAGGTCGGCTTTGTCCCATTGCTCCTGGCTTGGCCAATAATAGACCGGAGTGATCGTGACCCGCGGGACGTGGGGCAGAAGATCGTAGCAGAAACGGTCCATGGCCCAGGAGTATTCGTGGCTGAATTTCCAGCGGTCGTGAAACTGATCAATGCCCCAGACCCAGAGAATGTTAAGGTCCCGCGAAGGCTCTTTCTGCTCAATCTCTCCTATGATGCGCTCAACATCCGCGGGATCGCGTTCCTGCGGCCCCTGCCACGGCAATATTAGCGTCGACACCGTTTGGCTGCTGGCCTGGCAGGCTGCGAAGATCGCCAGGAGTCCGAGCGCGACCCCCCACCTCATTGTACGTAAAGTTGACATTGTTCTCTCCTCTCTAATTGAGTGCTAGCATAATTGCATCCGCGTTTCCACATCGTGTTTCATTCTCACCGCGATTCACGCATATCGACGTGCCAGTGACTGCTGCGGACGAGTCTTTGCCACATTACACTCAATCGTCTCTTCCGTCAACACCGATCTTGCTTGTGGGGAACTCTATGCATTCCCACGGTCCTCCGTTGTGCCGACGCAACCGTCTGTTGAGTGGACGGATTTCTTCGGGTTGTGGGTTGCCCCCCTGCGTTGCCCAGGCGCGGGAGACGCCGCGATGTCGTGCGATCGCATCGAGCGGCTCGGGCCACGCCTGATCGGAGTCGGTCTCCGGGATGGCGATCGACAGTCCCTATATATATGCGGAATCTGTTGCAGTCGACGATAGTAAATACGAGAGACAAGGGGTGTTTAATTGACAATAACGCCATATTTTACAGTTTTTCGCTGTATTCATATGAAATTCATATCGCAGATTCCGCAGATGAACGCAGAATTTGGTTCGCGCTGGGCCGCGAAGCCGCTGAGGAAGACTCTTTGCGACTCTGTGTCTTTGCGTGAGAGCAGTGGTGCTTATCAGCTCTGTAGGATGGGCTTCAGCCCATGCTGACGCAACCAGAAACCGCTTGGCCACGGATTGGACGGATGAAACGGATTGGGCCCACCCCATCGGAAAACCCAGAGGGGCGAAAGACAGGGATGTATGGCTGACACTGCTGTACTCTCGGAGGATCTTTCACCACGAAGCCACGAAGGACACGAAGAGGAACTTGCAGGGAACCTTATGCATTCCCACGGAGGACCGTGGGAACGAGAGACAAGCATTTGCTATAGTTGCATGGTTCCATTACAGGGCGGTGGATCTATCGGATGAGCAGACGTTATCTACCAGCTGGACTGTTCCTGTTGTTGATCGTTGCCGCATGCAACTCGCAGGACGATGACGAGGGGTTGGCAGCATACCGTCAAGCAGCTGAGAAGGGCAGTGCCGACGCACAGAACCAGCTTGGGAGGATATACTACAAGGGGCTAGGTGTCGCTCAGGATTATTCCGAGGCACTCAAGTGGTACCGCCAAGCCGCTGAGCAAGGTGAGGTGCACGCGCAGAGCAACCTTGGGTGGATGTACCGCAAGGGTTTGGGTGTCGCTCAGGACTATTCCGAGGCAATCAAGTGGTTTCGACAGGCCGCTGAGCAGGGCTATGCACACGCGCAGAACAACCTTGGGGTGATGTACCGCGAGGGTCTGGGGGTCCCACAAGACGATTCCGAGGCAATCAAGTGGTATCGCCAAGCCGCTGAGCAAGGTGAGGTGCACGCGCAGAGCAACCTTGGGTGGATGTACCGCAAGGGTTTGGGTGTCGCCCAGGACTATTCCGAGGCACTCAAGTGGTTCCGACAGGCCGCTGACCAAGGAAATGCACACGCGCAGAACAACCTCGGGTACATGTGCCGTGAAGGCCTGGGCGTCACCCAGGATTATTCCGAGGCGCTCAAGTGGTACCGCCTAGCTGCTGAGCAGGGCGATGCGCACGCGCAGAGCAGCCTTGGGCGGATGTACCGCGAGGGTCTAGGTGTCGCTCAGGACTATTCCGAGGCAATCAAGTGGCACCGCCTAGCCGCTGAGCAGGGCTATGCACACGCGCAGAGCAACCTTGGGTGGATGTACCACAAGGGTGTAGGTGTCGCCCAGGATTATTCCGAGGCACTCAAGTGGTACCGCCTAGCCGCTGAGCAGGGCGGTGCATATGCGCAGAACGTTGTCGGGTCGATGTACTTCAGGGGTCTGGGTGTCGCTCAGGATTATTCCGAGGCTCTTGAGTGGTATCGCCAAGCCGCTGCCCAAGGTGAGTCGCACGCGCTGAACAGCCTTGGGCGGATGTACTACAAGGGTCTGGGCGTCCCACAGGACTATGTGCAAGCATATGCCTGGTATCACCTGGCCGCAGCTAGCGATCCGGAAGAGTCCACTCAAGAAGAGGAAGTCCTTCGGGGAATCTCGACGCCGGAACAAGCCCTTCGGGAAATCTTGACGTCAGAACAGATTGCGGAAGCTGAGAAACTCGCGACAGAGCTTTCCGGGAAGAAACAGTCGATGCTGGAATCAGGGAAACTGGACTAGCGAAAAGCCGCCCTGACCAGGCTACCTCGCGTGCGCGTTGTTTGGGAGACCGCCAGAAACGCCGCGAACGGGGGGCAGATGACGGTCTATTCACGCAAGGGCCTCCTAGGCCGAAGTCTCTTCCAGGGTCCAGGGGGAGCGCATGGGGCGGGAGAGTTTTGTGTTGGCTTGGGGGTCGTTTGTGAAGCGCTCGGCTTTGGGGTCCCATTTGAGTTTTCTTTGTAGGGCCATTGCGATGTTGCCGATGTGGCTTAGGGTGATTGTTCTGTGGCCGATTTCGAAGGGGGCGTAGGTGGGTTTGCGGCTCTTTACGCAGTCTAGGAAGTCGCGGTGTTCTCCTTGGGGGCAGGTGCGCAGGTGGATTTCTTCGGGGCCGATCTCGGTCTTGAGGATCGCGTCGGAACTGGCCTTGATGTTGAACCAGTCGCATTCTATCCAGCCGTCGCTGCCTTCGAAGCGGATCGTCGCCAGACCTCTTGCGGGCACGTCGGGCGGGGTGTTTGTGCATAGTAGGGTGACGCCGTTGGCGTATTCGAATGTCAGGTCCCATTCGGACACTGTGTCGTAGTAGCCGTCCTCGGCGACGATGCCCTTTCCCTCGACGCTGATCGGCCCGGTCAACTCGGTGCCGTTGCCCCATTGCGCTACGTCGTTTATGTGGGCGCCCCAGTCGGTCAGCATGCCGCCGGAGTAGTCCATGATCCACCGCCAGTTCCAGTGCAGGCGGCCGGGGGAATATGGGGCCTCGGGCGCCTGTCCCTGCCACATTTCGTAGTCCAGTCTGTCGGGGACGGGCTGCACTTCCTGCGATTTCCCGCCCAAGTCGTCGCGGATCCAACGGCCGCCGGGGAGTACGGTCTTGATGGTATGCAGTTTTCCTATCCGGCCATTGCGGACGCGTTCACAGGCCTTGAGGAAATTCGTCTTCGAGCGGTTTTCGCTCGCGGTGATGGTAATCCGTCCGCGCTTCTTCGCTTCGGCACAGAGCACGACGCCCTCATGGACCGTTAGCGTCAGGGGCTTCTCGCATAGCACGTCTTTGTCCGCCCTTAGGGCCTCCAGCGCGCACAGCACGTGCCAATGGTCGGGCGTGGCCACCGCGACGGCGTCGATATCGTCGCGCGCGATCAGTTCCCGGAAATCGCCCGTGGTGAAGGTGCCCTTGAATTCGCCCGAAGCCTTCCTGTCCGCATAAGCCTGCGCCGTGATGTCGACGCCACGGGCCAAGTTGTCGGAGTCCACGTCGCACAGGGCGACGATCTGGCAGTCCTTCTGGTGCAGGAGGCCGCGGAGGTCGACGTTCGTGCCGTGGTCGCCGACGCCGATGACGCCCATCGTGATGCGGTTGCTCGGCGCAACCTGGCCGTCCGCGCCCAGCACGGAGGACGGGATAATCGCAGGAAAGAGGACGGCCGAACCCGCCGCCGCTGCCGTCTGCTTGAGAAAACGCCGTCTTGAAACTCTGCCGCTCTTAGCCATCGCTTGCCTCCGTTTCCAATCTGCGCGAACGGCTCAGGCGCCGTTCGCAATCAGTTTCTCGTCGATGAATTTCTTGGCGCGCGGCACGTCGTCCTCGTCGAGGTGCTCGATGATGAGGGGGATGTTCGGGTGGTCTTTGCCAAGCCGCTGCAGGTACACGTCGTAGTTGAGCACGCCCATGCCCGGCGGCGGCAGCTCGATCATGCCGACACCGCGAAGGGCGTGGGCCTCGTCCGCGTCGATGTCGGCCATCTGGACGCCCTGGTCCCCCTCCGCGCGCTTGACGTCTTTGGCATGGGAAATCAGAATCTTGTCGGACAGGGCGTTGAAGATCGCGTGCAGCACGTTGTCCATGTCGTCGATGTTGTGGTCTTCGAAATAGTTCGTCGGATCCATCAGTAGGCCCAGCTTCGGATCGTCCACGTCCGCGAAGAGGCGCTGCGTCTCTTCGATCGAACCTATCACGTTGTTCACGTAGGTTTCCACCATGAACACCGCGCCGTGGTCGCGCGCGCACTGGACCAGGTCCTGGATCACCGCGAGACAGTCCGCGTAGCCTTCTTCCGTCTTGTTCTTGTCGTGATGGACCCAGTCGCTGTCCGGATCGAAAGTGCCCGTTTCGCTGATTACGTATGGCGCGCCGAGGTACTGGACGTGGCGCAGGATCTGTTTGAGGAGGTCGAGGTTGGCCTTGCGCTTCGCCGGGTCGGGATGGACGAGGTTCGTGTAGCCCGATACGCAGCAGATTGGAAGGTCATAGCGGCGAAAGGTGTCGCGAATCTTGATACAGTTTTGCTTCGTGATGTTGTCCGTCGAAAGGTCCATGTCCTTGAAACTCAGGTCCAGCTGGACCGAGTTGAAACCGAGGTCGCGGATGCGCCTGGCGGTTTCTTCAAGACCATGGGGAAAGTATCCCGTGAAGATCCCCACTTGGATCATAGCGCTCTCCTCTTACCGTTCCTGCCCATTTACAGCGCTCGAAACAAGAGACGAGCGCGACACCGTTTCATACCCCAGGAAGACTTCGCACCTCCCCAGGCACCCTGGCCGTGTGCGTTTCTGCGCTTGAGATCGCCGCAAAGGCCAGGGCCAAACTCTTCAAGTTGTTGCGTCCGCTATTGGATGGCTCCCGGTCCTCCTCGATAGCGCACAGCAGTTCCGACATGGTACCTAGAAAACCTGCCTTGAACCACTCGCTCTCCAAGGCCGGCTTGGCATAGCCCTCGGCGGTGTAGAGCGTTACCTCCTGGTGGCTCAGGTCTGGGCCGGAACTCGTCAGCGTTCCTTTGGTGCCCACGACGTGCGTCGCGTCGACCGCGCCATGAAGGGCGTCCGCGTCGAAGATCAGCGAAGCCTGGGCGCCTTCATAGGCCACCATGCCCTGTGCCAGCATCGCCGCCTTGTTCTTCTGTCCCGAGGCCGTCGCCTCCGACGCATAGGTGCGCAACGCATCGCGCCCGCCCATGAAGCAGGAAAGGATGTCGAACCAGTGGATGGCGAAATCGTAGAGGATCATGTGCGGGATCTCATCGAAAGGGGTGCCTGCGGTCCAGCGGTGGTCCCAATGGACCCTGAAATGCGCCGAAGTTACCTCGCCAATTACGCCTGCAGCAATCGCATGGCGGATGTAGCTGAAATGGGGCGCCCAGCGGCCGTTCTGATTGACCGCAAGCCTGAGGCCCTTCTCGTCCGCCAAATCGGCAAGGCGCTCTCCCACGTCCAGGTCCAGCACGAAAGGCTTCTGGCTCAGCACGTGCTTGCCCGCCATGAGCGCGTGCTCCACCATGGGAGCGCGGACGTCGGCGTGCGTGGCCACGTCCACCACCTCGATGACGTCCTGCTTCAGCAAGTCCCGGTAATCGGTGTAAATTGCTGCTTCCGGATAAAACGCCTCCTGCCGCTCTCTGGCTTTGGCCTCGTCGATGTCGCAGAGGGCCACGACTGAATACCCGGCGTCTTTGTAGGCCTCGAGATGGTACGGTGCAATTCCGCCGCATCCGATCAGACCGATGGCCGGGCGATAGGATTTCGGCGTCCCCGGCGCGTAGGGCAGCTCGGGCGCAGGGAACTCCACCATCACCTGCCCGGAGTCGATCTTTAGATCCTCATCCGCCAAGCCGTTTCCCTCCCAAACCTGGATGCCCGCCTAGAAGCAAGGGCGGGCCCCTAAACCGCCGATACACGCTCGCTTTTTAGCACACCCCATCGAGAAAATAAAGTTTTCGGCAGGTTTGGGGCCGTCTCGGGGCAGGTCGCGTCCGGTCGGGGACTGGAGGAACTTGGTCGCGGAATGGGTTATGATGTGCTTTTCGAGAATATGGAGAGGGGCCATGCCTGACCGGACCAAGGCACAGGGAGAAATTATTATGAACCGCAAGATCGCTATCGCTTTCACCATCGCCGCTATGGGACTCGGCGCGGCCAGTTCGGGGAGCGCCGAGGAACCCATCAGCGGTGGTTCACCCAACGCTGAGAAGATGGGTTGGCGCTTGGGCGTGCAGGCGTTCTCGTTTTTTTACTCGTCGCCTCTGCTGGAAGTTCTCGACCGGCTCGAGGCCGCCGGCATCCGCTACATCGAGGCCATGCCGGGCATGGTCCTGAGCAACGAAGACAGGAAAGTGCGATTCAGCCACGACTCGCCTCCTGAAGTGCTCGCGCAGGTCAAGGCCAAGCTTGAGGAGACCGGCGTCACGCTTGTCAACTACGGCGTCGTACCCCTGCCCAACGACGAAGCCGCCTGCCGCAAGGTCTTCGAATTTGCGAAGGAGATGGGCATCGAAACCATCGTCTCAGAACCGCCGGACGACGCCATGGCCCTTATCGACAAGCTGTGCGCTGAATATGAAATCAACGTCGCCATCCACAACCACCCGCTGCCCGGCCTGACGTGGAGTCCGGAAATCGTCTTGGCCAAGTGCGAAGGACGGAGCGAACGTATCGGCGTTTGCGCCGACACGGCGCACTGGCTCCGCTCGGGTCTCGACGTGGTGGAGTGTCTCAAGAAATGCGAAGGCCGGATTCTGTCCTTCCATTTCGGAGACGTGGATACGGAGGCGATGGCGGCCTGGCGGCAGTACGAGGACGAACTCAAGAAAGACGGCAAAGGGCCTAAACTTTACGAAGTCATCAGCAAGGTGCCCAACGCCGTCTTCGGTCAGGGCCCGAGCGACATGATGGCCTGGCTGACCGAAATCAAACGGCAGGACATCCAGGCCCTGTTCTGTATCGAGGCCTTCTTCGAACTTGACGCGGACACGGCCCAAGCCAACATAGCAAAATGCGCCGAGTACCTTGACGCGGCCGCCCAGCAGTTGGGCCCCGAGTGACGCGCGGGGACGAGCCAAGGGCGACAGAGACTCGGCGCTCGCCAGCTCGGACTATGCGGCATTCATCGCTCGCCTAGCGCGCGAATGCAGCGAGGCCGCACCAAACGGGTCTGATGCGGCCATCTTTTGACAAAGTTGGAGCTAATCTTGCCTCGGAGTCTACCCAATCCGTTTCAGGATGTTTGCCGGTTTGCGTTCGGGTACGACGGGGATGTTTTTGGGATAGCCGAGGCATAGGGGGGCGAGGATTGACATGTCGTCCGGGACGCCCATCTCGGTCTTCATTTCGCGGGTGGGGGAGGTGCCGAGGCCGATCCAGCAGGTGCCGAGACCTTTGGACGAGGCCGAGAGCATGAAGTAGGTGGCCAGGATGGCGGGGTCCACTTTGCCCATGGGGCCCTTTTCGCCGCATATGAAGACTACGCACGGGGCGTTGTAGAAGACGTTGGATTTCTCGTTCGTCAGCCCGTCTTTGTATTGGGCCATGTAGTGGTTGGGGTCTTTTTCGATCTGGTCGAGGATGTTTTTCTTGCTCGAATCGGAAATGCGCCTGACCATATCTTTGTCGTTGATGACGATGAAGCCCCACTTCTGGCGGTTGCCGCCGCTGGGCGCGTGCAGGCTGTCCGCGATGACCTCATCAATCAGCTCCGTAGGCACTTCTTTGTCCTCAAATGCGCGGATAGAGCGGCGTTTAAGCAGGAGTTCGGAAAATTCCATTTTCAGGTTCCTCTCGTTGTGATTTCATTCAGGGCGAACGAGAAGGGTAGCATCACAAGTCCGAAAAAAGCCAGAAGCGCCCCTTCGCCGCTGGCCCCGTGCCCAGGGACTTGACTCGTGGCGAAGTCCAGCCGGTATACTGGCGGTTTGCACGGAGGCCGGTCCCAGATGGCCCAACCAGAAGAGGAGACCAGCGGCATGACGTCGGATGAAGCTTACAAGGCAGTGGCGGCCATACTCGAATATCCGGATTCGCAGAGGTTGCTCGACATTATCGAGTACTTGATGACGCCCGAACAGGCGGAGATCGCCACGCACTTGCCCGGGACGGCGGCCGAGGTGGCCGAGAAGACCGAATTCTCGGCGGACGCCGTCCAGAAGGAATTGGACACGCTTGTCAGGAAGGGCATCGTCTATCCTCGACGCGACCCCGGCAGCTTCCGTCTGTCTTTCGATACGCTGATGCTTCACGACACGTCGCTCACGGCCAAGGACATTGACATGGTCAAGGACCGGAAGCTCTTCGAGCTCTGGGAAGATTTCAGCATGGAGGAGGAGTACCCCAATCTTGGGAAGAAGTACGCCTCGTTTCCCGAGCCGCCCTGGCGCGTGGTCCCGGCCTACAAGGCGCTCGAGGGCCTGCCGGACGTCTCGCCTTCGGACGACTTCCGCGAATTGCTTAAGCTCAAGGGAGAGGGCGCCATCTCGGTGATCCCTTGCCCGTGCCGCCTTCGCAAGGCAGGCATCGATGAGCAGTGCGGCCATAGTGAGGATGACAAGGATTGGGTCTGCTTCCAGTTCGGGCGGGGCGCGAGTTATGCGGTGGACCGTGGCGCCGCCAGACCGCTCACCGGGGAGGAGGCCGTGGCCCTCATCGACGAGATCGAGGATGCGGGCTTTATTCACACCTGGACGCGCGGCACGAACTCGGACAAGACGCTGCACAGTTGCCAATGCTGCCAGGATTGCTGTGTCCTCTACCAGGCCCTGGATGTGGTGGGCGAGTCCGTCGCGAAGATTTGGGCGAAGAGCGCCTACGAGGCGGTGGTCGACGAGGCCGAGTGCGACGGCTGCCAGGACTGTGTCGAGCGCTGCCATTTCGACGCCATCGAGATGTTCAAGCCCGAGGCGTCCGGCAAGGGACGGAAAAAGTCGAAGAAGCTCAAGGCCCGGGTCGATCCCGAGAAATGCTGGGGCTGCGGCCTGTGTGTGTTCACGTGCACCGAAGCTAAGGCCATGGGCTTCAAACAGGTGCGGCCCACCGGCGACGTGCCCGTTCCGGCGTCTTAGCGGCCCTTGAACTGCGGTTTGCGTTTTTCCAGGAAGGCCTTCACGCCTTCTGGGTAGTCCTCGGTCTTTTGCAGAACGCCGACTTGGACTTTCTCCTCGTAGCGGAGTTGGGTTGCCAGGTCGTTGCTGAGCCCGGCGTCGAGGGCGTAACGGACCTCGCGGAAGGCCAGTGTGGGGCCGTCCCGGAATTTCTCCGCGATGGCCATCGCCTCGCCCATTAACGCTTCGTCGTCAACGCACTTCCAGATGAGACCCCAATCCTCGGCCTCCTCGGCGGGGAGCCGGTCGCCCAACATCGACAAGCCTATGGCACGGGCGCGGCCGACGAGACGGGGCGCGAACCAGGTGACGCCCATATCGGGCATCAGCCCCAATTGCGAGGTGAACAATAGAATGAAATCTACGGATTGGGCGGCGAGGGTGATGTCGGCGACCATGGCCAAGGCGCAGCCACCGCCGGCGGTCACACCGTTTACGGCCGCGATGGTCGGTACGCGCAGGTTGTAGAGGTCCCGCGTGAGGGCGTTGAAGGTCTTGTCGAGGGAGTTGTCGGCGTCTTTACTGGCCTCGCGGCTGCTGGGCGAGAGGTCGACGCCGGAGCAGAAGCCGCGGCCCGCGCCCGTCCATACCATCACGCGGACGGCTTCGTTCTCGTTGACTTCGGCGGCGGCCGCGCGCATGTCTTCGATTAGGGCCAGATTGATGGCATTGAGTACCTCGGGACGGTTCATC
>SDBV01013830.1_pt1 | contig 10232 bp, 7 predicted proteins | sample 2277081 | NCBI WGS metagenome assembly SDBV01 (sample SAMN10402039, study PRJNA504765) | marine sediment metagenome | isolation source: marine sediment core GS10_PC15, 223 cmbsf | place: Arctic Ocean: Southern Knipovich Ridge | collected 2010 | reverse complement strand
CAAAGCTGTACACGTCGACGTACGCTTCTCGCAGCTCGAGTCCCAGTGGAACGATGACGTCGGCGGAGGAGAGGTGGGAGAGCTCGCTAACGGTTTCGGGGAAGCCCCAGGCCCTGAGCCAGGTCTCGGCGTAGAGATGAATTCGATCGTTGGGGGTGGCCTCCAGGTAGAGGTCCAGCCTTAGCTCCTTGCGACTGAACTCGCTGTCGGAAAACGAAAAATCCTCGCCCGTATCCAGGCGAAGGTCGCTTAGAAGGTAGCCGCCCCACTCGAGCGTTCCTTCGGAGGAGTCTTCGCTCTGTGAGAAGATGTGCAGCGGTGAGAAAAAGAGCAGGGTGACCAGAAGCAGCGTGGCGGTATTGTGTCTTGGAATTCGCTTTGAGCTCATCCTGTCGTCCCTCCTATCGCTGCAGATATCTCTTGGTGAAGATCGAGTCCGAGAGCCCCGAGTCGAAGGTGACTTCATCCAGCACCATCATGGTGCTGTGATTCTTTATGAGGTCCTTCATCTGTGTCTGTCGTGGGATCCAGTAGCCGTCGATATTCCGGATGGCCTGCTGAGTCAGTTCCTTGCAGAGTTTTCCCTTCCTGGTGTAGAGCTCGGCGCGGATGATGACGAAGTTGTCCTTTCTCACCCACATGATCTGTTTTGAGCATGCGCTGTTCCTGTCCTTGGGGATCAGCTCGAGCACGAACGCTTCGGACTCTTCTCTGAGCAGCTTAGGCGTATAGCTCTTGGAGTAATCCTTTGCTTCCAAGTCCTCGTAACTGAAATCTGTTCCTGCAAATCGGTTGTTTTTGATGTGAGAGGCAATTCGCTTGACACGTTTGAAGGCGGGTAGATAGAGGTAGATGACACTGTTCGGCAGGGACAGAACGCTGATTCCCTTCTGATCTGCCGGGGACAGAAATCGGAAGAGTCTCTTCTCCGTTCCCTTTTGGAACACCTGGATGATCCTCTCTTTCTGTCGGCCCGTCTTGTCGATAAGAATCATCCTGGCCTTTGCCTTCTGATCTCTCGGAGCGTTGATGGTCCGATCGACCCGAGAGAGAATTTCCTCGGCACTCGGGGGTGCCTCACCCCACAGGATAACGGCCACGATGAGCCATACCATTATGAGGAAAGTAGCGTTATTTCGTGATTTCATTTAACGGCTCCTTTCGCCTTTCTTTGAGCGGTGGATTCGATACCGGGAATCGAGGTTCTGTGGATACGGCCGACCCTCTCCAGTAGACGGGGTGGGCAGGCAAGGAGAATCGAGGGAAGAAGGGTCAGGGCGCTCATTCCCGATCCGAGCATTGTGACCACTATGAGGAGAGCAAAACGCCTCAAGGGGATAAAATTTCCCAGCACGAGAGTCAACAGGCCGATGGACACCGTCACGACGTTGATGAATACTGCCTTTCCCGTTGTTCTGAGCGTCCTGGCGACGGCTTCCGATCGGGCGCACCCACTCTGCAGTTCCCGCCTGAATCGGTTGAGAAAGTGAATGGCGTAATCGATCCCCACTCCCATGGAGATACTACCGATCAGGACGGTTGCAACATCCAGGGGTATGCCGGTGATTCCCATGAGCCCGAAGAGAATGAAGAGTGAGAAGAGAATGGGTGTGAGTCCTATCAAACCCACCACAACGGAACGGAGGAGAAGGATGTTGCAGAGAAGCACGAGGGTGAGAGCGATGAGCAGGCTTTGAATCTGACTTTTCTTGACACCCTCGCTCACCCTGTGATAGACGGCTGCAGATCCGGCTAGCTGAAACGAGACCTCATCGGAGGTCTTTTTTTCTATGTGGTCTTCGATCGAGGTAACGACGCGTGCTATATCCCGCGTACTCTGGCTCTCGATGGTCGCTCGAATAACCGCCTCGGTGCTTTCCTCGTTCACAAGCTGATAGAGGGTCTCCTCGCCTTCGAGCAGAAACCAGAGATTGCCTGCCTTGTCTCTCGTGTCGGGGATTGCTCTTTGGTCTATTATGGCGAAGCTCATCTCTTCGAGAAGCTCGACAACGAAGTGAACGTTGTGGAGGCTGAGTTCGTCCTCGAGAAAACGCTCCGTATCCCTCATCTCACGCAGAACGGCCGGCTCTCTGATATCTCCCTGGACGAGTATTTCGAGGGTAATAGAACCTCCGAACCTCTCTCGCATCATTTTCTCCGAAAGAGCGATCTCCGTATCAGGCTTGAAGTAAGAAATGAAATCCACCTCCTGTTGAATCCTCGGAATGCCGATGATGCTGAAGAGAACGATGAGCGCGGCAAGTGCGACAAAGAGCCTGTATCTGCGGACCACCGTTGCGGCGAATCGCTGTATGGCGGTGTGCTTGGGGTCCGTGCTCTTCTGAGGCTTACCGCGGTGTGGTGATGCGGTACCGCGGCGTTGTGTTGCGCTTTCGCGGTGTGGTGATGCGGTAAGGAATGAGAGAATCGCAGGAATGAAGGTGAGGGAAACAATGAGGGCAAAGAGAATGCCCAGTGCGGTGAAGATTCCAAACTCGGCGATCATTATCAGATAGGAACTGAAGATGAACGCGACAAAGCCAATAATCGTCGTTACTGCGGCGAGGATTACGGGAAGGGCGATTCTGCTCAGCGCAAGAACGGAGTGTGCTCTTCTGCTCTGATTGTTTTCCGACTCTTCGTTGAACATGCTCACAACATGGATCCCGTAGGCACTTCCCACGGCCAGAAGCACTACGGGAATCACATTCGTAATCACCGAGAATGAAATGCCAAGCAGGCTCATAATACCGAGTGTCCAGACGCTGCTGAGTCCTGCTGAGATAAGAGGAAGAAGAACACCTCTGATCGAGCGAAAGTTGATATAGAGGGAGAGCAGGATACAAAAAGCTGCCAGCGGAACAAGCTTGATGAGATCGCTCATCACGATGCGGCTGATCTCTGTCAGTTGAAAAGGCAGGCCCGCGTAGTAAATCCTCTGGCGAGATTGCAGCGGCGCGACGGTTCGCTGCACTATTGCGCGAATCTCGTCCGCGATGATCGCTTTGTCAGCCTCCTCCTGGAGGCGGCACATAATGATCGCAACCTCCCCGTCTTGGGAAACCAGTCGACCGCGGTACATATCTTTGGCCAACGTATATCGCCTCAGGTCCGCTGCCTGTTTCTCCGAAAGGGGAAAGTCTTCAGGATCGATGAGCTGAAACTCCGATGTGAGTGAATGGATGGTTTCGATTGTCGCCGACTCGAAGACGCTATCGGCTTCGAGAGCCACGACGGCGATCTGGCTCCCGCCGTATTTCTCACTGAGGTAGCTGTTGAGCCTGGCGACGGGGTCGTTATCGGGAAGGTAGCTGAGGATATCGGCGTTGATCTTCAGGTCTTTAAGGAAGAAACTCAATACCAGGGTGATGAGGATAGTGGTCACGATAATAGGTACGCGATATCGGATGATTCGGCCCGAAAGACTCATATATGGCTCCTCTCGAGGGCTCCCTGCGATGTGGCGGGATGGTTTAAATAAAAAATGAGGGCTCATTCTTTTATTAACAGCCGATCATACCTGAATACAAGGATCAAGGGGCTGGTGAAGAGTTGAAGAGTTGATACGGTTTTTATGAGGGGGGGCTATGATCCATTCGAGAGGAGAACACCGCTTCCTGCAATCGGATTGCAGAGCAGGGTCGCAGGAGTTTTGCCGTAGGGCCTGTAGTATTTCTCTTCCAGATCTTTAACGAGCGAGGAAACGGCGTCCCTGTGCGTAAAAACCATCATGCAACCCCCGAGGCCTGCCCCAGCCAGTTGGGCCCCCTCGACGCCTTCGACGCTGGTCGCGATGTCCACCATCAGGTCTATCTCGGGGATGCTGCAGTGGTAGGAACCGGGTTGCCACTGCAGCTGCGCCCCGAGCACGCGCTCCGGATCCCCCGATTCCAGGTCGTCGATCAGATCCAGGAGGTAGCTGTTGGAAACCGACGCCCTGTACTCCCGTTTCGTGCCGTTTGCCGTGAATGAGGCGACCCTGTCGCCATTGTGAGAAGCATTCATAAGCCGGGCTATCTGAGAGATGTGTTGTGACTTGAGCGCTTCTGCAAAGAGACGGCTCCTCTCGCACTCGGCCAGGCCGTAAAGGACGACGCCACGTACGGGATAGAGCCCATCCGCCGGCGGATTGTGTGTGTCGAATAGGGATTTGAGCTCCTCCGCGGGAAGCATCCTGAGGAGCTGATCCCGGGTCGTCTGTTCCGGTAGCCGCAATAGCATCTTGTAGATCCGGCTAAGAGGTAGCTCGAGATTGCGGATATTCACATCCCTGAGATGGGAGAGAAGAGGGGAATACTGAGGAAAGAGCTTTTGGATTAGCTTGAAACCGATATGATAACAGGCCACCCTGTGGTTGAATTGGTCCTTTGCGTTGGTTGTTTTCTGAGCTTTGACTCCGGAATCACAGACGGCAAGAATATAGTTATCAGGAAAGGGAACAATGTCTTCGACTGCGAAATCGAAGAAGGTCACCTCTATAACCTTGCCCTTCTGGCCAAACTTGATAGCCGCATGGTCGGCGCTGCCTCCTCTGGTTCCGACGAACCATTCACCCTCACCGCAGAGGTTAACCAGCTGTGAAGGAAAGGTATCCAATTGATTAGCAGCGACCAGTGCCTCCGCGGTTGCCACTACCAGTGCCGACGAAGAGCTCAAGCCGGCAGCTATAGGTATATTGCCACTCACAAATATATCCGAACCCCTGAGTCTCCGAGACGCAAACTTCTTCTGCAGGCGCAGGACACCGGCTTTTACGTACTGAATCCAATCTCCGCCGGCGTTTAAAACCAAATTGGAGACCTTGTCACTGTTGACCAGGGAAATCCAATCATCCCACGGAAGCTCTGCCACCAGCTCACTGACGGAAAACTCCCGGTTCGGGAATCGTTCTGAATCTCTGTTGTACAGGAGAAACCGGTCGTCGTTTCGGGGATGCACGACCATCAGGGTCTCATAGCCAATTGTCATCAGGTTGCAGTGCCCGCCTTGATGATCCACATGTCGTCCCATGAGGTTGACCCGCCCGGGTGATCGGACCAGCAGTACCCTCTCCTCAGAAGCGATATGCTTTGATGCAAATTCGAGGGTTTCGAGATACGCCTTGACCCGCCCTTGGATCAGCTCCGGCTCGTCCCCGTAGATCAAGACCATCTCGTTCCAAAGCTCTGTCCCCCTTCCATCATCGATGAGACTACGGCAGGCTTTCTTCCAGTCCTCGAGTGGACGAAAGGCAGGGCTGGAGGGCAGCGTCCCAGCCATCTGCCGGCTTTTTTTTGATTGAATGTAGGTCTCGATTTCCAAGAGCTCTGATGGATTGTTAAAGGCCATCACGTATTTGGCATTCTCTACTCTCATAGCGTGAACGCGAAAGAGCCGGTCGCTTTTGCTGCGTGCCTGCGCCAGAATGGTGATCAAATCCGAAAGGTACTCTTCCTTCTGAGCGTTCACTTTACTCAGATGTTTCAGCACATATCGAAACGCCTTTGATTTAACCAGATAGATTGACGAGTTGAATGCGGCGGTGCTCTCCGCATCGTCCGGCGTCACAATCAGGGGCTTTCCGCGTTGATCCAGGAATTTGAAGAATGTCATCTCCTCGGGAATGCACTCGAGTATTTCATCTGCCGAAGGATTCTTCCGGTCAGCGGCCACGGCCTTCCAGAGCGCTCCGAAGGCCAGGGCTGCCTTTGCCTCGTCAAATCTTCGAAGAATGAGCTCTCGGATTTCTTTGGCGTGGGGCAAGGTCGGTGCATGCCCCGGCCGCGGTCGTGGCGACGCACCGCCGCCGAAGCGGCCACGAATCTCTCTCAGTATCTGTCTTTTCCATATGTCGCGGACCTCGATGTTTCCTAAGACACCGCCATTGGGGTCCAGGAGCACTCTTCCCAGCTCTGCTTTACTCACCCTGGGCTTCACAACAAAGGCCAGGTCACAGTTTTTCGAGTAGAAAAGGTCAAAAAGCTGCTCCAGAACCTGGGATTCGACCGCGATATCGCCTGATACGATGAGCACCTCTTCGTCATTCGCAAGGGTATCCATAACTCTGGCCCCCTGCCGCGCGGCATGGGCCGTGCCGAGTTGCTCGGACTGGAAGACAAATACGACTCCCTCGTGATCACGGCCTATGGTTTCGATCACCTGACCCACCATGGCGCCCACAACGACGATGTGGTTGCGAATTCCGCAGGCTTTGTAGACATCCAGCGCGCGATTGATAACAGGTCTGCCATCGATAGGGAAACAGACCTTGTGGAGGTCAGCGGACCTCATGCGTGTCCCCTTTCCTCCGGCAAGAATGATTGTAAATCCGGGAGCCCGTTGGGTCATCTTCAGGTCCCGTTGGGTCATCTTCAGGTCCCGTTGGGTCATCTTCAGGTACCTTCCGTTTTGGCGAGTGATTTGATGACGCTATCGACGACCCTCCAGTAGAGATCGTGTTCAACTTCCAGCACTCGAGCCGCCAGATTTTCGGGCGTGTCATTATGTGAGACGGGCACTTTTTGCTGTCGGATGATCGCACCCTCGTCATACCTCTCGTTCACGTAATGAATTGTAACCCCCGTTTCTTTATCGCCGGACTCAATGACAGACCTGTGAACGTTCAGACCGTACATACCCTTACCGCTGTGTCGGGGAAGAAGAGCGGGGTGGATGTTGAGGATGCGCTTCGGAAAACTCCGAACCACCTCGGGAGGAAGGAGCTTCATGTATCCGGCAAGGAGAATGAGTTGGATCCCACGGTCAGTCAGAAGCTCCAGCATCGCATGTTCATACTCTGCAGGATGGGGACAGGTAGTTCTGGAGAAGTGAACTGCCTCAATTTCATGATCGCGTGCCAATTCCAGGGCGCCCGAATCTCCGTTGTTGCTCACAACAAGGACGATTGTTGCGTTTCTCAGGGTGCCGCTTTCAATTTTTGTAAGGATTGCTTTGAGGTTGCTGCCTCTTCCCGAAGCGAAAGCCGCGATTCTGATTTCCATCAGGCCATGGTACTCGATAACACGTATTACTGCCAGCAGTGGCGGGTATTCGGTGTCAGGTATGCGGGAGGGGCGGCCCCGACCGGATTCCAAATCGAAGACCGGTGAAAGCTTGACAGGAACCGGTTACTACCTCCATGCTGATTTCTGATTCAGTGGAGCTTTGAATGCTGTACTTTCTCAAGACCCTCTCTTACCTCATCGAGCTGCCCGGAGTGCTCGTTCTTCTGATCGTGTTTTTTCTCATTATATATCGCAGGAGAATGACCAGAGTTGGACGGATCTTCGTCCTGGTGATCTGCGTTTCACTCTATTTATTAAGTTCGCTCTTTGTAGCGAGACTATTGGTATACCCCCTGGAAGGATCGTCCGGTCTTTCTACCCGGGACGATGCCTGGGTCTCCCGGCAGGAGGGGTGCATCGTCGTATTGGGGGGTGGCGCTGTCCGCAACGTGCCCGATGCCCTTCGGCAGAATCTTGATGGCGAGATCGGACAGGCAAGCCTCATGAGGGTTTACATGGCCTATCGGATCTACCGTCGCGTTCCGTATCCTCTCATTCTGACGGGCGGCTCGGTATTCGACGGTCAAGACGCCGTAAGTGAGAGCGAGCTCATGGCAAGGGCTATTCAACTGTGGGCAGTGCCACTAGATGACATTGTTTTGGAGGAGCGATCGCGAAACACCCGTGAAAATGCACTTTACACCCTCGAGCAGTTACCCGACAAAGTCTCGACGATCTATCTGGTGACATCAGCCATTCATATGAGAAGGGCCAGGCTCGTTTTTCACCGGACATTAGTGCGCCTCGGGCGATCCGTCGAAATCGTTCCGATGCCCACAAACTACACCCTTCCTCCCGGGTCCCTGCAGTGGTTCCATTTCTTTCCCACACGAAGCGGCTTGATTGCCAGCCTTACTGCTGTGCACGAGTATCTGGGGCTTCTCTTTTACGCAGTTTTTTACTGAAGCAGATCCCTGGATTAAGAAATCCCTGGATTATGTCACGTAAAAAAATGGATTTTTGAAATTCAATACATTATACTGAAGAAATAGGATTTCGCAGGCTATTCGCTTAAGAGTTTTCGAAATTGCGATAAGGGAGGTGCTATGAAAAAGATAATGTTTCTGTTAGGTGTCGCTGTTCTGTTGTCGTCCTGCATTGGAATCAAAAGCGAAGTGAGTTTCAACAGAGATGGAACCGGAACCATCATTATGGAGTACAGGATCTCCAAGATGCTTACGGAGATGGGAGAGGCGGATGTTCCGCTTCCTGTTTCCGAAGAGGATATGAAAACCGCGGTATCCGGCAACCCTAATCTTACGCTGAAAAAGGTGAGTCAGCGCGAGGATGAGAAGGATGTCTACATATCCTCTGAGATTGAGTTCAAAGAGGTCAGTGAGTTCACGGATCTCGAGTCCTTTGCGCAAATGCCGATGAGCCTCGAAGAAAAGGGAGGCGAGTTTATCTTCAGACAGACGATCAGCGAAGGCGAGTCCGAAGGAGCGTCCCCGGATGAGTCAAAAGAGGGTGAATCGCCACCGGAAGAGATGGATGCTGCATCAAAGGAAATGATGGCCGCCTTTTTTGAGGGCTATGAGCTCGCCTTCAAGGTGAACGCACCCACCGAGATTACCTATCACAGCTTAGGTGAGCTCTCGGCCAACCGCAAGAGCGTCACCTACAGTATTCCCCTCTTGGAGATGGACTCATTGAAAGAGGAAACGGTTCTGGAAGTTCGCTGGCAGCGATAAGAGCAGATTCTGTGCTACGAATGACCTGCAGAGAGCGGATCGAACGGATTTTCAAGGGAGAGCTCGTAGACTGCGTTCCCTTCGCTCTGAAGGGATGGCGGATCTCTCAGTGTGAGATGGAGAGGACCCTTCGTAACGACGGCCTCTGCATCATAGACTCGCGGCCCGTGTATCGCACCGAGAGTCCGAACACGGACACGCGCACAATCCACTACACCGAAGGCGGAGTGGCCTACCAAAGAACCATCATCAAGACCGCGAAGGGCGAGCTGAGCTCTCTGTCAAGGAGAGTAGGCATCCATCAGGGTGCGAGCACGGACTGGTACGTCGAGTACATGTTCAAGGGTCCCGAGGACTACGATAAGATCCTTGCCATGATCGAAGATCAGCAGATTGTATCCAGCTACGAGCCTTTTCTCGAAGCTCAGGAACAGATCGGAAACGATGCGTATTTCAAAACCAGCGTTCCGGGCGAACCCCTCCGCGACATGATGTACAAAATCATGGGGCTCGAGAGCTTCGCTACGGAGTGGGCGGAAAGACGTGACAGGGTTCTGGAGATCCATAAGGCCATGGGAAATAAGGTGAGGGAGACAGTAAAAATCGCCGCCGGGTCACCTGCGACGATCGTTGAAAGTGCCGGCAACTATTGCCCTGAAGTCCTCGGGAAACCTCGGTTTGTCGAGTATGTCGTGCCCCACTGGGAGGAATCGGCTGCAATCCTCCACGAAGGAGGAAAGCTTCTGGGATGCCATCTCGATGCGGAGAATCGGCCCTGGATGAAGGAAATCGGCGACTCGTCTCTGGACTGGATCGAAGCCTTTACACCTGCTCCCGATACCAGCATGACCGTAGCGAACGCAAGAGAAATCTGGCCCGGAAAGGTGCTCTTCATCAACTTCCCGTCTTCGGTTCATGTTGCCGGAGCCTCCGTTATAGAAGAGACGACAAAGAGGATTCTGAAAGATGCGGCCCCGGGGGACCGTTTTATCATAGGGATCACGGAAAACGTGCCGGAGGAAAGGTGGCGGGAGAGCTATTCGATCATCCTTCGAACCTGTAATACCTATGGAAGACTGCCGATCAGCGGCTGATCGACCTCCGACCGAACATGCCCTTGACAGGTTCGTTGGGTGCAGGTTATAAATGATTTAACGAAGCCATATTAGTCCGGTATTACAACTATGCTTGCAGACACAAAAGAGAAAGTACTCGAAGTCAAAGACTTGAGGACCTACTTCTACACCAAAGAGGGAGTGGTCAAGGCGGTTGACGGGCTCTCCTATCATGTCAAGAAAGGTGAGTGTGTAGGTATTGTTGGTGAAAGTGCCTGCGGCAAGAGTGTGAGCGCCATGTCTGTGCTGCGTCTTATTCCCTATCCTCCTGGTATTATTGTGGGCGGAGAAATCCTCTTCAAGGGAGAGGACCTCCTGCAGGCCAGTGAGGAGCGGATGCGTGATATCAGGGGCAACCGGATAGCCATGGTCTTTCAGGAGCC
>SDBV01013829.1_pt1 | contig 10234 bp, 8 predicted proteins | sample 2277081 | NCBI WGS metagenome assembly SDBV01 (sample SAMN10402039, study PRJNA504765) | marine sediment metagenome | isolation source: marine sediment core GS10_PC15, 223 cmbsf | place: Arctic Ocean: Southern Knipovich Ridge | collected 2010 | reverse complement strand
GGGCAATCCAAAGTTGCTATTCTGAAAAGTATTTTATCAAGAACTGAACCTGATGGGAGTGTGAAATCTTGCCATGTCAAAAATACATTTGTGCCAGAAGAAGCCACTTGTGGATTAAGTGATGCCTTACCTACTTCGCTAACTTGGGTAATATCAAAAGTGGTTCCTTGATCATTACTGGCCGCTAGTAATACTTCAGCGATACTTGGAGGGTTATTATCTTCCCACACCACCAACACATTATCTCCATCGGCAGTTACATGAGGTATTCTTGAGGTAATTGTAGGGCTGTTACTGAGATTTTTCTCTGCTCCAAAACTTACTCCCTTATCTCCACTAACTAAGAGTTTTGTATCTCCGTTAGAATTTGCGTTCTGCCATACAACATATAAAAAGTTGCCAGATGCTGCAATGTTTGGGGCACTAAAGACTGTATTTACAGAAACGATATTTTTTGCAGAGGAGAAGTTATTTCCGTCATTTACACTACTTGCGAGTCTAATTTGAGTACTAGTTGACCATACAACATAAACGTCATCTCCAAAACTAGTTGTGGTTGGTGTACTTTGGGCGGATTCAATCGAACTCAATAATTTTTCTAACCCAAAGTTGTTTCCATTGTCTTCACTTTTTAGAAGTAAAATCTGGTTATCGGTCGCCCAAGTAACATACACATTATCATCTATTGCCGCCAGCTGAGGAGGGCTAAGAGTAGAAACATCAGCTATTGGAGATGAACTGAAGCTATTACCATTATCTGCACTAGACAAGAATAAAATTTTCCCATTATTTGAATAAGATATATAGACATTATTTCCTACTGCAGCTATTTGAGGGGAGCTATGGCTTCCTGAAAAACTTGAAATAGATTTTGGGATGCTGAAGCTATTTCCATTATCTGAGCTGCTAGAAAACAAAATTTGAGTACTGGTTGCCCAAGTAACATACACATTGTTTCCAGACTTTGCAATCTGTGGTGGGACAAGAGAAGTTGAACCCGTATCACCTAATGTGATAATACTTTCAAGTGAGACGCTTGAAGCATAAACTGATGAAACAGAAATTACAGATAAGACTAGAATTGTGAATAATAATCCCATTAAAATTTTGTTTCCGATTTTCCTATGCAGAAAATGGCTGTATTCCTTTTTCATGCCTGCCCTCTATTCATTACAAAGAAATATTCTTGTTTATTAATTAGCTGAACAGATGTGATGATCCTACCATATGATGGAATATTGCCCCTATTTACCAATAGATATTCTCCATATTATGAGATGGGAAGACTTGCTCATTACCCTTCTTCAGCTAATATGTTGTAAATTCATAAGATCAGCTGATTTCCGCAATCTTGAAAAGGCCAAAAACATCCTAAAATGCAAATGCAGACAAGTAAAAAACAATCAGCAAACAATAAACCTGATCCCCACAAAATTGCTGAAATTCTTGGTTTGATGTAGGATGCACAGAAAACAAAAGAGTGGATTTTTCAGCATTAAGCGAAAACAAACCCACTCGTAAGGCCTTTACTGTAAAAATGAAAAAACCAATTAAACCAAAACAAAGAAAACGATTTATTAAACTGCATTACGATTGGGAGGAGCCAGAAAGAGTCTTTTTCTATAAGATTCCTACGGACTGTAAGAAATTTACATACAAATTTACTATTCCAAAAGGAATCGATGTAAAATCTAGAGTTCTAAAAGTTGATACAGAACTTGGGTACACTTGGGTAGCAGATCCACCACCCACTACAAAATATCTAAAAGAAGGAACAATAATTACTTGGGAAAAAACCAATTTGGAAAAAGGTGATTCCTACAAGTTTGAATGGTAGTTAGTATCTATAATTTCAAGATTGGTCACCAAAAGAGTTACCCTAATCATTAAGGAATCACGATTTTTAGTTTTTTGAAGGTAAAATGTGAGTACAGAATATTTTATGTCTTTTTGTATGACAGGTTTGATCAGTATTCCATCTTTCTGATACCACCATAGAGGATTATCTAAATGAAATTAATTTCCAACTACATACATATCTTGTTTAGCATATCCACCAGATTCTATGAAATCATAAACTTTCAGGCCCAATTCTTTAGCAACCTGATTAACAAATGAGAATTGCACACACATGAAACTATATTCATCTCCTGTTAGTCTCCCTTTGGTGTGATTTGGTTCTGAACCTAGTGGGCCATATCTATATCCATTTTCGAGAGTGAGTTTATTTAATTTCCTATGATATTCTCCATTAGTTGTGAAAAAAATTAGTCCGTTTGATTCCAAACAATTTTTTAATTCAGCTAAATTAAACTTGAAACTTTCTGGAGGCAAATGGCTAAAGACAGAAATGGCTATAATTATGTGGAACTTTATCCCCAAATTTGAGATAGTGTTTTCTTTTGAAATCACAAATGGAATTACTCCAAATTCTTCTTTACAAAATTTAACTCCGCTGTCCCAAACATCTGCACCTACCAATGTCGAAGGTTTCAAGAATTTTGGAATCTGTCTAACTATTCTGCCATGAGCACAACCATAATCTAAAATTTTACTATTGACTAGTAATGAAGGACGAATCCGTCTTAATATTTCAACAATTCTTTTAACACTTTGTTCACCGCCCTCAAAGTATTCCTCTTCCTTTCCCTTTGCTCTCAAAAAATCCATCATTTCGTCGTCCTGATGAATTTTCCTATTTACTACATCGTACATTACTACCCACAGATAAGATGTAAGATCTCCAATTTATCATGTCATGAGATTGTTGATTCATACATTCATAAATTAACTCACGGGGTAGTTTTAACTACATTCATTACAAAATATTTGCATTGGAATTATACGAAGTGCCCAAGGAAAAGAAGATTATCATCAATTCATCATCGTTTATTCCAGTAGAACGTTCCAAAATTTATGAATGGAATATTCCATATTGTCCGATTTCTGGTAATGAAAAATCAGTCTTTGCTATTATTATTTTTCATGATAATAAAAAGAGAGAGGTTACAAGAAGAACAAAAAACTTTAGAAATTTTTCAGGTAATGAACAAACTTTAACAATGCGGAGTGAAGTTTCGCTTGGAGCTAAATTTGCTATGTTGGGATTTCGTATCAATTGTGCTGGGGCAGAACCATGCTATACCAAAATCATGCTGCCAGAAATTAATCAATGTTTTCTTGAAACAACAGAAAATACTGAAGAATCTTACGATGACATTTTTGATTATGTAAAATTATTTGATGAGGTAGATCTGGAAAAAGAGCCGTATAAAGCAGTAGGTGGACGGAGTTTCTTTACAGGAAGTGAGTTATTTTTTCCTGATAGACTTGATTTGTTGAAATACATGGGATTAGTACCAAATTCTACAATACTCGATATTGGATGTGGAACAGGCTCTCTAATTAATTCATTAAAGTCATTCTTAATTTCACCTAAAAACTATGTGGGCACAGATTTGGTTATGAAAGGTGTAGAATACTGTAGACAACGTTATCCAGAATTTGAATTTCATAAAAATGAACAGACCAAGTTACCAAATTTAAATAGAAAATTTGACATGGTTTGTTTGTTTAGTGTATTTACTCACATGTATCCAAATCAAATAAGAGATATGCTAAAAGAAATTAAAAAAGTTCTTAATAATGGTGGGTGTATTGTGGCAACTGTAAACATAAACGAGTTTATATCATCATCTTATATTGGTACAATTCAATGTTCAGAAATGACCGAAAAAACTTTTTTGGACTCTGGAAAATCAGCTGGTTTTTCTAAAATTAGCCGCTATTCTAAAAGGGAAAAAGGTTTACAAACCATATACAAAATTCAAGAATAAAATCGAGAATAAATCTTAAGTTTCAAAATTTAAATCTTAATATAATTTAGCAAAATTACTCGTTGCTAATTTAGTTATCAATTAAATTCTATTCAAATTAGCTCTCAAGATAACGTCTGTGTCCATATTGCAATTATTGGAGTTACAAAATATATTCCAATATTCAGTAAGATTCTGAATTACAGTATTTACAATCATAATTTCATGACTTTAAACCGTCTTGCGTTTTTGCTCCAAACTTGCATTTCTAACTATGAAAAATCAATGGCAAAACTCTTGGGGTTTTATATGGTGAAACAATTTCTCTTAACGAAATATAAGAATTCTCAAAAAAGGAATTTACATTGTTTAAAAATAATTGGTCATCAATTTCAATAATGAGAGATTCGTGATTCCCTTTTTCGAAAACGTTATTTTTTGAATTTTCCAGAGCTAAAGGTAAAGATAGTTCGTAAAATTTCTTTGCTATAATTTGATTTCCTTTAGGACCCGTATGGCTAACATCATAAAAAATGGGTTCTGGGACATTATCAAAAATACCTCTTAAATCTTCTGTTACAGAACAATGAATTTTTAATTTCTCTAATTCTTCTACAAATGGCGGATATATCTCGGTCACTCTTTGTTCCTTAAATTTGAGAAAATTCACATACTCTTGTTCAGTAAGTATTTTTTTTCCAGTACCTACCATTGGTTGTAATGTTACTATTGATTCATAACCAAAACTTTTTCCGAGCTCACAAATCTCCATCCATCTTTGCATCCATAACGTTGCAGATGCATGAGGATCCTTTCTCCTAACCTGATCTATATCGTTTACACCGTCATATACAATGAAAAGATCTGGTTCAAAATCCAAAAGTCGCTCTTTTATCAACTCAGTTTCTTGTTTTGACCATTTACCGGGCCAACCAGTATTAATCACTTGAACTTTGAAATTCAAGTTGGCTTCATCAAACATTGTTTGCAGAAAATGAGGATACGTTTGGTTATCTAAAACACCAGCTCCAAACGTAGTTGACCCACCTAGAATAAAAATCCGATAGACGTTTTCCGGCTTGTTTTTTGTAAACTCTGGCCCTCTAAATCCTTCGCTGTTAATATATACCACATTCTCATCAACATTTCCAAAACGAATATTCGGATCAAGTCCAGTCCCATTTATCTTAGTTAGTTTCTGTTTTGCAAAACCATATCCTATACTTTCAAGGCATACTTTCCTGGTAGTTTCGGGATCTGCATTTTTGAATATTTCATTTTTTTCAAAAGCGCAAGTATAAAAATAATACAACCAGATATTTACCAAGACTTCGACTGTTACGAGTATTACTAAAAGTAACATTATCATTAATGTAAATTGCTTTTTGTAAGTAACTTTAACTGGCATTATATTTCGGTTTTAGAAATTAGATAATTTCCCATAACTAGGTAATCCATTTCGGTCTTTCTTAACATTCCATATCCTTGCTCTGGAGTATTCACGATTGGTTCACCTCGTACGTTCATTGAAGTATTTACAATTACTGGTACATCTGTAAGTTTGTAAAATTCGTTAATTAGATCATAATATAATGGATTCGTTCCTTTAGAAACAGTTTGTAATCTGGCAGTACCATCAACATGAGTCACAGCGGGAATTTTATCTGGTTTTTTTACTTTAGCTACTAAAAGCATGTAGGGACTAGGTATATCTAATTCAAAATACTCTGAGGTGTATTCTTCTAAGATACTTGGTGCAAATGGTCTAAAACTTTCTCTGTGTTTTATTTTTTCATTTAGAATGTCTTTCATCTTTGGATTTCGTGGATCAGCTAGAATACTTCGGTTTCCTAATGCTCTTGGACCCCACTCAACTCTTCCATGGTACCATCCTACGACATTTTGATCTGCAATAAGTTTTGCAGTACGTGTTAACAATTCTTGGCGTTCGTACTTGTAGTAGGGAATGTTTTTTGAATCTAAAAATGATTTGATTTCATCATTGGAATATTGAGGTCCTAGATACACATTATTTGATATGGTCTTGGCAGTATCGGTTTCAATAATTCTTTCATTGTTTAGAATAGAGTAATACACATAAGATGCACAACCAATTGCACTACCCCCATCACCTGGCGAGGGAGGAATGTGGATTTTATCAAATGGTCCTTCCTTTAGTAAACGATAATTTGCCACTCCATTTAGGGCCACACCTCCACCAAGACACAAGTTCTTTTGATTGGTTTTTTTGTGTATGTGCCTTGCCATTTTTAGTAGAATTTCTTCAAGAACCAACTGGGCACTTGCCCCAATATCTAGGTGAATTTGCTCGGGTTTGGTATCCTCAGTTCGGCGAGGAATCCCAAATAATTTCTCGAATTTTCCGTTTATCATAACCTTGTCCCAGGTGAATGCAAAATACTTCATATTCAGAAGTATGCTGCCATCTTCCTTTACATCGATCAGCTCTCGCATTATTAGATCGTAGTATTTTGGCTTGCCGTATGCGGAAAGACCCATGAGTTTGTACTCTCCCTCATTTACCTTGAATCCAAGATAATACGTAAATGCGCTGTAAAACATTCCAAGGGAGTGGGGCCATTCTATGTTATCAGTTAGTCTTATGGTTGTATCACGTGCAGAACCAAAGGAGGTTGTAGTCCATTCCCCAACCCCATCAACAGTCAAGATCGCAGCTTCTGAAAAGGGAGATGTGAAAAATGTGTATGCAGCATGCGATAAATGATGCTCAGGAAAGTAGATCTTTTCTTTGTATCCACCCAGATGTTTTTTAATCTCTTCTTTTATCCAGAGGCGTTTGTGTAACCATTTTGGGATCACATCAGTAAAACTATACAATCCTCTTGGTGCAACTGCTATGTAGTTGTCTAATAGTCGTTCAAACTTTAGGACAGCTTTATCATAAAATGCCACACAAGCAAGGTCACCTCCTGATATTCCAGCCTCCTTCATGCAATAGTCAATTGCTTGTCTTGGAAAACCGTCATCATTTTTTTCTCGTGAGAATCGTTCTTCTTCAACTGCAGCTACGGCTTGTCCATCCTTTAGAACTGCTGCTGCAGAATCATGATAATAGCAAGAAATTCCCAAGATGTACATGATTTAATACTGCTTTAATATCCTAGATGGTTTTAGCTGCTCTATGTCTAACCAATAAGTGACGTTATGTTTTTTTGTTCTCAGCAAATCAATTCTTAAAACTCTGAAGAATATTCCATACAACGAAATCACAAACACAAACAAAATCCCTAAAAAGAATTTGGTATTGTATATAGCAAATATATCTAGTGCGCCAGATACCTTAATTGACATAAATTGCATTAATGGAAAAACAACTGCAACAAATATTGCAAAATATTCCAGTGTAAAAACTCCTACGATTGATGTTATTACAAAAAACCAGAAGGTAAATCCTGCCGATACGGCCAGTGCTTTGAACCTTGGTGAAGATAATTCCATTTTAAATCGGATAAATGAAAGCGATCAATCCAGTCTGAGCAAGTGCTGTGAGGCCAATCATGGCAATTAATAATATAATTATTGGAAACATGTGAAATTTTCTTCTTAGTATGAACAGCTCAAAAACTTCCTTTAATACTCCTAGTTTACCCATTGAATTTCATTTCAATTTTTTGGTATTTATTACTTAAAAATTTCTAAAAAACCCTAATAATTATATTAATAAAAGTAAGTAAAAAAATGAGATTTTGGATTTCGACCTTTGGCAAAAAAATGCTCAAACTGAAGCTAGCTTAGATGAAGTGCGTGATTATGGTCCTAGTGAGATAATTTCTACTATTTCCAAAAATGATGAAATGTATGAGAAAGATCAAAAAATGTATTTTCTAATTGGAAAATCCGCTTTGAAATGTATTGATAATGCTCTTTCTGCAGCAGACAAAAAAAGAGATGACATTAAGACAATTCTGGATTTTGGGTGTGGTCATGGAAGAGTTCTTAGAGTTCTAAGAGCTGCATTTCCTAATTGTAGTATTACTGCATGTGATGTAAACCGTGATGGAGTAAATTTTTGCAAAAAAACATTTGATGCCATCCCAATTTATTCAGAAAGAGAAATTGAAAAACTTTCAATAAATTCTAAATTTGATTTGATTTGGGTAGGTTCATTATTTACTCACATTGACAAAGAAGATTGGGATAAATGCCTGAAGTTTCTTTCATCTTTGCTCAATAATCAGGGGGTTCTAGTTTTTACAACGGCCGGACAATTTGTTTTTGAATTAATTAGTTTAGGTGCTCTGGCTGGAATAGACAAAGAAGATGCTTCAAAAGCTATGCAAGATTTTCAGAAATTCGGGTTTGGTTATGCACAGTTTCAATCACTTGAATACAAATTTGGACAAACGATAGTAAAACCTGCGTACGTTCTATCGCTATTAGAAAAATATGATGATTTACGGGTATTAACTAATACTGAAGGAGGATGGGGTGGACGCCAAGATGTTTTTTCCTGTATTCAAAGAAGCAGGTAGGTAAACCTATTACTAATTAGTTATTTATTGGGACCGCCTTGCTTGATATTGATATTAGCAACTGGTTCTACTTGGAAACCATCAAGTACTATTTGCAATTGCCATGTTCCTTTTTCCCACGGACCAAATGATGTATCTACGTTATGATGGAATTCTTGTGGCACAGATTGGAATGTAGCAACGTTGGAACCATCCTTATCATCTCCTGAAAGCTCCAATCCAGAATTGGGATTAGATTGTTTGACGAAGAATATTTCCACTAATGCATTAGCTGCAGGTGAACCATCACCCAAAAGTACAGTACACTTTACGGGAATTACTCTACCCAACTGGTATTGAGATTCTGGAATTGGGTCATCACATCCTACAAAATTATATCCTACTGCAACATCAAAGCTATCAAAGTGTGAGCCGCCATCATCATCAGTAACTGTAACAGTTACTGTGAAGATACCAATGTTGTTATAGGTATGGGAACCATCTACAGAGCCCGAACCTGCTCCTTGAGTTACGCTACATGGACCTGGAGTACAATCCTCAACTGGTCCATCACCCCAGTTAATCGTTGCAAGGTGGGTATCTTGTACTCCGACATCGGTAAATGAAACAGAAAGATTGAGGTCTCCACCCACAACTACATTTTGATTACCAGTATCTGAAACCACAGGTGCTACGTTGTTTACAGTAGCAGTCAACATAACGGGAGTTGAACCACCATCATCATCGGTAACTGTAACTGTAACGTCGTACAGGTCATCGGCATCATCATCAAGATATTGATGAGAGCCAGATACAGTTCCTAATCCTTGATCTACTGTGCCTGCAGTTGCTGATGTACCATCACCCCAGTCTATGCTAGCAGTATGAGTATCTAGAGTTCCGACATCGGTAAATGTCGCAGCAGGATTAAGATTAACGAAATCTCCTTCATTGATTGCAGCAGGGTTTGCACCTGCGGCAACTTCAGGAGCTACATTGTTAACTGTAATAGCCAAAGTACTACTTCCTACACCGCCGTCCTTGTCGGTAACTGAAACAACAAGGTCATACATATCATCACCAGGATCAGCCTCATCATCAGCATATTGACAAGAGCCTGTTACCGTTCCAGTGGTAGGCGCATATGCAATTGGTGGAATGGCAGTTTGATTTGGGGCCACGCCAGGAATTTCAGAATCAACAGCTGCAGCTACTGTTGGCGAAGAACCATCACCACATACTAGTCCTGCAGTATTTCCAGTGTCAAATATGCCTGCATCACTGAAGGTTGCAGGTAATAGATTTACTGTGTCTCCTTCATTAACTACTTGTAGATCAACAAGTGTTGAGACGGAAGGAACTACATTAAATATTCTTATGATTCCTGTATTGATTTCAGTATTATCATCAGCATCAGATACAGCAACTCCAATTGGGAATTCGCCAATTCCAGATAATGTACCTGTTGTACTTTCATCATCGTCTAAAAATACATCAGTCGCATTACCACCTGCGTCAGTTCCGGGTTCATCAAAGAAAGTATTTCCGTCAATGTCCCAAAGTATCTGTTCAGTAATTACTTCAAATGCAGTTCCTGCAAATTCTATTATATCGTATTCAGTTTTATCCACTATTTTTTTAACCTCCCCGAGCCTTACTTTACCATTACCGCTTCCACAATCACATTGAACAAAAAACACATCTCCGTTCTTTACAAAAAGTTCATAACCGCCATAATTTCCTTTATGATTAAAGAATGGAGTCAGGTCAAGAAAATTTCCATACGTACTTGCATGTTATACTGAGGTATCGTGATGATGGGTTCGGGCTAAGATTTTCAAAGAGATATTTTTCCGAAAAACCAGATAGAAATGAGTTAAATAACACAGCTGAAATGATCAAACATTATTTGAAATAATATATAGT
>SDBV01013828.1_pt1 | contig 10234 bp, 10 predicted proteins | sample 2277081 | NCBI WGS metagenome assembly SDBV01 (sample SAMN10402039, study PRJNA504765) | marine sediment metagenome | isolation source: marine sediment core GS10_PC15, 223 cmbsf | place: Arctic Ocean: Southern Knipovich Ridge | collected 2010 | reverse complement strand
GGCGACGCCGGAGTGATCGAGCGCTTTTCGCAAACCGCCGATCGAATTTGATGATTAAGCCACGTGGACCGGTGGCTATTTCAGCAATGCTTCGAGATCGACCGCTTCGGCCATCGCGCGATTGCCTTCATCACCGGGGTGCAAATGGTCGCCGGAGTCGTAGCGTGCAGCGATCCGGGTTGGATGGGCGGGATCACGCAGGACCGCATCGAAGTCAATGACCGCATCGAACACGCCGCTATGGCGAATCCAGTCATTCACTTCCTGGCGCAGGGCGTCCTTGTCCGGATGGTAGTAGTTGTCCAGCGGTGTGCCGGGCAACGCGCCCTCGAACGGCGTCAGTGTGGCGCCGATCACGCGCACACCCCTCGCATGGGCCTGTTCGACAAGTTGACGATAGCCTGCCTTCAGGGCGTCCAGCGTGGGGCGCTGTGCATCCGGCGCGAACGCGGTACCAGGCCAGGAAATATCGTTGATGCCCAGCATCACGATGACGCTATGCGCACCGGGTTGCGCCAGCACATCTCGGTCCAGCCGCGCCAGCGCGTTGACGCCCATGCCATCGGAGAGCAGGCGCGCACCGGAGATGCCGGCATTGACGACTGCAACGCCGTGTGGAGCCAGTCGGGCAGCCAGGAAGTCCGGCCATCGGCTATCTTTGTCGAGGCTGGCTGCCGCGCCATCGGTGATGGAGTCACCGATTACCACGACCGCCTGCGCAGCTTGTTCGGTTTCGACCTGAATGCCCGTCAACAGCGGCCGGGCCGTGGTGCTCTGTAGGGTGCCATCTGCCTTCGACAGCGCCAATGCCGAAGTCTGATCGCCGGGCACAATCCAGCCCGTCTGTCGGCCGTCCCAATGGAACGTGCTTATCGAGGTTACCTTCGGCAAGTAGAGGCTGACTGCTACCCGTGCGCGTGCAGATACTGGCAACGCCACAGGGTCGCTGACCAATGACGCGCCGGGAAGAATGCTCGCCACTTCCTGGCCGCCGAACGTCACGGTGCGCAGGCTGCCAGCGACTATGTCACCGCCCTGGCTGGGCCGTGCGATCGTGGCCCTGCCTACGGTAAGCGGCTGGTTGCCGTAGGCGTTGGACAACACGATGCGCAAGCGTTGGCCGCCCAGGCTGACGCGCGCTACCTGCCGCAGGGTCTGTTCGTGCAATACCGGCGGCACATTAGTGGGAAACAGGAAGTCCGATCCCCACACCGGCTGCGGACTCGCTTGCCAGGTTGCTACCCAGGCCGGCGAGGCCGCCATTGCCGGTGCGACGCTCAGAGCGCTGCCAGTCGCCAGTGCCAGGGTCAGTGCTGCCGAGGCATGGAAAAGTGGCTTCTTGGATTTCGTCATGTTCGTGAATTCATCAGCCGTTGATACGGTAATAATGAATTCAAGGACCAAATTAGAGTAGAGTGGCCGCAGGAATAGCATTTGTGAATTGAATTCACCAAGGAGACGGTCGTGGCCCGTCTGGAAGTCAACCGATCCGGCGAATTGGAAGTGTTCGTGCGCGTCATCGAGCTGGGCGGTTTCTCTGCCGCCGCACGTGCCTGTGGCATGACGCCCTCGGCTGTCAGCAAACTGGTCACACGCCTGGAGCAACGCCTGGGCACGCGCCTGGTGAACCGCTCCACCCGGCAGTTCCAACTCACCCCTGAAGGCTGCGCGTTCTACGAACGCGGTGTGCACATCCTGGCGGACCTGGAAGAAGCCGAACGATGTGCGAGCGAAAATACCGCGCCTCGCGGTCGTCTGCGCGTGAATGCCAACGTGCCCTTCGGACACCACTTCTTGCTGCCGCTAGCGCCCGAATTCCTGGATCGTCATCCCGACGTGACGCTGGACATCGTGCTGACCGATGAGCTCGTCGACATCCTGGAGCAACGTACCGATGTGGCCGTGCGCGCCGGTCCGCTGAAAAGCTCGAACCTGGTGGCGCGCAAGTTGGGCGACACGCGCATGGTGATCGTGGGCGCACCAGGCTACCTGACTCGCTACGGCACGCCCGCTACACTCGATGATCTGCTTGCGCACAATCGCCTGGGGGCGAACTACGCGCGAGCGCAGCCAGGCTGGCCGCTGCGGCATGGGAACGAAGATGTCGTGCTTCCGGTAACCGGTAACGCGCAAGCCAGCGATGGCGAAGCGTTACGCCATTTGGCTTTGGCTGGACTGGGACTGGCACGCCTCGCTGCTTTTCAGGTACGCGACGACATTGCCGCCGGCCGGCTGCTGCCGGTGCTTGAAGGATGCAATCCAGGCGATGTGGAGGAAATCCACGCCGTCTATGTCGGTCAGGGTGGCTACGTGCCGCTGCGCGTGCGTGCATTACTGGACTTTCTGGCAGATAGGGTGGATATCGGTCGAATCTAGACCGCCCGCCGTGTTGTCTCTATCGTTCAAGCGCCTGTCACGCTGCTCATCGCTGGACGGCTCGCCGCCTTTAGTCAAACAGGTGATTTTCCTTTGAAAAAAAGCGCGCCGTTGGCGCGCTTTCTTTTTTTCACCACCACGCGTGCGCCCCTCTACGCAGTCGGCAAAAACAATTTCCACTGACCTTCGGAAACAACCTGGACGCCATCATGGCTCACTGCGATGGCGGTCTGATCATCAATGGCATAAACCGGCAGCGGTATCCTGGCGGCCCATTTTTCAGCATTCTCCAAGGATGCATCGGGATGATTCGGATTGTTGAAATGCGGGATCAATGCGAAGTCGACCCAACCTGCTCCGTGGGCCGTGACCAGGAGGTTTGTGACGTCGCCTTCTGCAGTTGCGAACAGGAAGTTCTCAGACTTCAGCGCATCGCGATTAACGCTGGGTGGCTGGTTGTAGCTTTCTGAAAATGTCGAAGACACCGCCATGCTACCGGCGCTAACGCCCACGTAAACCAGTTCATTTCGCAGTGAAGGCAATAGCTCGGCGAGGCCGGAACGACGCATCCATTCAGCTAGATAGATAGGGTCACCGCCCCACACCAACAGGGCATCCGCTTCTTCCACCAGGGGGACCCAGTCTTTTTCAGAGAGGCTCGGCAGTGTGGTGAGTTCCAGAACGCCCAGCGACTTCCAGCCCAGTTCGCATAACGGACTTCGCGCTTTGCCAGCGAACGCCTGCCACGCCATGGCAGCATGTCGCGGATAGGCATACATGGCAGTCGGAATGAAGAGGGCGCTGCACTCGGCGATGGGCTTGCCCAACAGATCAACGAGTGCGGCGTGGATGCTGGCATTGGTGATGCCGCCGGACGTCAAAAGAAATTTCATGCGGTTTCCCTCCTTTGTATGAGCATGTTTAGCAACTCATCAGGTTGACGAACGGCGACCGCCGTATTCGACAATAGTCCGCTTTATTTTTTCAGATGTGGATTACGGTGGCGGCTGAGCGGTATTCCGGCACGGGCCTGGCTTCATGCCCGCGTTGGGCACACTTCAGGTATTACCTCATTGGGGTCGTCAGGGAGGCGCGTTATGGGTCGATGCTGTTGAAAAAGTCGATGACTGTCGTTTTCGCCAGGTTTTCAGAGGTTTTTCTATCCTTGATTGGCTTGCGCGAGCGGTTTGTAGGGCGATCCGAGAGGTCGCTTTTCTCGCCGGGGAATTGAGAAAGCCACGCGGCGGTTTTTCAACAGTTTCGGCCAGTTTGAGTCATTCAGGACCGAGCTCTAACTCGTTGACAATCAAAGCGGTTTTCGACGATTGCTTGTTGAAAGCAAACGCACGCACAATGCTCGATCAGACCAGTTCGGGAGCGTATGTATGGAAGATCTTGGGTTCATATCCTCCAAGCCACTCCGCGCCACGTATTCGACAATAGACGGAAACGACCTCCGCGATTTCATCGCCTCGGCATATCCGTTTGACTCACCGTTCGAATGTAGCTTGCTGAGAAGAGGATTCAACGATGTCTATCTTCTTCGCTTTGCCGATGGCTGCAGCAAGATAGCTCGCCTGAGCTCGCGTCGAGCGCGGGGAGAATCAAACGTCGCTTACGAAACCTCACTGCTTTGCCATCTGAAGGCAGCGGGTGGCGATGTGGCAGCACCGCTTTCCACGAACACGGGCGCGCTGAGTATCGAAGTCGACGCAGCGGAAGGCCGCCGTTCGCTTGTCGTATTTGAGTTCCTGGCAGGCGATCCTCCCGGTGCCGACTTACAGGACACGAAAACGATGGCTGCCAGCCTCGCTACTCTGCATTGTTTAGCGCGAAGTTATAGCGGGCCGGCAAGTCATTACGTGCTGGATCTTCAGCATCTGGTTAGTCGGCCGTTACAACGGCTGTTGAATCACGCATCGATGGACGAGGTCCTTTCGGGACGCCTGAGAGAAATGGCCTCAAACCTGATCGCGAAAATCGAAGCAACGACGCAACTGACAATGGTCTTCTGCCACGGTGACTGCCATGGCGGAAACACGTTTATGACAAGTTCTTCGGACGGTCGCCGTGTTGGTTCGTTTTTCGACTTCGACGACGGAGGCCCGGGTTACCTTGCATACGATCTCGCGGTCTACCTTTGGGCTATGTTATTGAACAGCAAGGAAATCGAGCTAAGCGCCGAGCAGAGCGAGCGATGGAGGTGCTTCGTCGATGGCTATCGCGAGGTGTCGCCACTGTCTCCGACGGATTTTTCGGCTATAGCGCTGTTTGTTTCCGCGCGGCATTTCTGGTTTTTGGGTGAGTATGCGAGTCGCGGCGACGAATGGGGTTCCGCGGTGCTTCCGCCAAAATGGCTGCAAAAACAGGCGGACAAGCTCGATCAGTGGTGCGCACTCGAAACCCCTTGATGCTCAAAGCTACACCCGAATGTCACTGCACCCAACGGCTCCTAACGGCTTTTTCGAAGGACTGTTCAGGATCGCGTGCTGCCTATCGCGACCTTGTGAGGTTCGAGCGGTGCATGCCGATCGTAGACAGGCGGCGACCGGCCACTTGCGGTCATTCGATCCGTGAACGTGAATCGTCGTCAACCGCCCGGCGCGTGGCGCGGTGGGTGCTGTCGTAAAGGCGCGTGCCGGTTGACGAGGCAGGTGCGAAGCGACGGATATGTGTCATGACGGCTTGTAGACGTCCGGTCGCAAAATCTCCATGAAACGCCATGCGTTCCCGATCTCGGTGAAACCGAACTGCGCATAGAGCGAATGTGCATCCGATGTCAGCAGCAGGAGACGACGAAGGCCCGAAAGATCTTCGTGTTGCGTCACTTCGTGCATCAGCCATTTCGACAAACCCTTGCCCCGGTGTGCCTCGAGAATGAACACATCGGCGACGAGTGCAAACGTTGCCCTGTCGGTGACGACGCGAGCCAAGCCGACCTGCGCCGTCGGAGAATAGACGCCGAAGCACAGCGAATTAGCGATCGACTTTTCGACGACCGCTCGAGGTATGCCCGCGGCCCAATACGAATCTTCCGACAGAAACCTGAAAATCATCTCGTGGTCGAGGCGCGCCGCATCAGTCGAAATTTCGTATCCAGCGATAGTCATGGTCACGGTATCCTTTTCGTGGAGTTGGCGATGGGCGATGAGCTTTATCGGGTAACTATCAAGCTGCATCGATAGGTGCGCCATCCCCTGTTAGTGGCGCCACCACCGTGAGTCAACCTGACTCTAGGCTCAACAGGTTTATCGAACATTCTGAAGGCGCGGCCCTTCGTTTGACATGTACAGTGCCTTTGCTGTTACCAACACAGTTGCATTCACCCACGCGATACAAGAGCGCCGGCATTGAAGATGGAGCGCATCCACACGCCGGAAGCGTAGCCAGTGGCGACTGGCTACGCCCTCACCGAGTGTTGAATGGCCACTTCTCGGGAGCGTGAACGACCGCTTCGGGTCGGCAAGGGAAGTTCATGCCGGGGACGGGTAGTTGACTGACGGGCGGTAGCCGAACTTCTAGGTTCGGCCACAAACGGCCGCTCACATGCTTCATCGTGAGGATGTTGGAACGTCGGGCCTGTCCGGACAGCGGACCTTCGTTACACGTATCCCGCCATCACGCGATCGACCAGAAAATCGCCACGGCTCGCACGGTCCTGGTCAAATCAATGGCTGACCAGCGGCAGGAAAATCTCATCGACAATCTCTCTGATCGCTTCGTCCGACAGCGGCTCGAAGGTCATCAGAACCTCATGGCGCGCAAGGTCGGTTGGAAGCGCAACGATTCGCGGGGTAAGGCGGGCAGCGGCGATCTCACCACGATCAATCGCGCGTCCCAGGATGGTTTGCATGACGTCGGAGTCAACGATCTGCGACCTGATCTGCGCCCTCATGGTTGCCAGGTTGGAATGCTGGTCCGCCAGGTCCTTCTGCATGTCGAAAACCAGCCTGATCAGATCAGGCCGGGCACGGTCGGACAACCGCCGAAGCAGAAGGCTGATTTCGTCGCGGACGCTGCCGAGATCGGGGACGGCGATCGGGTTCTGCGCAAAATGCCGTGCCAGCGCAGCCGTTGCGAGCGCGGTGCGGCTCGGCCAACGCCGATAGAGCACAGGGCGGCTCGTGCCCGCACGCTTCGCGACGCCCTCCAGCGTGAGCCCGCCGTAGCCGCGCTCGATCAGTTCTGCCCAGCCGGCGTCAAGGATCGCGTCCTCCAGTTGGGTGCCTCGCCGCCGTCCGGCTTTGTCAGTATTCATGGTGCCCCCATTTAAGATTCACTCTGCATCCTATTGAACTCTTGATCCCAATCAAATAAGATGCACATCGTACCTTATTTGATTGGGGAAATCCTATGTTCGAGGCGCAAGGTTTCAAATCCCGCTCGGTCCTGATCTCCGGGGCCAGCATCGCCGGGCCGGCACTGGCTTACTGGCTCGACCGGTATGGCTTCGATGTGACGGTGGTGGAGCGCTCGGACACCATTCGTAGCGGCGGCTACCCTATCGATATACGTGGCACTGCAATCGATGTCGTCGAACGCATGGGCGTGCTTTCGCAACTGCGGTCCGCCCATATCGACACCGGGAAGCTGACATTCGTGGATGCCGGCGGCAATCCGATCGCCACCATCGCGCCGGAGGAACTGGCTGGTGGGGTGACCACTCGTCACATCGAGCTGCCGCGTGGCGAACTGACTTCGATTTTGTACGGTCTCACGCGCGACCGGCAGATCCGCTACCGGTTCAATGACTCCATCGAAGCGCTGTACGACGATGGCGCCGGCGTAGACGTTCGCTTCAGAAGCGGGGTGGCGCAGCGGTTCGATATCGTGATCGGTGCGGACGGCATGCATTCCAACACGCGCGCCCTGGTGTTCGGGCCGGAAGCACCGTTCAACCGATACCTCGGTTTTTGCTTCAACCTCTTCTCGGTGCCAAACGATGCTGGCCTCTCGCGCGAAGCCGTCGTCTATGCCGAACCGGGCCGTGTCGCAGGCGTGTATGCGGTTGGCGACAGTCATACGCTCCAGGCCTTCCTGAACTTCGCTGCTGATGAACCGCCGTTTCATTCGAACACGGACGCCGACAAGCAACGCCAGCGGACGGCGGAAATTTTCAGTCATGGAGGGCCGATATTTCGTCGTTTCGTCGAAGCCATGCAGCGCGCGGACGATCTCTTTTTCGACACGGTCAGTCAGATCCACATGCCACGCTGGTCGTCCGGCCGTGTGGCGCTGGTCGGCGACGCCGCTCACGCGCCTTCATTCTTGTCGGGACAGGGCTCCAGCCTGGCGCTGGTTGGCGCGTATGTGCTTGCCGGCGAACTGGCGTCGCATCCGGATCACGCTGACGCATTTGCTTCGTACGAACGGATAACGCGGCCTTTCATGGAAGCAAACCAAGCGCTCGCCAAGCCGGGCGGGAGTCTGCTTATGCCCCGTACGCAGGCAGAACTCGATGCCCGCAACGCTGCGCTAGCTGCGATGCAGGCGTCGGGGAAGGCGCCGCCGCGGGCAGAGCAATCGAGGCAGGTGCATAACTCGCTGACGCTACCCGACTACACCCAGGGGGCTTAGTGATGACGTTTAGAGCATTATTGTCGATCGCGTCAGGACTCCTCGTGATCATTGTAATCGGTTCAATTTCCGGCGATATAGTCAAACATGTTTATGTGAACCATTCAGATAGCACATACGTTGTGCTGCAATTAGCATCTGACTGTTTCAATTGCGCAATCGGTGGCGCACTAACCGCAGTTGTCGGACGTAGCCGGAGCGCAAGCCTTATCGTCGGCATCCTCCTGACAGCGCTGGTCGTCATCGCTGAGCTTCGCATCAAAACAGCTTATCCGACGTGGTATGGGGTAACGCTAGCAATTCTTATTATTCCATCGATCATGGCTGGTTCTAAGGTTACAAAGAAAGGCTGGTGAATGGTTCGCACGCGACCCTCGAACAGAAAGCGCGCGGCTCTCAATCGCGCCGCCGTACCGGTCCGTGCGCTGGTTCGTGCCGTCTATTTTTCACGTAGATGTTGATTCAAAGTTCGTAAATACTGCGCGGTATCTAGACCATGCCGAAGCCCATGACGCGGGCAAGCTCCGCGCTTACCGCGGCGCCAGATAACGGCACGGATCGTTGCATCGACGAAGGACGGCTAATTACGATTCCCACTGCGATCGAAAGAATGGCGAACGCAATCAGCGGCCGGGATTTCGACACGGCCCTTTTTATGCTGCCTGCCGGTCTTCGGCGAGCGATTCGATTCTCGCGATTGCCCGTCCCACTGCCGGGCGATTCGATACAGCGTCGTACCAGCGCTGCACGTTCGGCGCGTCGTCCAGCGTCAGGTCCGGAAATGTCCGGCGCCAGATCCAGCCGAAATGGGCGATGTCAGCGATGGAGAAGTCGTCGCCCGCGACGAAGGTGCGTGCGGACAGCACGGCGTCGAGCAATCCGAGCTGACGACGGGCTTCCTGCGCGAAGCGATCCAGCGCGTGCACCGACGAACCGGCCGGCGCGCTGCGCAGAAAATATCCCGCCTGCCCGAAGGCCGGACTGAGCCCGGATGCATGCACAAACAGCTGCTCGAAGGTGCGCGCGCGCGTCACCGGCTCCTGCGCGAGCAGCGCACCGTGACGCTCCGCGAGATAGACGAGGATCGCCGCCGACTCGCCCAGCGTGAAGCCACGCTCATCGTCGCGAAGCACCGGCACCTTTCCATTCGGATTCAAGGCGACGAAATCGGCGTGCTTCTGCTCGCCCTTCCGGACGTTCACCGAATGCAGCTCGTATTGCAGGCCGAGTTCTTCGAGCGCAATCGGCACCTTGACGGAATTCGGCGTGGAAAACGCGTAGACCATGATACATGGAATTGACTCCTGAGACCGTGAATGGGATGACGTAACTTTCGACGATTGACGTCCGCCCCGGAAGCACCGTCGCGGCGATAGAAGTTATTCCGCGCAGGCATGGGCGCGCCTTGTGCCGGTCGCGCGGTGCCATCGGGATGCTGGCGCGGACGGTGGCAAGACGTGCTGCCCCCGCGCTGCACTCACTGCATCCTGCTGCTGTATAGTTGTGCGGTCGTCCCTGTGGAATGCGATATCGCTCGCGTCCGGCAACGCTGCGACGCCGTCCTTCCCCCACTCCCGAGACCCCGCCCGCATGGACCGCCTGGCCGCAATGGAAACCTTCGTCGCCGTCGTAGAGGCGGGCTCGTTCTCGGCGGCGGCGCGTCGGCTTCAGATTGGACAACCCGCCGTATCGAAGTCGATCGCGCAGCTCGAAGAGCATCTGAACGCGCGCCTCCTGTTGCGCTCGACCCGCGGTCTGACACCCACCGATGCTGGCCAGCGCTTCTACGAACACGCGTGTCTGGCGATCGAAGAAGCCGATCACGCGGAACATTCGGTGCGCGAGTCGTCGGAGGGACTGGTCGGAAAGCTGCGTGTGGGCGCCGCCGTGACCTTCGCGAGGCTGCACGTCATCCCCGCGCTTCGCGCGTTCCTTGAGCAGCACCCGAAACTCGATGTCGAGATCGTGATGGACGACCGTCCGATCGATCTGCTCGAAGAAGGCGTCGACGTCGCGTTGCGCATGGGCCGACTCGACGACTCCTCGATGACCGCGCGTCGCGTCGCAAGCGGAAAGCGCCTGGTGGTCGGCACGAAGGCGTACTTCGCACGGCACGGCGTGCCGCAAACGCCCGCGGAACTCAGTCAGCATCGGGCGATCGTTCACGCCATGCGCAGCGGTGGAGACGCGTGGGCCTTCGGGCACGCGGACGGCACCGAAGTGGCCGCGACCCCATACGGGAAGGTGTAGCTATGACCATCATCGTGACCGGCGCGGGCGG
>SDBV01013827.1_pt1 | contig 10234 bp, 9 predicted proteins | sample 2277081 | NCBI WGS metagenome assembly SDBV01 (sample SAMN10402039, study PRJNA504765) | marine sediment metagenome | isolation source: marine sediment core GS10_PC15, 223 cmbsf | place: Arctic Ocean: Southern Knipovich Ridge | collected 2010 | reverse complement strand
TTCCATTTTGAGTTGGGGTTTTTCTCTAACAATAATAACGATAGAGAAAACAATTATGATTGTGCCTATTAAATGGTATATTGTAAAAATCTCCCCTAAGATAAAATAAGCAAAGAAAGCCGTAATTATAGGTGTAGGTGCAACTATGATGGTCGCTTTAGAAAAGTCTAAATATGATAACATTTTATACCATGAAAGGAGCCCAACCCCTTGAATCGCTCCAATTGCTAAAAAATAAAGCAGATTAATAGGATCATAGAAAAGCTTAACATTTTCAATAGGAAAGAAAAGAAAATACGTAGAGATTAAAATTATTGCTCCCAATGCAGCTCTAATAAAAACAATCATAATAGGCGTAGCTTCTCTTCTATCAATAATAGGTTTTGTTTGAATGTGAGCGAGTGTCCAAATTATACCAATGATAAGCAAAATAATAACTCCTAAGTTAAATTCAATTAAATTAAATGAACCACCTGTAACCGCTAAAAACAAACCAAAAAATAATATAATCGAGAAAATTATCTGTTTTTTCGTAATTCTTTCTTTTAAAATGAAATAACCGAATATTAACGCTAAAATTATTCTTGTTTTATTTGTTAAGGAACCATTTATTGCCCCCGCCAATTCAAATCCTAAAAAAAAGAAAATACGCCCAATACCAAATATAATTCCTAAATAAATTAACATTTTTTTATTTTTTTTCCAACCATGTAGAAGAGAGTTAGTTTCCTCAGAAGTTAATAAGCCTTTGTCATGGCTTTCATTAATTTTTCGTCTCTCCACAAGCATTAAAGGAAAGAAAACTATACTTACAACAACGAACGTCATTGCAGCAAAAATGTAGGGATCTATCACTGCTGGTCTAGAGATTATTACAATTGGTTGCAAACCAATTAATATACCCCCAATAATTCCAAATATGATTCCTTTTTTTAGATTATCGTTTTCCAAGATATAAATTAAAACGTAAAGAGAATTAAAAATATTTAGAATAAATTTCATTATGTTTCCTCAATTTTTAAACATAAAAAATTAAAAAAAATTCGAAGTAAATTGGTATTTATTAATTCTGAAGGAAGATTTAACGATAATTCTTATCTTGTTGATGGACATATGTTCGGAATGAAAGGAAATTTGACAACTTACATCATTGAAAACAATGGTACTCGAATGATGATTGATACCACTTCACCTGCATTAAAGGTTCGTAGAATAGTAGCAAAACTTAAAGAACTAGGAATTTATCCAATCCACAAATTACTGATAACACATTATCACTGGGATCATATAGATGGAATAGAAAAATTAAAAATATTAAATAAAGAAACTAACATCGAAATTTTAGCATCAGAAAGAGCCATTGTTAACTTAGAAAATCCACAAAAAATGAATCAAGAATATAATGTAAATATTAAATCCGTAGAGAATGTAATTCCCTTAAAAGAAGGTGATATTATAGATATTAATGGTTTAGAATTAGAAGTTTTCAATTTTTTTGGTCATACTCAAGATTCAATAGCGATTTTGGATAAAAAAAATAAAAACCTATTTTCTGGAGATGCAATAATAAATAGGTACGACCCAGAAACTTTTATTCCCGTTTTTTTATCCCATGAATTTAATGAGTTTGAACTGTATAAAACCTTTGAAAAGCTAAGAAAAATGAAAAATGAGTTGAATTCTATTTCCTTAGCTCATTTTGGGGTATGGAAAGGCGAAGATTTTTCTAAAATCCTAAACGAAATGGAAGTACTCCATAACAAAACAAAAGAATCTCTAATTCAATGGTATAAGGAAAACCCATCTATAGATTATATCACAGCTAAATATCAGGAAAATTATATTCCACATTCTACCATCTTTACAAAAGAGAACTTATATGGCTTAAGGTTAACAATGGAATGGCTTGTTGAGGGGTTAAAAGCAAACGGATTTTTATAATAACATTCTTAAATTAACTATTTTTAATGTATTTACTGAATACATATTTATAATCATCTATATTCATCTCTTTAGTTAAGCAAGATATTTAAATAAAAATTTAGTAGAGTGAAGTAATATCCCAAAACAGCCTCACAAAGAAATAATTATCCACGAGGACCGATGTACTGGATGTAGGATTTGCCAACTAATGTGTTCCTACACATATAACCAAAAATTTTCTCCATCACTTTCATTCATACAAATCATTAATGCTTACGACTTAACTCCTAAAATTTCTTTTTTAGAAGAATGTATTCTCTGCGGTAAATGTGCTAAACATTGTCTTTACGGGGCTTTAGAACTGAAGGAGGTAGGAGTTTAATGGAATGGTACGGATATACAGGTAATATCTTAAATGTAGATCTAACAAACAATAAAATCACAATTACAAAAGAAATCGTCCAAGATGTAAAAAAGTTTATCGGTGGGATGGGAATGAATTGCAAGCTCGGAGCAGACCTTATTAAACCCAAAACCGATCCTCTTTCACATGAAAATATAATTATTCTAGGTGCAGGGCCGTTAGTTGGAACAATCACTCCAGGTTCATCCAGATCAGTAGGACTTTCCAAATTTCCTGCAACAGGAGCTATTGCAAATTCCTGTGGAAGTATGGGTTTTGGCTTTAACTTAAAACAAGCCGGATATGATCATGTTATTATATCAGGAAAAGCAGAAAAACCTGTTTACTTGTTAATTTGGGATGATCATGTTGAAATCTGTGATGCTAAAGTATTATGGGGCCAAGATATTGTAGAAACAACTAACCATTTATGGAATAAGTATAATTCTAGTGGAGTCATTGCTATTGGTCAGGCAGGTGAGAATTTAGTACATAGTGCCTTAGCATTAATCGATAAGACATCAACTTTTGGGCGTGGAGGCCTTGGGGCAATTATGGGCTCCAAAAAACTTAAAGCTATAGTAGCCATGGGAACAAAGGGCGTCTCAATAGCAAATCCTAAAGAATTTAATAAATTATATAAAAAACTGATTAATAGAATTCGAAATTATCCTCAGCGGAAATCCTGGATAAATTTGGGTATGTTACGAAGCTTACCTGTCAATTTGATGCTTTTAGCAAAAGGACAAAAAGAGAAAGCACAACAAAGTAGCGAGAAGACTTATCTTACTAAATTGAAAAAAAAACGTATTGCATGCCCTTCTTGTCCAATGGGAGATAAAGATATCCTTGAGTTAAGAGAAGGAGAATTTAGTGGTCTTCTTAATTATACAACATCAATAATTAATCCCTTTATGATGTTAATACCTGATGGTTTAGAGACCTGTAATCAAGCAGTCAAGGTATTTGATATTATTAATAGATATGGATTGGATTCGTTTACAATAACATCGCTCTTTGAATTTTTAGGTAATATGCATGAGAAGGGAATTATTAGTGATAAAGATATTGGTTTTGAATGGAAGCGTAACTATGAGACACTAGTTCACTTAATCGATATTATAGCGAAAAGAAAGGAATTTGGGAATTTATTAGCTGATGGATGGAAAAAATTAGCTGAAATAAATGAAAATTTCACTCATGAGATGTTAACTGTTAAGGATTTAGATATTATTTTTGAACCTCGATTTTACAAGCTTGGTACAATGGAATTTGAACAAGTAGTTAACCCTAAAGGTGCTCATGTAGCTTCAGGAGGATCCCCTACTTATGTTGGTGCTGGCGGAACGATTGAAAAGTTCAGAGTTCATTTTACTCGAATGGGTATTCCCAATTCTGCTATTAATCGCATATTTGAGCCTCCTTTGAAGAGTATGGGTGTAAATGTCGGACGATTGACCCGATATTCTGAAGACTGGTATACCGTATTAACGAGTTTAGGACTTTGCGCTAGAGCTCAAATTAATCGCTTTTGGGGTTTAGAGTCCGCGACTAATTTTTATAACGCCGTAACTGGATTCGACTTGAATCCAGATGATTTAAGAAAGGCAGCTGAATGCACATGGAATTTACTAAAACTTATGAATGTAAAAGAAGGTTTTTCTCGAAAAGATGATAAGTTCCCCAAAGAATGGTTTAAACCTTTAAATTTTGGTAAAATTGTGCTAAAATTTAAGGGTTTTTATCGTGGAAATCATATTACGACTGATATTGCTAAACAATTACTCAACGATTATTATGACGAACGTGGATGGATCGAGGAAAGTGGTATCCCCTCTCAAGAAAAAGTAAAAGAATTTCGTCTTCAAAAATATGCTTGATCGTTATTGCAAGTTAAAAATAAACTTAAATATTTATTAACAAAGCTTACAAATATTGTTTTAATCCAAAAATATATTTTTGTGATACTCAATGGAAAAAGGAAAAAGTATAATTTTCTGCAGTGGAATTATAAATCTTATTGCCACATATGCCGTAGTCTGGTTTACATTACCTGGCGTTAGAACTTCTTTTATCAATGGTATTGGTGGATGGAAAACCCTTCCCAATCTATTTATAAATTTCCAGGATTACATGGATAATTATGAAATTCCTTTCTGGGCCATTTACCTGCTCGCTGCCTTTCTTATCGTATTCTTGATTTCGGGTGTTTTGCAACTTCTTGTAACGAAAAAAAAAATTTATGGAATTATTGGATCCGTCCTGCCGATAGTTGTTTCTATATTGATACTTTTCGGTGTAATTCTTAATCTTTCTCCAGATATACCTATATATCTCGAATTATTATTTGGGGACGTTAATCCTCCAGTTAGAGCTATATTTCCACTCAATTACGCTATTGCTGGTAGACCTGAGTCAATAGGGACATATTTTTTGCTAGGGGGTAGTATAATGGGAGTTGTAGGTAGCGTTCTCAGTAAGGAAGAATATTAAATTTTAATAAAATTTTTTTTTATTTTAATTTTAAATCAAACACTCAATACAAACTTTTTATGCTTTTTTTAATTAATATTATATAGTTATTATGGTGATTTAATCTATTAATAAAGAAGATAAAGAAGATAAGGCACAATTAAGTAGAAAAATTAAGCATGCTAACTCAGTACGACTTTCTGAACCCCGTATCCATCCTCTGGATAAATCCAAATGGGATGAAGATGTAAAAGAGCTCATAAGACGTCGGAGTAAGGTTATGGATGGACCTATTCCTAATATTTATACAACTCTTGCGAATCACCCTAAATTATTTAAGCGATGGGGTGCATTTGGGAATCACATATTACGCAAATCATCGCTACCCCCACGAGAGAGGGAGATACTTATACTACGTATTGGATGGCTCTGCCGTGCGGAATACGAGTGGGCTCATCATGTAAAAATAGGGAAGGAAGCCAGCCTTACCGATGAGGAAATTAGGCGAATCACTAATGGCCCGGATGTTGATGGGTGGGATCCATTTGATGCCACTTTACTTCGTGCGGTAGATGAGTTATATGTAGATTCCTTTATCAGCGACGCCACCTGGGATGAACTTGCTAAAAAATACAATACACATCAGCTTTTAGATGTGATTTTCACTGTTGGCCAATATAACATAGTTTGCATGGCTTTAAACACTTTAGGTGTACAGATAGAGGAAGGATACGAAGGATTCCCTAAATAGATAAAACTAAATAAAAATAATGATGAAAAAAAATGAAAGAATCAAAGGGATTGAGAGCTAATTATATAGATTTTAAAAAATTTAAAGTTGATCAGTTTCAGGACGATGAGAAAATGAAAGAATCATTCATAAAAATTTTTCCCAAAGTTATGAAAGGAGTTCGAAAAGTTTACAAAGATTATAAAAAAGAACTCGAAAATCTTCCTAAAGAGTATAAAACTGCTCCTAAAGAATTCTGGGACGAAGTAGTTGAGAAAGCAAAATCTTTAGGGATTGGACTTGTTGGTTTTGCACCAGTTGATGAAAATCTAATCTTTGAGAATGATCAATCTACTAATATAAAATATTTATATGATAATGCAATTGTTATGGGGATGGAAATGGATTATGATGCTATAGATACAGCTCCTGGACCACGAGCTGGCCTAGAAGCTCAACGTATTTATGCCGAATTAGGCATTGCCACCAATAAATTGGCAGATTTCATCCGCTCTAAAGGCTACAGAGCAATTGCATGTCATCCTCTCGGAGGTCCTATTCTTTACCCCGCAATGGCAGTTAAAGCCGGTCTTGGAGAAATAGGAAAACAAGGTCTTTTAATCTCGAAAGAATATGGTCCTAGGCAGAGATTATCAATGATTTCAATAAATGCAGCGCCTCTACCCGAATTAATTAATGAAGATTTTAAAATTTCGGAATATTGCAAAAAATGCGGAAAATGTTCAGTAACTTGTCCTACTAAAGCGATTTATGATGAACCCATTGTTAATGAAAACGGGACCATTACTCGAATTGATTCAGAAAAATGCTTTTCACAGTTTTATGAAACAACTGGATGCTCAATATGCATTGAAACGTGTCCATTTCATAAAATCGGTTATAATATGATTTTTAAGTTAAAGTTTTATCGCTAACATGGGTAAGATTCTATTACTTTGAATTTAAAACTATTTATTTTTGGAATCTTTTAAGTAATAGTAATTTAAACCTTCTTTTTAGTCATTTATCTCTGAGCCACAAGCTTCACAATATTTACCATCTGCGAGCAAGGAAGTTCCACAATAGGGACAGAATCTAGCTTCTTGAATTAATTCAGTTTTTGGAACTACAACTTCCTGTTTTACCTCTTCACTCACTTCCACTTTTTCAACTTTTACTTTTCCTGATTTCTTCTTCTTAGTTACCATAATTATGCTAACTATGGCGACGATTACCCCACCCAAAGCAATCAATCCAATAATCAGAAAAATGCCATAATCTTGAAAAAATCTAGTTTCCAATTCTGCTAATACTAATGTATCAGAATAATATTCATAACTAAAATATTCTAGAACACCATCGCCGTTATATCTACAAGTTATATAAATATCATGGATTCTATACGTTTTATTTGCTATAGATATAAAATCTTCATAAATATGAATAGAAAGGCTCCCATCTGGATTATTATTAGATACTGAAACTTCATTACCCAAGTCATCTTCCCAGGCATCAACAACTTCATCCCAATCTACGTCATTTGCTACAAAATAAACTCCTGCATAAGAACAATATTGATAATATGAAATAATACCATCGTCATCACTATCATACTTATAAATGATACCTTTTTCACTCTCGTCTTCTAGTTCCCAAATATCAGCTGAAAGATCTTCTGTTTCATAATAATTATATTCAATTTCTACACCATCATCTCCACCATGTTCATCCTCATCATCAATACTAAGCATAGCTATCTTTACCCCTTCAATATCTTCATCCACATCTAAATATGATATATTTAATCCCATGTCTAAAGACATTTCATCAACGGCATCCTCATCATAAGTTATTGTCCAAACAAATGTATCTTCCTCGTCAAATCCGACATAATCTTCTTGAGCAACAGCGCCTACAAAATTTACAAATGGAAAAATAAACAAAATGCTTACAGAAACTAGGTAAAAAATTTTTCTATCTTTCATAGTAATTTATGAATTTTTTTTTGGAATCAGTATGTGATTAATTAAGTATAAAAAAGTAATTGCATTTAATTCTTTTTAACTTGTAGAGAATTAAATCTATTTAAGAACTACTCCTCCATCTATATTAATTATTTCTCCAGTCATATAGTTTGAATCATCTGAAACTAAAAAAGATATTAATCCAGTCACATCTTCGGCAGTTCCCACCCTTTTAAGTAAAGGCTTCATTTCTATTGAATTCCAATATTTTCGAATCAAATCTGGATCATCTTTGTAAATGGGAGTAATATGATAACCAGGACATATTGCGTTAGCGGTTATTTTCGGTGCTAATTCTTTAGCCAATACTTGCGTTAAAGATATAAGAGCTGCTTTACTACAACTATAAATTCCCACGAATGGCATGGGTTCTTTTCCAGCAATAGATGAAACATTAATGATTTTTCCATTTAGAGGTTTAAGTTTGCGTTGTTTTCTCATTACCTTGGCAGCATACTTAGATACTAACCATGCTCCTTTAAAATTTATGTCCATTATTTTTTGCATCTCTCGTTCTGAAATATCAATAATTGGACCAGGAATACCACTAATTCCGGCATTATTAATAACTACATGAAGTAAATTAAGTTCATTAACTGTCTCAGAAATCATTGAGTTAACAAAATTAGAATCAGATACATCCCCGACTTTGATCAAAACTTGAACATTAAATTTTGCTAATAATTCTTTTGTCTCGACTAACTTGCTTTCAGTCCTTCCATTTAAAATTATGTTATGTCCCTCTTTTGCCAATCTTATTGCCATAGCTCGACCAAGGCCAGACCCAGACCCTGTAATCAAAATATTTTTTGAATCCATTTTTAACACCATATTGATAATATTTTTATTTTAATAATAAATAAATAATTACTCAATGGATGAAATGAAGATCGCCAACCAAGTTGTCTATTTTAAATCTTCGGAAAAAATGGAAGAAGTTGAATCTAACTCTGTTACATTAATATTAACTTCTCCACCTTACTGGAATGCTAAAGACTATGGTAATTTGACTCAAATTGGATTTGGGCAATCATATAATCAATATATTAACTCATTAAATAAAGTTTGGAAAGAATGTATCCGAGTCTTACAGCCCAATGGTAAAATCGCAATAAATGTACAACCGTTACCAATTAGTAATGAACATTCAGGTTTTAATCGACGAGTTATCCAAAATATCATCTTCGATATTGAAAAATTTATGAGAGAGAACGATTTATTCCTAAGTGGAATGCACTATTGGGATAAATCTGTTTATGTTAACAATGTATCTTGGGGTAGTTATCCTAAACCTACAAATATTGCATCAAATACTTCATTTGAACAAATTTTTGTATGGGTTAAGCGAGGAAAAACAAGAAAAATACCCAAGGAAATAATCGAAAAGAATTTATTAAAAAAAGAAGAATGGCGTCATTGGGCTGTAAGATGTATCTGGGATGATATAAATCCTGTAATTAAAATTACAAGTAAAGGGGAAAATGCCTTTGGACATCCTGCTCCTTTTCCGGACGATATTCCGTATAGGCTTATTAAAATGCATACTGTAGAAGGGGAATCTGTCTTAGATCCTTTTCTTGGGTCAGGAACTACTCTAAAAATTTGCAGACTGTTAAATAGAAAAGGGATTGGTTACGAAATAAATAAAGAATACAACGAACTAATAAAGAAAAGAATTATGGAGGATTGGCAGCCACCTAAAATTGAAAATGAATATAAAACTATAGGCTCTGAGACACTAAAATCGATAATAAAAAATATTATTAATATAACGTGGAAAAATAAATTCTCCATTAAAGATCTGGGCAATAAAGAGAGAAAAGATTTTATCTATTACAAAACTCTGCAATATTTAAAAAAAGAAAAGATTATAACTAAATCTTTTTTGAGAAAAATGGGATTATATAACAAAAATAAAAACGCTTCTTATAAATCTCTTGAGAAGTTTTTAGAATAAGAACTTTTTTTCTGATTTTGTTCGCATTTTATAGTTTAAAAATGTAAAATTCATGTGATAGAATAAAATAATTCTTAAAATTATTATAAGAGATAATTTATATAATATATAAATAAGAGATAATTAATTACGTACAGCAGAAGCATCTAATGGATGAAATTAGGTTTAAACGATATCGTGATAAAATCAATTTTATTATTGATAATATAAAGGATTTGCCTATCGAACCAAAAAACAAATTTGAAAAACGAGGGATATTTTATTCACTTCAAACAGCCATTGAGTCGACTATGGATTTAATCGCAATGCTTGTCAAGGATTTGGGTATTCAAGTTAAAGATGATGCATCTAACATATCCGAAATCGTTAAAAAGAAGGATTTAGATTTAAAAATTGGAGAAAAACTGAAAAAGGCTAACGGTTTGAGAAATATTTTAGTACATCGTTATAACGATATCGATGAACAGATTATCATGAATTCAGTAGATCCTGTTAAAAATCTTTTATTTAAATGGTTAGATATCATAGAGGGGATTTTGGATGAATTTACCAATAATTGAAGATTTAAGAAGAATATTAACTTCTTTAAAGGAAATATATGAAATAATTCTTTTTGGATCTACTGTAGAAGGAGGTTTACGTCCTAAATCCGATATCGACATAGCTGTCATCTCCCGTAATCAAAGTGAGAAAGATAATATTAAATTACAAAAAGAATTGTTAGG
>SDBV01013826.1_pt1 | contig 10234 bp, 9 predicted proteins | sample 2277081 | NCBI WGS metagenome assembly SDBV01 (sample SAMN10402039, study PRJNA504765) | marine sediment metagenome | isolation source: marine sediment core GS10_PC15, 223 cmbsf | place: Arctic Ocean: Southern Knipovich Ridge | collected 2010 | reverse complement strand
GGTACTTGTTATTGACGATGAGCCTAACATTGTTCAGACGCTTCAGGATCGTCTCGAAATGAACGAGTACGATGTCATCACCGGCGGCAACGGTAAAGAGGGCCTTAAGCTTGCTATTGAGCATAGACCCGATGTTATCCTGCTTGATGTTATTATGCCTATTATGGACGGCCATGAAATGCTTGAAGCTTTGCGTAAACAGCCCGGCGGAGATTATCCTTCGGTTATTATGCTGACGGCAAGAAGCCAGACGCAGGATATTGCACGAGCCAACGCATGTGGTATTGACGATTATATCGTTAAGCCTTTTGACCTTAGCGAACTGCTTGAAAAGATCGAAGTTGTTATAGAGAATCGTAAGGCAGTGGCCAGGTAGCATAACAGTACGAAATAAACCAGGCACCTGTGAAAGAAATTTTACAGGTGCTTTTTTATGCGCATCGATAAAACTAATTTACTCTAACTGACCGATAACGACCTTAATGTTAAAGTAAACCACTACAATTAAAGAGTTGCATGGTAATTGTTTTTCAATAAAAGTGTATCGGTCGTTGGCCGCATCCTTCCCTAACGACTAACGACTAAAAACTAAAGACTCTCAAACTGACCAATCGGTCAGTTTGAGTTAATTAAGCGGATCGTCGTTAAGCGAAATAACCTGCATTTCAAGTACAAGCCAGTTATCATCGATCTTTTCAAATTCTAGTTCCAGCTTTATGAACATCAGGGTGTTGGATGGTGCATAGTCACTTTCCGGCTGCATGAAAACAGTAATTCGCATTTTCGACGAGGCTTTTGCGTCGGCGATCGTGATGAGGTTTTGCCGGACCTTTATCCTTTTTATATTTGCCTTGGTTGTCAGTTTGCCCAGCGAATTTAGAAGGTTCGGTTTTGAGATATACCTATCGTCCGAATAGTCCGGCGATATGATCGGTGCCAGCAGATCCATGTCAGCATCTACGGCTGATCTTACCCCTTGTTTTATCACCAACCCTATCTTTTCGTGATTGGTCCTTACAAAATGATCGATTCCGAAGGCCGAGGCCATTAATGCGAAAGGTATGATAAGCTGCCAGAAGCGGCATTTCTCGGGAAATATCCTGCGATACATTACAACAATGACCAGTACGAATATCGATGCGGAAAACAACAGCCACGGATTTTCGTAAATGTCATACATAGCGATCAGTTCCGGAGTGCTTGAATAGGAGCAGGTATTCTTCCTTTGCGAGCGATGAAATCCGGTGCGGCTATTTTCGGGACCTCCATTATCGGCGCCGAGCCTAAGAGTCCTCCGAAGTGTACCATCTGGCCGGGCTTTTTACGCGGGACGGGGATTACCCTTACGCTGGTTGTTTTGTTGTTGGCAACGCCTATGGCAAGCTCGTCGGCTATGATCGCAGAGAGAACCTCAGCCGGTGTGTTTCCAGGGACGGCGAACATATCCAAACCCACCGAGCAGACAGCCGTAAGCGCTTCGAGCTTTTGCAGATTGAGCGAGCCGTTTTTGACGGCTTTTATCATTCCGTTGTCTTCGCTTACAGGGATGAATGTTCCCGATAGACCGCCGACGTTTCCAGAGGCCATCGCTCCGCCTTTTTTAACGGCGTCTATCAGCAATGCAAGTGCAGCCGTCGAGCCCGGTCTTCCCATTTGCGATACGCCCATAGCTTCTATTATTTCTGCCACCGAATCTCCGGAAGCTGTCGTAGATGCCAGCGAGATGTCTACGATCCCGAAATCGATCTTCATCTGTTCTGCTATTTCGCGCCCGATAAGCTCGCCTGCACGCGTGATCTTAAAGACGGTTCGTTTTATAACTTCCGAAAGTGCGGTCAGATCGCAATCGGGGTTGTTGGCTATTACATTGCGTACTACGCCGGGTCCGGAGATGCCGATGTTTAACGTAAAGTCAGGTTCGCCTACGCCGTGGTTGGCCCCAGCCATGAAGGGATTGTCTTCGGGTACGTTTGCAAAGACCGCGATCTTGGCGCATCCGATCCCGTTTTTTGTGTTAGCTGCCAGTTTCTTTAGAGTGTGCCCGTATTCGGCAATGGCAGTCATGTTCATGCCTGCAAGTGTCGACGCTAAGTTTAAAAATCCGCATACCCGATTTGTCTGTGCCAGTGCATCGGGTATCGAATCCATCAGGTTTTTGTCGGATGATGTCATGCCTTTTTGAACCAGCGCACCGTATCCGCCCAGAAAATCAATACCTGCTTCGGCGGCGGCGTTGTCCAGAGTTTTAGCAACTTTAACAGCCGCTGATACGGTTCGCGGCAACGGCTCAAGCAATATAGAGACAGGCGTAACGGCGATCCTGCGGTTGGTGATGGGTATGCCGTACTTTAGCTGTATCGCGTCGGCATATTTGTTCAGCAGTTTGCCCTTTGTGACGATGCGTTTATGGATTCGCTTGCAGAATTGCGAAAGGCTCCGATCCATGCAGTCCTTTAGGTTGATACCGAGCGTTACCGTGCGAATATCGAAGTGCTGATGGACGGTCATATTTACTGTCTCGAAAACTTCTTCTACTGTTATGCTCATTTTTATCCTCAGTTCTTGTTACACACAGCTTTATTACACTCTATGCATCATTTTGAAAATGTCTTCGTGTTGGAACGTGATCTTCAGGTCCATTTCGTGTGCGATCTTGTTTAGCCGTTTTTGTATCTGCTCGATCCCGATGCTTGCATGAGCCATATCGCAGGCCATCGTCATTACGAAATAATCTTCCATTATCTTCTGGTTAACATCGACGATGTTGACGTCCGCTTTTGCCATTGTGTTGCTAAGCTTTGCGATGATGCCGACTTTATCTTTTCCGACAACGGTCACGATGCAGATTTGCGATTTCTTTTTGCCCATCCTGTTCTCCATGATTACGTTTTTAAAATACTTTTCTCTCAGACAACAAAACTTATCTAGAGGTTATCTGCCTAAAGGCAGTTTGCCATCCTGTTCTCCGTAGGCTTATTTTTTATTAGTTTTGCCAAGGTTATCGAAGTCTAACTGTTCGAGCAAAAGGTTGCCTTGGTAATCGGTCCGGTCGCAATGCAGCGACGTAATAGTTATAAATCCGTCAGCCAATGAATTGGTATCCAGCCCGACAACGTCATCGTCCCGATGCAGACAGCCTTCAAATGTTAGCGATTTTAGCCCGTCTTTATTGGTTTTGGAAGAATATGTTTCATGGAATCCGTTGGTCGAATGCGGGACGATTGCAACGCCTTTTGGTTTTTGCACCGCGAGGTCAGGAATGTTTATATTGACAACATTTCCCGAAAGTGCCGGCGTTAGTTTTTTTATTAGCTTTAGCGAATACTCTGCTGCGCTTTCAAAATCCGGTTGCTTCTCTTCGGTCCTGACGACACTTAACGATACCGCTGGGATGTTGTAGAATGCTGCTTCCATAGCAGCCGCGACCGTTCCGGAATAGTATACGTGTATGCCTACGTTTGCTCCTGCGTTGATGCCGGATACGACCATGTCGATGGGCGTCTCTACCAGTGCGTTTACCGCCAGTTTGACGCAGTCGGCTGGTGTCCCGTTAACGCTGTATGCCTGCACGTCGCCGAAAGCGACCTTGCTGTATGGTATCGGTTCCAGTGATATGCTGTGGCTCGCGCCGGACCGGGCGTTCTCAGGAGCGATCACCGTAACGTCTGCGATGGTCAGCAGTTGCTTGTATATCGCCATCAGCCCGGGAGCTGATATTCCGTCATCGTTTGTAAGCAGTATATGCATAATTGTCCTTTTGGCTTTGTGTTAATGATTGTAAGCGGTTTAGTTTGCAATGTCAATTGACCTTACGCCAATATCGGCTATAATATTTGCATGAAAAGATATGACCCATCCGAAAACCCAGCCGCCAATATTTTCACTGGTGACGAGGTTCGCCAGTTTGACGCCCATGCGATCGATATCCTCGGCATACCCGGCGTGGTTCTTATGGAAAACGCCGGCAAAAACTGCGCCCAGATTATTCTTGATAGGCTCAAAGAACCCGCCGGTGCCGATGTGTGTATATTTTGCGGTACGGGTAACAACGGCGGCGACGGGTACGTCATAGCACGCCATCTCGTTAATGCAGGCGTAAATGTCCGGATCGTGATATGCGGTGACAGCGGGAAAATAAAAGGCGATGCCAGGATCAACCTTGATATCGCACGTAAGATGGGCATTCCGGAAACCTGCCTCGATCTGGGCGCGGGCCGTACTGATGAGCTGGTAAGCGATTTGGCTGGGCAAAGCGATTTGATCGTAGACGCGATCTTTGGCACCGGGCTTAAAGGCGATCTGCGTGGTCAATACATAGAACTTATCGAACGGATCAATTCTTTATCCAAAGAGGTCATCGCAGTCGACATCCCGTCAGGGCTTAACTGCGATACGGGTCAGCCGTTGCCGGCGGCGATAAAAGCAGCTGCGACGGTGACTTTCGTAGCGGTAAAAAAAGGGTTTACATACGCCCGCGCAAACGCATATACAGGTCAAGTATACATTGCATCGATAGGCATCGAACCCTAGAAAGGTGATGATTTGCTTGCGATCGTTTCATAGCCGATCAGGAACAGGAATCTGTCCTGGCTGAATATCGGCACGGAGAATGTTCCTGCACGAGAAAGTATGTTGTTGTAGTACCGTTCTTTTACCCGGTACTTTGCATATTTATCGTCGAGCATCGGGTCCCGATCAAGTTCTGTCATAGTGGGCTTTGACAGCTTTTTGGGCTTGTACCCTAAGATAACGAAGTCGGTATCGATATTTAAGTCGTTGGTGACTTTCCCGCCCCAGCGATTGATCAGGTCGATAATCTTTTCTTTGCCGTCGTGGTCTATTGTGCCGTTACCGTCAAAGTCGAACTGGCCGGCGACGACGAAAGAGTTGCTGGACATCTTGTCCCAGATAAGGTTCACTGCCATATCGTCAGGAACGACCGGGTTCTTCTTAGACGATTGAACGATCCTTGCTGCCGATACTGTCTCGGTTACGCCGAACACCTCCACCTGTGCCTTGCCGATACCGTCTTCGGGGATAGGCGTGTTCTTATCATAGATTGAGAATGTCAGCCCTATATAAACATGGTCGTTAGAGCCGATGTCGAGAAATACGGTATCGGTCATCATGTCCACCGATACTACGCCTGCATCGGCTCGGTATGCTGCCACTTCAATATCAGGACGCGGCTTGATGGCTTCCAGCTTGGCGATCGCGCCTTGAAGCGAGATCCCCGTATCGGAAAGGTCGGCCTGGAGTTGCTGTATCTGCTGGTTCTTCTGTTTCAAAGTGGCCTGTGCTTTTTCGAGCTTTGCCATATAAGATTCGATCTGCTCATCGGCGCTCTTACGGTGTTCTTCGGCAAGATCGTCGTAATCTGCCTGGACTTCGTCAGATTGTTTTTGATAGTGATTCTTTTCTTCGATCAGTCGGTCCTCTTCGAGACGGAAGTTCTCAAGCGAAACATCGTAGTCATCCTGAAGGTCCGCCAGCATGGATTCGTTTTTTTGTAGTTTTGCACGTGTCGTATCCAGTTGTGATTTTAGTGCGTCGATCGTCGCCAGCAGGTTCGCGCCTTCCGGGCCGTAAGAGGTGCTTGCGTCTTGTCCCAGTTGCTCCATCATTTCGTTGATCTTTACTTTCGCGTCGTTAACCCTCATCGAGATCGTCGTCTCGTCGGTCATCTCGCCGGTTACTGCCGAGGTAAGTTCGTCGATATACCCGCTCATCATTGAAAAGTATGTTTCTTTTCCTTTTCGTTTTCCGACCGACTTTGAAAGCCCGCGGTGTTCCTTTTCAGATGCAAGGCTGGAGATCTTGTTGGTAAGATCGTTGGTCTGGGCCTTATAATTCTCTGAGCTTGTATAGAAAAGAACCGCACAGGTTCCTGCGATGAAAAACAGTCCCACGAACATGACCATTGTGTACATCATGGCGTTGCTTTGCGAAGATTTGCCAGCCGGCATATCGTAACCCCTTAAAAAACTTAAAGTTAAACTGCTTCAGGAATCGGCAACTACATTACTGCCGAAAAGTCTCAGCCCTGCATTATCGCCGGAAATCGCCGCTGAGTCAACAAAAAAACACCCCAAACCGGCGTTTTTACCTATTTTATCATACAACGCTCCCGCGAAATCCTAATCAGGACGTGTTAGTACTTTTTACGCTTAACAAAATTATTTGTTCGGACAATATATTTTTCGGCTTATGTTGCGTGATGGCATGAAGTTTTGTAAGCTATAGCCTCAGCCGAACAGGTTTTTAACCCTAAAACAAAGGCAAAAGGCAGATATGACAAGGAAGAAGGCACCAAAGCGAAAAATGAGCACCAAACCGACCTCAAAGCGCCCGGCCCGCAAAAGGCCCGGGCCGAAAAAGACGCCCATCAGCCGAAAACCGGAAGGTAAGCAGCGTTTGCAGAAGGTCCTCGCCGCTGCCGGCATTGATTCTCGCAGAAAATGCGAAGAGCTTATCTTAGACGGAGTCGTTCGGGTTAATCGCGATATCGTCGACGAACTGCCCGCGTTTGTCGATCCGCAAAAGGATGTTATCACGGTACACGGCAAACGGATTAAGTTTGCAGACAAGGTGTATTTCCTGCTAAATAAGCCCAAGGGCGTTATCTGCACCAATTCCGATCCGCAGGGACGCAAAAAGGCCATAGACCTCATCGACTGCGACCAGCGAATATTCTGTGTCGGCCGACTCGATATCGATACCATAGGAGCGATCGTACTGACCAATGACTCTGACCTTACCAACAGACTGACCCATCCGAAGTTCGAACTCTCAAAGACCTACGAGGTAAAGCTCAAAGGCCGCATCGACGGCGATGCCATCGAGAAGCTGAAAAAAGGTGTATGGCTCTCGGAAGGAAAGACCGAAAAGTCAGCCGTCAAGGTCATTCACAGGTCGTATACAGAATCGGTGCTGGAGATCGTCATTCGTCAGGGACTGAACCGGCAGATACGCCGCATCATGGCGCGGGTCGGGTTTAAGGTTAAGTCACTAAAACGAACCAGGATCGGCAATATTACCATCAAGGGAATGCGCATCGGCCAATACAAAAAACTAACAAAAAGCCAGGTCCAATACCTAAAAAAAATCACCCAAAAGCAGGCGTAAGGTTTTAAGATTACCTATATCGAGTCTTGCCAGTTGTTTTGAAGGATTGCAAAATCGAAATAGTCTACCCCTTCGAAACCGTCGAGATTTACTGCGTCTGGTTTGGCGCATCCTGTTATTGCAAGATTAAGGATTTGCTCGTCGCTAAGTGCCTCGTTATAGATACGAACATCCGCAAGCTTGCCGTTGAATTTCTGTATCACAGATCCTGAACCGTCGACAAGTGCACCGATAAGAACATTGTCTAGGTTTCCTGTATTTATCGAGCCGGAGATGTGCAGGCTTAATGTTTCTCTTTTGCCATCGACGAACAGCCGTGTCTGATTGACATCCGGTGCGCCATCGTCTTTTAAAACTGCGGCGATGTGATGCCATTGTCCGTCGCGAAGATCGGTGCTTCCGACGATCTTACCGTCGCCCATTACTTCTATTTGTAAAGCGCCCGATGTTCCGTTATAGTCAAGGACCTCAAAGTTCCACTTTCCGCCGTAATAGGATGAGTCTCCCCAGGAAACAATGCTGCCAGGCTGAGTTGCGGAGGTATTAATCCATCCAGCGACGGTACGAGAACCGGTTCCAGTTATGCCGTTATAACCTGTAACTTCAAGGTAATCGTCGCCGTTCATTTCGATATATCCTTCCGGGTTCCAGACCGGGTCGCCGAAGACGGTTGCATGATACGAATTTGAAGTGCTGTCATTTGCGTTGCCGTTCAGTTTCCAGTTAGCCGCAAGACCGCTCTTATCGCACGCGTTTTCTAACCACATCCCGCCCATCGTTGAAAGGTCAACGATGTTAACCGTTCCGTCGCCGTCAACGTCGCCGGCCTGTATCGGTTTCGGGCAGGCTGAAGTTGTAGAGTAATAATAGAGTGGCGGATTTATCCCTTCGCTTAGCGTGTAATATCCGCATCCGTTGGCGTCGAAACAGATTGCCTCGCCCTGAGGTTCGAAGATCAAAGGGATAGAGCAGGGCGTACTGTCGAACGCTTCCCACAGGTTCGTTCCTTCTGCGCGATTAAAGAGCATCCCGCTTACCGGATCGTCAGAATCGTGCGGTCGAAGGATTATCTTATCGCCAGACGGGGAAATGTCGCCGCCTTTGATCTCATATTCTGATTCAACTACGATGGTTGTGATATATTGCAAAACCGTCGTGCTGTTGTTTACATGCGGTGCGGGTTTACGGTAAACGTGCGTGTCACCTTTGCCTTGCCGATCGCGGGTTACCAGAAAAATATCGCCGCTGATCGGATCGACCAGCAGTGTTTCGCTGTCGTATATATTATCAGGGTACGTTAGTGTTAGCGCCTCGACGCCGGTAAGCGAAATTGTCACTTCGGGTTGTGTAGAACTCACCGCAGGTTCCGCGACGCGGTAGACGGTAACCGAGCTTCGCTTTCGATTGTTATCGCCGGTATCGGCTACATAGATATAATCGTTCTCGGCTACAGGCCCGGGGCCTATCGCGATGTCTTCGTAATCCGTCGCATCAGCGCCGCTAAGGGTATAGATGCCAAGGTGCGTGCCGCTGCTGTTGAAGGCAAATAAACGGGCGAGTCCGCCCTTGTCATTATGCACCCAGAAGACGTTGCTGTTTTGGCGGCTGGCGGCGATCCCGGAGGCTTCATCGAGAAGGCTGGATTCCATCGTTCCGCCTGAAATACCGGAATTGAACGATGGGCAAACCGCGTATGCAATTACTGCCCTTACCGCAACAAAAGCGATCAAAAAAATAAAACCCGGCCTTGATCTCATGGAAATACCCCGAATAAAGTCGCTAACCCCACAGTATAGCATAATTCGTCCCAAAAATCAAGCTTCTACCGCCCCCGGCCGAAAGCCTGTGCCTCAGGTGCATTTTCCATGCGCATCGGCCAATACAAAAAACTCACTAAAAGCCAGGTCCAATACCTCAAAAAAATCACCGAAAAGTAAGCGTAAGAGAGCATAGTCGAACGGACCTACTTTCTCCTCTCTCCGATCATGAAATGATCGGCAGCCCCTTTAATTATTCCCCTTTATTTATTCTCGCCCGTATCAATTATCAATATAGGGTTCTGGCATCTTTAATTTACTCCCGCCAATGAAGTTAAGTAATTTAATAGGCCTTGATTTATTGCCTTGCCTATCATAAATCCAAACCCAGACATCTTTTTTGCCATATTCAGGAATAGAAACGCAAATTGGAGGAACAGTATCTGCCCAAGCACTTCTCTTGATAGCTACAAACTCTTTCCATTTTTTTTCATTTTTCGTTTTTCTTTCAATCCGAATTTCCACTGGATTCCAGTATCCAAATTGGGGATGACCGCTATAATTACAGTGAAAATAGAAAGGGTAAAGCTCTTCAATTATTTCTTTTTGATTATGCACTGAGATATGTTCTTCTGTTATTCCCATACCCAAAACATCCATGTCCTCATCATATATAAAAAGTGAAATATTATATGAAAATGAATTGTCATCCTGCCGTACCTTTGCAAGATATGTCCATACCAAAATTGGCTCAGGGTCAATAACTTGATTTTCCCATCTTGGAATTAATAAATCTGCTCGTTCCTTGACATCGGGATATTCTTGGAATTTCTGTTTAATTTTATTAACAGTAAATTCTATATCTTCCAAGATTTCATCAAATGAACTATCTTTACAGCCTGTTAAAAACAGAGATAATAATACAATTAATATTGCCCTTATCTTACAGTTAATTTTTACATTAATTACCATGACGATTCCCCATTGGAGAAAAATTTAAGGGGTCGGACCCCTTTTTCCATTAACTTTTTCTTTCCTGCCAACCATTAAAAATGCCAACGATTTTTTTAAGCAGTTTATTCAATACCCATTACCCATTTTTAGCATTGATTGCAGAGTATAACTCAGCGGCATACGTCTCATTAGACTTCTGCAAGAAATTATATTCTTTTAAGGCGTTTGCGATATCACCTACTTCAACATAAGCCATGCCAAGATTCCCTCTAGCTGCATCGTAACTAGGTTTGATACGGACAGCCTCCTTGAACGATTCTATTGCTTTTTCGTGACCACCCAAGTCTTTATAGCACAAACCAAGATTATAGTATGCGTACGAGGCAATAGGTTTTAAG